>Ga0129306_1001845_pt1 | contig 21475 bp, 14 predicted proteins | sample P827metagenome_FD_94438 | JGI IMG/M metagenome (GOLD analysis project Ga0129306, IMG submission 94438) | Capybara group fecal microbial communities from Wisconsin, USA - P827 metagenome | ecosystem: Host-associated > Mammals > Digestive system > Large intestine > Fecal | place: USA: Wisconsin... | reverse complement strand
GTTTATAAAGACGGTCAACTCATTCATGAACAGAACAACTTCCTGATGGTCCGTCCTGAAGGTCATATTACCATCGGTGCAGACGGCTCAGGAGCCAACAACTTCATGGGTTATATCAGCCAGTTGAACATCGTCCCTCAAGCTATGAATGCTCAGGAAGTGAAGGCCCTCTATGATGCCTACTGTATGACGGCACCCGTTACCTCGCTGGGTGATGATAACTTTGAGGAGATCGACCCCGACAGCAAGTTCACGCTGCCGACAGCCATGAAGCCCGTCTATGAACATAAGGGTGAAATGAAATTAAGTGATGGTAACGCCGCCTTTAACGATGCCCCCCTAAAGAATGGCGGTTTGATCTGCAAAGAGATTGAGGGCGACTTCGTCGTGATGGCGCGCTTTGACGATATGGAAGGACTGGCAGTGCGAAACATCACAGCCTATAACGATGGCGGTCTGCTCATCGGCAACGGGCAGGGCACCTATTATCAACTTGGTGTCTTTCCACTCTACAACTGCGGTAACATGCTGACCATCCTCAGTGCGCAGGGGCGCCCGCAGTTCCCCAACTACACTGGCTACGACTTCGATCCCATCCTACAGTTCGAGCGTAGAGGCAATCAGCTCTTTGCCCGCACCAGTCGGGATGGCGTGACATGGACGAACATGCCAGGCTCACCCATTGAAGTCAGCAGCCCCAAACTCAGCATCGGAGCCTACCAGACCACCTACAGCAACAACCCGTCGTGGGTGAAACTGCGTGATTTTATCATCTATCACTAAATAAGAATATGAAGAAACTAGTAACTATTGCATTGGCGGCAGCGATGACCCTGACCGCCTCCGCAGCCCAAAAGCAGAAACAGCAGGCGCACGGCTATCCCATCAGCCCCGTGCCATTTACCTCAGTGAAAGTAACTCCAGGCACCTTCTGGGGACAACGGCTCGAGGCCAGTCGTAAGGTGACAATCCCCCTCGCCTTCTCGAAATGTGAGGAGACAGGTCGTTACACTAACTTCTCGAATGCTGCCCAACACCTGAAGGATCCATCGAAAGTGTTTAAGGTAGGAGGACTCGCCTTCGACGATACCGATCCCTATAAAACCATTGAAGGAGCCAGTTATATCCTGCAGACCTATCCTGACAAGAAACTTGTGCAATACATCGACTCGGTGCTCGACGTGATTGCCTCTGCCCAGGAGCCCGACGGATACCTCTACACCTCACGTACACAGAACCCCAAGGAACCCCATGAGTGGGCTGGTGACAAACGCTGGAGCAAAGAGGAGGATCTGAGTCATGAGCTCTATAACCTCGGTCATATGGTAGAGGGTGCTATCGCCCATTATCAGGCTACGGGCTCAAGGAAATTCCTCGACATCGCCATCCGCTATGCCGATGTGGTGTGCAAGGAGGTAGGTCCCAATCCTGGACAGGCCTGTGTTGTGCCAGGTCACCAGATTGCAGAGATGGCACTTGCCAAACTGTATCTCGTTACAGGCGACAAGAAATATCTCGACGAGGCCAAGTTCTTCCTCGACTATCGTGGCAAGACTACGATAGTGCACGATTACTCTCAGGCCCACAAACCTGTTATCGAACAGGACGAGGCTGTAGGTCATGCCGTTCGTGCGGCCTATATGTACGCTGGTATGGCCGACGTAGCCGCATTGACTGGTGACAAGGATTATATCAAGGCCATCGATGCCATCTGGGACAATATCGTTACCAAGAAACTCTATATTACTGGTGGCATTGGTGCCACATCAAACGGTGAGGCCTTTGGCGCGAACTATGAGTTGCCTAATATGAGTGCTTATTGTGAAACGTGCGCAGCCATCGGTAATGTCTATGTCAACTATCGTCTGTTCCTTTTGCATGGTGAGTCGAAGTATTATGATGTCTTGGAGCGTACACTCTATAACGGTCTTATCAGTGGCGTATCACTCGAGGGCAATGGTTTCTTCTACCCCAACCCCTTGGAGTCGATGGGTCAGCACCAGCGTCAGGCATGGTTTGGCTGTGCTTGTTGCCCGTCGAACATCTGCCGATTCATTCCCTCTCTGCCTGGATATATCTATGCAGTAAAGGACCATGATGTCTATGTGAACCTCTTCCTCTCCAACAAGAGTAACCTGAGTGTAGCAGGAAAGAAGGTTGCCCTCAGTCAGACCACAGAGTATCCATGGAATGGCGATGTCACCGTGAATGTCGATCAAAATGCAGCAGGACAGTTTGCCATGAAGATCCGTATCCCAGGATGGGTGCGCAATCAGGTAGTGCCTTCTAACCTTTACCAATACTCCGACGGCAAGCGCTTAGGCTATACCGTCAAGGTCAATGGCCAGGAGGTCGGTGCAAAGGTCACAGAGGATGGCTATTACACCATCAGCCGTAAATGGAAGAAAGGTGACAAGGTACAGATTCATTTTGACATGGAACCTCGTACCGTTCGTGCTAACAATAAGGTAGAGGCCGATCGTGGTATGGTCAGTGTAGAGCGCGGTCCGTTGGTGTATTGTGCCGAGCATCCTGACAACAACTTCGACATCATGGGCGCACTGGTTAACCAGAACCCCCAGTTTAAGCTTGGCAAGGGCGAGATTGCCGGTACACCCATACAGACGCTTATCACCGATGCCCAAACTCTGAATTTCAACAATAAGGGTAAATTGCAGGCAGATGACCAGACGCTGACACTGATTCCTTATTATGCATGGTGCCATCGGGGTAGTGGTAAGATGCGCGTTTGGCTGCCTCAGGATCTCAATGCCACCAACCCCTCTCAGCCTGCCACTCTGGCTTCTGAGAGCAAGGTTAGCAGTTCTACTGAGAAAATGCCAGCCCTCTCTGCCATCAACGACCGTCTGGTACCGAAGGATGAAAACGACCGTTCTGTGCCATACACCCACTGGTGGCCGAAGAATGGTACCACAGAGTGGCTCGGTTATGAGTTCCCAGAGGTTTCTACCGTTCAGAGTGCCACTGTCTATTGGTACGACGATGGACCTTGGGGCGGATGCCGTGTACCACAGTCATGGCGTATTCTCTATCAGGACGCCCAGGGACAATGGCAGCCTGTAAGCGATGCCGACAACTACCCCATTGAGAAAGGTGCTGCCTGCACCGTCAACTTCGCCCCAGTTAAGACCAAGGCATTACGGTTGGAAATCGTATTACCCAACGATAACTCGGCTGGTCTGTTTGAATGGATTGTGAAGTAAAAGCATCCTATTAGCATATCTCTTTTTGGTGCCATGGCTGATATCAGTTATGGCACCAATTTATTAAAAGAAAAGAAAAACAAGTTCTTTCCTTTTGCATTTTGCCTAATTATTTGTAACTTTGCAGCAGAAACTTAAAGACCAAAACAATGTACAAGCGTATTTTTCTGTTCATGGCTCTCGTAGCACTGACATTCAGTGCTCAGGCCAAGGTAAGGCTGCCGCATATCATTTGCGACAACATGGTTTTACAACAGCAGTCGGATGCCCGCCTATGGGGTTGGGCCCAGCCAGGGAAGACGGTGAAGGTGACCACTTCATGGAACAAAGAAGCCGTCAGCACCAAGGCAGGCAAGGATGGCAAGTGGCTGGTAAAGGTCAAGACACCAAAGGCCAGCTATGAGCCGCTGTCAATCACTTTCGACGATGGTGACGCACTTACTATTAATAATGTACTCGCGGGCGAGGTCTGGGTCTGTGCCGGACAGTCGAATATGGAGATGCCCGTAAAAGGCTTCTGGATGTGTCCTGTAAAGGATTACAATCAGGCAGTCATCGATGCCAAGAACCGTTCAGGCATCCGCACTGTCAAGATCCCCAGTGTGATGCGTGCCGAACCCCAGGACGATGCCCAGTGCGAGTGGCGCATCTGTTCGCCTAACACGGTGGGCGAGTTCTCGGCTACGGGTTATTTTTTTGCCCGTACCATGCACCAGGCCCTCGATATCCCCATCGGTCTCATCGAAGCAAATAAAGGAGGTTCTCGCGTGGAGAGCTGGCTGACAAAGGAGAATCTTGAGAAATACACCAGCGATCCTACCGACTCGGTGGAGATTAGCAAGAAATGGGACAAGTGGGACTACCACCGTTCCCTGCTTTGGGGCAATGGCACCTTCAACCCCATTCTGAACTACACCGTCAAGGGCATCCTCTATTATCAGGGCTGCTCGAATGTGGGCGATCCTGGCGACCAGTACTCTGAGCGCATGAAGATACTTGTAGATCAGTGGCGCCAGCAGTTCGGACTCGGTGAGATTCCCTTCTACTTTGTGCAGATTGCCCCTTATAGGTATGATGATGACAACAATGCCATCAGTGGAGCCCTGCTCCGCGAACAGCAGTTCAAGGCAGCACAGATCATCCCCAACAGTTCGCTGGTATGCACCAACGACCTGGTCTATCCTTACGAGTACTCCCAGATCCACCCAACCCAGAAGCAGCAGGTGGGTGAGCGCCTGGCCTACACCGCCCTGAGTCGTGATTACGGTTTCGAGGGAATCCTCTATCAAAGTTCCACCTACAAGGACATGAAGATCGATGGTGATGCCATCTATATCCACCTCGACAACAACTACCACACCGATGCTCCCTTCGAGGATATCCAGGGCTTTGAGATAGCCGGTGAGGACAAGGTCTTCTATCCTGCTACAGCTCAGCACTTCTGGCAGGAGGGCGGCGGCTACTGGGACGAGGCCCTGAAACTGACCTCCGACCAGGTGAAGCATCCCGTGGCCGTGCGCTACTGTTTCAAGAACTTCCAGATCGGTAACGTGAAGAACGGTGGTAACCTGCCCCTCTTCCCCTTCCGTACGGACAAATGGGAAAAGTAAAAGAACATGAAGAATCATCCGTTAGACCTTTTTCATTACTGTCCGAAGTGTGGCAGTGAGTTGTTCGAGATCAACAACTTCAAGAGTAAGCACTGTTCGAACTGCGGGTTCACCTACTACCAGAATCCCAGTTCGTCAACGGCAGCCTTCATTCTCAACAGCAAGGGAGAACTGCTGGTAGCCCGCCGTGGGAAAGAACCTGCCATCGGAACCCTTGACTTACCAGGTGGATTCGTAGATAACGGAGAGTCGGGTGAACAAGCCATTATCCGCGAGATCAAAGAGGAGACAGGTCTCGACATCAAAGAGGTGAAGTACCTCTTCTCCATTCCCAATATCTACCGTTATTCTGGCATGGATATCCACACGCTCGACATGTTCTACTTCTGTCAGGCTGAAGAAGGGGCCGTTGTAAAAGCCAACGACGATGTGGCAGAATGCATGTGGCTACCACTCAGGGAGGTCTATGTAGAACGCTTCGGACTGCGTTCTATCCGTGAGGCTGTCCACCGTTTCTTACAGCAAAACTGTTAAGAAATACAAAATTCCTCTATATAAATAAGGTGGGAGCCACTTTTTTGCTTACTTTTGCAGCCCGTAAGAAATTATAACGAGACAAAGTATGCAAAAAAACTTAGTAATTGTCGAGTCTCCAGCCAAGGCGAAGACCATTGAGAAGTTCTTGGGAAAGGACTTCAAGGTGATGTCCAGCTACGGCCATATCCGTGACTTGAAGAAGAAAGAACTCAGTGTCGATGAAGTGTCACTGGAGCCAGAATATGAGATCCCTGAAGAGAAGGCCAAGTTAGTTGCCGACCTGCGTTCCAAGGCAGAGAAAGCCGAGAAGGTATGGCTCGCATCCGATGAAGACCGTGAGGGAGAAGCCATCTCCTGGCACCTGTGCGAGGTGCTGGGACTGGACAAGCAGAAGACCAACCGTATCGTCTTCCACGAGATTACCAAACCCGCTATCTTAGAGGCCATCGAGCATCCGCGCCATCTGGACATGAACCTGGTGAATGCCCAGCAGGCCCGTCGCGTGCTCGACCGCATCGTAGGTTTCAAACTCTCGCCAGTACTGTGGCGTAAGGTGAAACCTGCCCTCTCTGCAGGACGTGTGCAGAGTGTGGCCGTCCGTCTGATCGTGGAACGGGAACGGGAGATCCAGAACTTCCAGAGCGAGACCTATTATAGCGTGAACGGCATCTTCGCCATCACGAATGCTGACGGCTCTGCCACTGAGGTGAAGGCCTTGCTCGCCAACCGTTTCAAGACGGAGGACGAGGTCAACGCCTTCCTGGAGAAGTGCAAGGAGGCTGTCTATACCGTGGAAAGCGTCACGAAGAAACCCGTGAAACGCTCCCCTGCTCCCCCCTTCACCACTTCGACCCTTCAGCAGGAAGCCGCGCGTAAACTCGGCTTTACCGTTTCACAGACGATGATGGTGGCACAGCACCTGTACGAAAGTGGAAAGATCACCTATATGCGTACCGACTCGGTGAACCTCTCGAAACTCTGCCTCGGTGCCAGCAAGGAAGAGATCACCCGCCTATACGGTCAGGAGTACAGCAAGACCCGTCAGTATCACACCAGTTCAAAGGGTGCCCAGGAAGCCCACGAGGCCATCCGTCCCACCTATATGGACCAGTCTGAGATTGAGGGATCATCCCAGGAGAAACGTCTGTACGAACTGATCTGGAAGCGCACCATTGCCAGTCAGATGGCTGATGCTGAGATCGAGAAGACAACGGCCAATATCAATGTCAGCGGTACGGACGAGTTGTTTATCGCCCAAGGTGAGGTCGTCAAGTTCGACGGTTTCATCAAGGTCTATCGCGAGTCCTCTGAGGACGAGGAACAGCAGGAGGAGTTCGGACATCTCCTGCCACCGCTGAAGAAAGGTCAGGAACTGACCCGTCGTGAGATCATTGCCACAGAGCGCTTCAGCCTGGGTCCCCAGCGATACACCGAGGCCAGCCTCGTCCACAAGATGGAAGAACTCGGCATCGGTCGTCCATCAACCTACGCCCCCACCATCTCCACCATCCAACAGCGCGAATACGTACAGAAGGGAGACAAGAAGGGTGAGGACCGTGCCTTCACTATCTTCACACTGAAAGGCAAGCAGATCACTCAGAAGACCCGCAAGGAAAACGTGGGTTCTGAGAAGGGCAAGTTGATTCCCACGGATATCGGTATCGTGGTGAACGACTTCCTGATGGATAACTTCAACGACATCATGGACTACAACTTCACCGCCAAGGTGGAGCAGGACTTCGATAAGATTGCCGAGGGCAACGAGACTTGGACAGACATGATGCAGACCTTCTACGACGACTTCGTTCCTGAGGTGGAGAAGACGATGAACAGTCGCAACGAGCATAAGGCCGGTGAGCGTCAGCTCGGTACCGACCCGAAGAGTGGACGACCCGTCTTCGTAAAGATCGGACGTTTCGGACCTGTCGTCCAGATTGGTACCGCCGATGATCAGGATAAGCCACAGTTCGCCCAACTCCCCAAAGAGCAGAGCATGGAGACCATCACCCTCAACGAGGCACTGGAACTGTTCAAACTGCCCCGTGAACTGGGTGACTACGAGCACAAGCCCGTCACCATTGGTGCAGGACGCTTCGGCCCGTATATCCTCCACAACCGCCAATACGCCTCCCTGCCGAAGGATACTGATCCTATGACCATCACCCTCGACGAGGCCATCGCCCTCATTGAAGAGAAGCGCAAGCAGGACAGCCAGAAGCACCTGAAGATCTTCCTCGAAGATCCGAAACTGGAAGTGCTCAACGGCCGCTATGGACCTTATCTGGCTTACGACGGCAAGAACTACCGTCTGCCGAAGAATATGCATGAGAGAGCAGCCCAACTGACCTATGAAGAGTGCATGAAGGTGATCAACGCTGTCCCGACAAAGAAGAGCTGACATGACGCGGATTATCCTCATAGGCTACATGGGCGCGGGGAAGACCACCGTCGGTAAGGCTCTCTCCAAGGAACTGGGTATCATCTTCTATGACCTCGACTGGTATATCGAGAGTCGGATGCGGAAGACGGTCGCACAGATCTTCGCAGAACAAGGTGAAGAAGGATTCCGAAAGATTGAGTATAATATGCTCCATGAGGTCGCCGAGTTTGAGGATGTCATTATCAGTTGTGGTGGTGGCACACCCTGTTTCTTCGACAATATGGACTACCTGAACCAGCAGGGACAGGTGGTGTATCTGAAAGCCGACCCGGAAGTGCTCTACAAACACCTGTTGATGGGTAAGGTCGAACGCCCGTTGCTGAAGGGTAAGACCCCCGAGGAACTCATCACCTTTATCCGGGAACAGTTGGAGAAGCGCGAACCCTATTACTCCAAGGCCCGCTACACGCTGGATGTCAGCCTGATGGACAATTATGAGAAGATCAAGATCAGTGTCGCCAGAATCTGCGAACTGCTCAACCTAACCATACCAACAAAACCTACCGCCACATGAAGAAATGGACCATTGACGATTCGAAGGAGCTCTACAACATCAACGGTTGGGGCACCTCCTATTTCGGCATCAACGACAAAGGCAATGTCTTTGTCTCGCCTTCCAAGAACCAAACGCAGATTGACCTGCGTGAAGTGATGGACGAACTGGCACTGCGTGATGTCACCCCTCCAGTACTGCTCCGCTTCCCCGACATCCTCGACAACCGTATCGAGAAGACGTGGAGTTGTTTCAAGAAAGCAGCCGAGGAGTATGACTATAAGGCTGAGAACTATGTGGTCTATCCCATCAAGGTCAACCAGATACAGCCGGTCGTTGAGGAGATCATCTCCCATGGCAAGAAGTTCAACCTCGGCGTAGAGGCCGGTTCCAAGCCCGAGTTGCACGCCGTCATCGCCGTACAGTGCCAGAGCGATTCCATCATCGTCTGCAACGGCTACAAGGATCAGGGATATATCGAACTCGCCCTTCTCGCCCAGAAGATGGGCAAGCGCATCTTCATCGTCGTGGAGAAACTCAACGAACTGGAGATCATCGCCAAGGTGGCCAAGAAGATGAATATCCGTCCGAACATCGGTATCCGCATCAAACTGGCCTCATCAGGTTCTGGGAAATGGGAAGAGAGTGGCGGCGATGCCTCGAAGTTCGGTCTGACAAGTGCCGAACTCCTCGATGCCCTGGAAATGCTCGACAAGAAGGACATGCGCGACTGCCTCCGTCTCATCCATTTCCATATCGGTAGCCAGATCACGAAGATCCGCCGTATCCAGACAGCCCTCCGCGAAGCCTCACAGTTCTATATCCAACTCCATAAGATGGGCTATAATGTGGATTTCGTGGATTGCGGTGGTGGTCTCGGCGTCGATTACGACGGTACACGTTCCCCATCCAGTGAGAGTTCTGTCAACTATTCCATCCAGGAATATGTCAACGACTGTATCTACACCTTCGTAGATGCTGCCAACAAGAACGGACTGCCCCATCCCAATATCATCACTGAGAGCGGCCGTTCCCTGGCTGCCCATCACTCCGTGCTCGTCATCGACGTGCTGGAGACGGCTTCCCTGCCGGAGATGCCCGAAGAGTTCGAGCCCGACGAGAATTCCCACCAACTGGTGAAGGATCTCTATGAGATCTGGGACAACCTCTCACCCCGTAATGTGCTGGAGGACTGGCACGATGCAGAACAGATCCGTGAGGAGGTACTTGACCTCTTTGCCCATGGCATCGTCGATTTGAAGACCCGTGCCGAGATTGAGGCCATGTACTGGAGCGTCTGTCATGAGATCAATATCCTTACCAAGAGTCTGAAGCATATCCCCGAAGAACTGATGAATATCGACAAGTTGCTGGCTGATAAGTATTTCTGCAACTTCTCACTGTTCCAGAGTCTGCCCGACTGCTGGGCCATCGACCAGCTTTTCCCCATCATGCCGATCCAGCGGTTAGACGAACGGCCGACACGTAACGCCACCATCCAGGATATCACCTGTGACAGCGACGGTAAGATTGCCAACTTCGTCACGAACCGCCACAACTCCCATTCCCTACCCGTTCACCCGTTGCGCAAGAACGAGCCTTACTATCTCGGTGTCTTCCTGGTGGGCGCCTATCAGGAGATTCTCGGTGACATGCACAACCTCTTCGGCGATACCAATGCCGTCCATATCTCTGAGAAGGACGGTACCTACCACATCGACCAGATCATCGACGGTGAAACGGTGGCCGAGGTGCTCGACTACGTGCAGTATGAACCCAAGAAACTCGTGCGCCAGTTGGAGGTCTGGGTAGCCAAGAGTGTGAAACAGGGCAAGATCTCCCTTGAAGAGGGTAAGGAGTTCCTGAGTAATTACCGTAGTGGCCTCTATGGCTATACCTACCTGGAATAATATGAAAGAGAAACTGACTATCGTGAAAGTAGGCGGTGCCGTTGTCGAAGACGAAGCCCAACTCGCACAACTTCTGAAGGACTTTAGTGCTATCGAGGGACGTAAGGTGCTCGTCCACGGTGGAGGCCGCCGTGCTACACAGGTAGCCTCTCAACTCGGTATCGAGTCAAAGATGGTAGATGGCCGTCGCATCACTGATGCCGATATGCTCCAGGTAGTAACCATGGTCTATGGCGGACTGGTGAATAAGAACCTCGTGGCCCGTTTGCAGGCCAACGGTGTCAATGCGCTCGGTCTGACCGGTGCCGACATTGACATTATCCGCTCCCATAAGCGCCCGTTGAGAAATGGCATCGACTACGGTTTTGTCGGCGATGTCGATCGTGCCGATGGCCAGATGCTCAGTCGGCTCATCGAAGAGGGTATCACCCCTGTGGTGGCACCCCTGACGCACGACGGTGAAGGACATATCCTCAACACCAATGCCGACACCATCGCCTCAGAGACCGCCAAGGCTCTGGCTCCCTACTACGACGTGACCCTCATCTTCTCGTTTGAGAAGAAAGGGGTACTCCGTAATCCCGACGATGACGACAGTGTCATCCCTACGATCACGCATGCGGACTTTATTCAATATAAAGCAGACGGTACTATTAGTGGTGGCATGCTTCCGAAAATCGAAAATGCCCTCTCCGCCATTGATGCCGGTGTATGTCGCGTGATTATCACCCTCGCCACCGCCCTCGACGGACAGTCAGGCACGGTCATTCGATCATAGTGAAACTTTCAACAAAAAAGTTTCTCAAGGTGTAACTTTCCCGTTTCCCAATCGTCTTATTATACAGAGAGGATGAAAAAGATCAGCTTCCAAAACGACATTCTTCCGCTGAAAAACGAGCTCTACCGACTCGCCCTCCGCATCACTCTCAACCCTGCGGAAGCAGAGGATGTCGTACAGGAAACGATGATCAAGGTCTGGAACAGGCGCGACCAGTGGGACGAGATCGAATCCATCGAAGCCTTTTGCCTTACCATCTGCAGGAACCTCGCACTCGACAAGATGCGCCGGATGGAAGGACAGAACCAGAGCCTCGACGAGGGGGTACACGACGCACCCGACCGAAGTTACTCATCCAATCCCGAGGAGCAGGCCATGCAACAAGACCGCATCGGGCTGATACGCCGCCTCATCGGACAGCTGCCGGAAAAACAGCGTAGTGCCATGCAGTTGCGCGATTTCGAGGGCAAGAGTTATAAGGAGATCGCCGCCATCATGGCCATCAGTGAGGAGCAGGTAAAGATCAACATCTTCCGTGCCCGACAGGCCATCCGGCAGAAATATCTTGAAACAGAGAAATATGGACTATAAATACATCGAACAACTCTTAGAGCGCTACTGGCAGTGTGAGACCACCCTGCAGGAAGAGGCCATTCTGCGCACCTTCTTCAGTCAGCCCGACACCACGGACATTCCTGAAGATCTCCGGAAATACCGTGATCTCTTTGTCTGCGAGACAGAGCGGGAAGCACCTCTGGGTGATGACTTTGATCTGCGTATCTTAGAGAAGATTGGTGAGGCACCCAAGGCAAAGATTGTCACACTTAAAGACCGACTGATGCCCCTGTTCAGGGCCGCAGCCATCGTAGCCATTATCCTCACGCTGGGCAATGCCGCCCAGGCTCCATGGGAATGGGGATGGGACGACCCGAAGGATGCTTATGCGAAGTTCCATGCACAGGAGGCCGATACTGTCAATGTACTGAATACTATTCAGGCGGAGAATGCCACCGACAGCATCAAGGCTGCCGCCACGGAGAACTCCACCTATCTGGAATGAACATTTTCTATGCTTTCTATATAAATAATTAATCCATTTCAAACACAAGCCAAGAAGATAGGGCTGGCAATTGCCAGCCCTACTTTATTTCTTCAGTCTCATGTTCAGTTGATAGAGCGCCGGTAGGAAGATACACAGCGAGAAGACGAGGGCCATCAACACCCGTTGTTGGGAACCGAACAGATCCAGCAGCGTCATGTCCGGGTTGGGGTAGAGATTATACAGTACATAGGCCACCGTATTGTTCACCCAGTGATACACCACCCCTGGCACAATACTGTCCGTACGGTAGTACATCCAGCCCAACAGCAATCCCACCAGGAATGCATGGGGCATCTGGGCGGGATTCATGTGGATCAGGGCGAAAAGTACGGCAGAGATCACGATGCCCACCCAGGGGTTCTGCTTCCATTGCAACAGAGCCTTCAGGACGGCTCCGCGGAACACCATTTCCTCTGTCAGCGGTGCTAGCAGACCCACGACGACATAGCCCCAGCGATCCTTCATGATCAGGTCGAAAGTCTCCTCGGCGAGGTTAGGCAATGCAGGCATCTGCTCCTGGAGCCACTGTGACGGGATCAGTACACCAAGTGCAGCCAGCACACACCAGAACAAGACAAACCAAGGACGGGTCCGTACCCAGTGACGAGACACTACCGTCCATTTTGTAGTCAGAAAGACAATCACCGTCACAACGCTGGTCGCGGCCGTCGTGATAATCAGTTCCATGGCACCTGGTGCAGTACCTTCGCCTTTCAGTAACCGAAAAATCAGTGTCACCAGTCCACCCGCCAAAAACTGTATGCCGACGAACACGATGGTATAAATCAATGCTTTTTTCATCCTAATATCTCTTTTGCTTGTTTCTTATCTGCTTCCAACTGAGTTATCAAGGCCTCTGGTGAATCAAAACGCCGTTCCGCCCGGAGGCGTTCAACAAACGAGACGCACATCGTCTGTCCGTATAGATCACCCTCAAAGTCGAGAATATTCACTTCCAGCGTCTGACGACTGCCGTGGAACGTGGGGCGGTGACCGATGTTCATCATCGCCGCCCGTGACTGCTGTTCCCCTTCCAGGGTGGCCCATACGGCATAGGCACCTGGGGCCGGGATTAGTTTATCAGCCTCGTCAGGTTCCAGGTTCGCAGTGGGATAACCAAGCCGATGACCGATATGCTCGCCTGCTGTCACCTTCCCCCGCAACTGGTAGAAGCGCGTCAGATAATGCGGCATCAGATCTACCCGTCCCTCCTCGGCCAACAACTGACGGATCACCGACGAACTGACAGGACGGTGCCCGTCGTCCATCAACTGCGCATCTCCACGGAGCACCTGCATCCCCAGTTCTCGGCCATAACGCACATAGTCATCGAAGCCCTCCATCCGGTCATGGCCGAAACGGTTGTCATAGCCTGTGACAAGCACCTCTGTTCGCAACCGTTCATGGAGCACCTGCTGCATAAAGGCCTGTGCCGACAGACTGGCCATCTCACAGGTGAAAGGGAGTACGACGAGGACATCCACGCCCAACTGGCGGATGACGGATTCCTTCTCCTCTAAGGTCGTGAGCAGTTGTGGACGGAACGACGGATCCAGTACCTGACGGGGCACCTTGTCGAAGGTGATGACAATCGAAGAAAGACCTGTCTCCCGTGCCCTCTCCACCACTCTTCCGATCACGTGCTGGTGTCCACGGTGCACACCGTCGAACATGCCGACAGTTGCCACACAGGCAGCCGACGTTTTCTGGACCTGATTGAGAAAAATTGTCTCCATTGGGCGGCAAAGTTACGAAAAAATAGGCGCAGAGCGAAAGATTCGCACAAAAAATTTGGATATTTAAGGATTTTCATATAACTTTGCATCCCAAATCCCGGACTTGTAGCTCAGTTGGTTAGAGCAACAGACTCATAATCTGGAGGTCCCAGGTTCAAGCCCTGGCTGGTCCACACAACATTTCAAAAGGCTATACCATTTTATGATGAGAAGGAGTATTTGGATAAAATGCGTAGTGGCTGTATCCCTATGCTTAACAGCAATCAGTTGTAAACGCATGACTGACAGTTCACAGGAGCAGAAGTTTATTGATAACTTCAAGGCCTTAGTGATGGGCAGCAAGGAGATCGACAGCTATCAGGACTGGAACACGGTGGGCAATGCCACCGTCCATATCAGTGTTGATTACGGCAATGATGCCGATTATACGGTCTATATCTCCCAATCACCTCTCATCTTAGATGCCAATGCCGTCTATATCGGCATGGCCAAACTGAAGTCCGGTGAGTCGAAGACCATCAACATCGCCCGCCCTTCCAATGCTCCCCTGCTCTATGCAGGCTGTTACGATGATGACGGCCATGCCGTTTGTAAGCCCTTCCCCATCGTGAATGGCACCGCTGAAGTAAACTTCAACGGTAAGATTCCCTTGGAAAGAGAATCATACACCATGACTACAGGCAACAGATGGAGCGTACCCGCCCGCAGTCTGCCCGACCTTTCCGCCTATACCACTGGTACTCTCTACGGCCCGACGGATCCCGTGGATCTGAACAACGAGCAGGAAGTGCACTTTCAGGTCAGTTCCGACTACACGGGCTTTATTCCCAGTCTGGGCACCTACCAGAAGAAATCGGTCTATGTCACGGCCACCTGGACACTGTCCTTCAACCAACAGGTCTTGAGAGACAATGTCCTCATCGTGGGCGCTGGCGGCAACCTTGTCATCCCCCAAGGTTTCAGGCTTACCACCAGTCCGATGGCCGACGAGAACTCTGGTCTGATCTACGTGCTCCCCGGGGGGCAAATCAGTGGCAGTGGCACCGTCGAGTTTGCTACCAAAGACGGCACATTCTGCTATAACGCGGGTACCATCACATCGAGGGTTGTCAGTATCAACAGCTGTACGCTCTACAATGCAGGTACCATTGGTAGTTCCGAGGGCTACGGCACGACTATTCTCAGTACCGCTGACGAAAGCGACAACACCCCTGGTACACTTGTCAATGTCGGTATGATCTACCTCTCATCGCTGACAGATGAGAACCTCGCCCTTGAGAATGCCGGTTACCTGAAGGTGGCTGGTGAACTGAAACTCAACCGGCCTTCGAAGATGGACGACGGTAGTTATACCGAGTGTAAGACACTGACCTTGAGCGGCGATATCAGCGGTGACAAGGTTCTTTACATGGGCAATGCCGCCTATCTGAACTGCTGGAACAGCCTCAGCATCGACAACTATGGTATCCAAGGACCTGTCGGTGATGATTTTCAGGCAAACGCCGTCCTGAAAGTCAACAACTGCACCTACTGTGCCACTACTGAAGGTGTTGCAGGGACTTACCTGCTCGACCACGTGGAGTTGATCCTGCCCTCTAAATTCCCCACCATCTTCAGCAATGGTGCCATCAACGTCTGGGAAGGTGACAAACGGGGTGTTGGCATCGGCAAACTGCAGGAGACCTTCTCTGGCTACCATAATCTACGGATGCTCTATTACTGGATGAACGGTTATGAAGGACGGTCGCTGGATGTTGCCAATTATGAGTGGACGTTGATTGATGACAAATACTGTTTCGTCGGAACAAATGCAGCGGTAACCTCTGACGGCATTGATGCCAGCCGCCAGACCTGTACCTACAGCACCTCCCCTGCCTATTCCTTATATAACAAAGAAGAGACGGGGACTATCCCAACCTTTGGAAGCATTTTCTATCTCTTTGAGACCTTAGAGGCTTCCACCAAGGACTTCGACTACAACGACGTCGTCCTTCGTGTCAATACCCCTATCGATAATGGCGACGGCACCTACACTGCCAATGTGCAGGTAGCATGTGTCGGTAACACGATTGCAACTACTATATTTTACAATGATGAGGTCTTCGGTGAGGAAGTTCATGCCGCCATCGGTTCAGCCGTCAACACCAGCGTGAACAATAGCAGTGTCAACCGCAATTTCCGCAAACTCGGCGAAGTCACCTTCACCGACGGAAATTTCCGTATCGACAAACTTGACTTCGTCCTGAATGTCGAAGACACCAGTGGAAATATCACCGAGGAGCATCAGCCCTCGACACTGGGTTCGGCTCCCCTCTACCTTGTGGTTAACGGTAACAAGGCAGGCAAATGGTTCTGGCCCAAGGAGGGCAACAACATCGGCATTGCCTACTCGCAGTTCAGCGACTGGGCTTCCAATGTACGAACCTATATCGATTGGTACGATAGCGACAACGCCACAAAGGGCAGAATCGTCTCTTATTAGAACAAGAACACAAGGTTACCTTTGGGATATTTGTACCAGTCAAGTGCCCTGGTACGATCCATTGCCCACTCACCGAACGCATGTCCGGTAGTCTGGTAGGCACCATACGTATGGACCTCCTTCATGATGAAGCCAATATTCTGACCTTCCACCGGCCAGTGGAAATCCTTCCTCGGTATACACAATCCCCATGGCAGATTCTTGATCTTCGAGGGAGAGTAGTCGTAAAGCACTGGAGAATTCTGGAAATTAAACTGATGCACCTCGAAGATACCACCGTTGTACATCTTCAGGATGAAAGGATCCACCTGATCCATAGAAAGACTGTTCAGGATAGCCGATGACTTGAAAGTGACGACATACGTTATGGTGCGGGGTACAAACTGTGGCTTATCGGCACTGACTGTATTCGCCACATTATATTTCTTGCGCTTCATAGAACCGTAATTCACTTCTAACAAGTCACCCGTAGCCCAGTGAGCATCTCCAAACAGGTTAATCACGGCCTCCCCATTCATACCCGACGACAGGAATGACTCGTAGAACGACGTCTTGTCTTTTGTAATCACCGTCTTCATCTGATCTGGGAAATCTTCGCCATTCGTTCTGTTGAACGACAGACTATCCACCGTCATCACACTCTCTATCTCGTTATAGTTATATCCAGCCAAACGGATAGCGGCGGCTACCTGGTCAGAGGCTCCGACGGCAGCCAATTGCACGGTAAACCGTATCTCACGCTCACCAGTACGCTTCTGCGATACGCGTATGACGACATCATTATAATCATAATCGCCAGGAGCAGGATATTCCTCTTCGAAGCAGTAGGTAAACTGTTGAGGCTGGGGGTCGTACGCCAGTTTTTCATGATCGACAATCAGATCGGAGAAGGTCAACACTGATTCCGTATCAGTGTCAAACTGCACGACACTGTATCGTCCTTCGTCATCCACCAATGCTGCATAGAGCGTCGTCACGATGTTCGGGTAGGATATCTGCATTTGGAACAACTCTCCGGCCGAGACCCATGCCTCGCCTACCACCTCAGCGTCGCCTGTCACCCAGGGGTTCGCCGTCAGGATCTTCACCTTCTGCACATCACCCGTGTCAGGCGCCTGTATCTGTAATGTCTTCGACGTGGTGAGTGTCCATGTGTGGTGAGCATCCACCGTATCCACTGGTGAGATACTGTCAACAATGGCGTTGTACTTATCCTCGTCATACAAGTTTCGGGCACATGAGAAATTCATGCCTATCATAAACACGATGGCAGCAAAGGCTGCCCACTTGAGTTGCTTCATACCTGTTTTTGTTATTATTTTGCGCCAAAATTACAAAATATATCGCAGAATCATAGCATGAAATCGCATGTTTTACAGATTTTAACATCAATTTTGATGTAAGTTCGGGGATTTTTAAGTAAATTTGCACCCAAATCGATTTAGTTTATTAAGTTACGTAACATTCTATTAAGTATTTTCTGCAATGAAAAAGTATTTGATTAACGGATTACTGGCTATTTTTGTAGGTGGTTTAGCAGTCAGTTGTGCTGATCACGACGTGGATTATGTACCCCTCGGCCAGCAAAAGACACAGGCCTATAACCAGGCCTTCAAAGAGTTGATTGGCGGTGATGTCGATCCTAATCAGGATTGGGGCTTTACCGGTGTTGTTGACAATGATGAGGACGCAAGTTCTCCTTCCCGTCCCATGACGCGTGCAGATGTTGGCGGATGGGACATCGCAGGCGACTACAACTACACATTCGCCAGGACGAAGATTGATGAGATTCTGTCTGCCCTTCCCGAAGGTGTCAGTGCAGGCAGCAAACTGAACGACTACGAGTTTGAGTCCAAGGGTCCCATTGAATTCTGTATTGTCTATGCCATCACTTCTGCACTGGACGAAGTTGGTTACTATTACTATGATCCTACTTTGGATGCTAATGCACAGGGCGGCAGTAACAAACCCAATTATATGCGGTTTGTGGATAATATCCAAAATCAGATATATTTCCAGTATGGATTTGCTGACGGCCATAACTGGGGAACTCCAGTTGTCAACCCCAACCCCAATGGCAACAACTATTGTGTTGATTGCAAAAACGATTTCAATAAAGAATATTATCAGTGGACATGTGACCACGTGAAGGATCATTGGAATATTGATCAGGTCAGGGCCAAGAAATTAACGATCAATATCCCCGTGGGCAACCGTATGGGTTTCTGGGTTAAAAATGGAGACAATGTGATGTATTCGAAGAAGTCGCGTAATGCCGACGGCAGTTTTTACAGTGCAGTGGCTATTATGTCTGACGGCACCTATGCCGTGGGTCTGGAAGACTGGTGGCAGGGCGACTTCGACTGTAACGATATCGTGATGGCCATCAACCCCACATCGACCAGACCCGAGATCGTCAACTTCAGCCAGACGGTAACCACCAGAAGCACACAGCATAAGAAATATAAGAAACTCTTGGCACAGGGCCGCGTGTTCTGTGAAGACCTTGGTGCTGCCGGTCAGAAAGACATTGACTTCAACGATATCGTTTTCGATGCCAGAATCTGGAAAACCCAGGAGTATGACGAGACTACGATTAATGGTGACGAGAACAACAGAGAATGGGTGATGGGAGACATCAAATATGAGGCCGACATTTGTATGCTGGCTGCTGGAGGAACCATCCCTGCCAAGATGTTCAACACCGAAAACGTCCATGATTTGTTTGATGGCAAACCTGGCCAGACGACGATGATCAATACCGTTGATAGCCATGCAGGCACCTTAACAACATGGGATAATATGAAGGCTTTCCCTGGTGCAAAAGAGTATTATGATGTCAATATTACTTCCATCATCACTGCCCTGAAGGCCACCAATCCTAATCATAAGATTACGGTCAATGACATACCCATCTCGGTGTTGTGGCAAACATCAGATAATCCAGAGACTGCAACGCTCGACTGGACAAACAACACGATGCAGACTGTTGGTGAGTTACATGCTGATCCAGGCACTGTACCCCATAAGATCTGTCTGCCTATCGGAACAAAATGGCCCAGTGAGCGCAGAAGCATTATTGAAGCTTACCAGGACTTCGCCAGTTGGGCTCAAAAAGAGACGGATGAGAATAAGACCTTCTATAACAACAGAAATGATGATGCCATCTATCATGAAAACGGTTGGGATGCCTCATTGACAATGACGAATCCTTACGGAGGTACATTTTCCAACGATGATTCTGATCTTAATAAGGAGTTTTATATCAACATTGGCAGCCCGAAGGTTACTGAGGAGGTCATAACAAATGAATTCACCCTACAGGATACTGATATCATTCTGTACAATGGAGGTCAAGTTATGGGTAACTGGAAAGAAGAGCCTGTTCCGGCCTATGCAAACTGGAATGATCTTGCTGTAGGCGGCAAGGTAATTATCATCGGTACTGTTGATGATGGAAAGGAAGCAAAGATGAGAGCAAGAGATGCTTGGTGGCAGAGATGTTTCATTGGCGATAATCAAAACTTACCGGCTTTCAATGGTTATGCAGAGTTTACGCTACAGTATAATAATGATAAAGAGAGGTTCGGCAAAGATGGCGACCAACTTTACATCGACGGCCAGTACTTTACTCTGAACTACGTCATTTACAGACCTCAATAGGAAAAATAGAAGTTACGACAAAAATACAATCATTGCAAGCAGGGGGCGTCTGCGTGAGCAGATACCCCCTCATTTGTAACAAAAAGTTGTCGTTTACGTGCACATTAACCATATTTAACTAAAAAAGAGTAGTTTCCTTATATAATAATATGTATCTTTGCAGCATCGTTTCCGAAATGGGAATTCAAAAAAAGGAACAATTTATTAGAAAAGATAACCAATTATTAACATTAAAATTTCAAAAAGAATGAAGAAGTATTTGATGACAGGTATGGCAGCCCTTGCTTTCTGCGCTGCAATTACCAGTTGCTCAAAGGGTGAAGACCTTTACGACGAGAACTCCATTATTGAGAATGGTGTAGAGAAAATCAAAGCAGACTACGCTGCAGCGTTTATTGCAACCTTTGGACAGCCAGCCTCTAACCAGGACTGGGGTTTCGGCTCTTCTTATGCCAGTACACGTAAAGAAAACAAGAATCTTAACGAGTGGGGTGATCCGACCAAAGGTAACTGGATCGTTCCAGATGCACTGACTGATGGTCAGAAAATTCGTGTGATGGCTTATTTCCAGGCCAATCCGGGTCTTACTTATCAGGATCCCAAACTTAAGAATTTCTTCATTCAGCAGGTTTATAAGGGAGGTACTACTCCTGGAGCCATCTCCTCTGAGCAATATACCCAGACAAATGGTACTCCGCTCATTGGTAGCAACAATATGGACTGGTTGTATATGGGTGAAGGATATGATCATGTTAATGACTACAACAACGGCCAGTGGAATAACGGTACTCCTTACGAGGTGCTGAACACTGGTGCAGATGCCAATAAGCATCAGGGCAACACAACCCATGTTGAGGGTGTCACCCATCCCGACATGATCACACTGATGGAGAACTCTTCTACAGAGTTTGTAGCCTTCGGTTCCAGCACAGGTAACCAGTATCATACCGACTGCTGCGCTTTGGCAGGCTGGAAGGTGATTGAGGATTGGGCTATTGCTCATCAAGACTCACTGAAGGCTATCAACAAATATGGTGAAAGCCTTAATGACGGATGGAATCGCTCATTCGTAGGTCTGGACTATGAGAACAGAACCATTGATAATCTGTATAGTTCTTGGAAGGGCACTGCCAAAGCCAAGGATTTCATCGACGGCAATTCCCATTGGATTCTTTACCAGGGAACAGTATATGCTGCCAATGATTTTGCCGACTTTGATCTTATAGACACCAAAGGCGAGAAAGTTCGCTATGTAATAGATAATGTATCAAATCAGGCTATTGCCGACTACATCAAATATACGAAGAGCGATGGTACCATTGGCAATGTCACTAAGGATGCCTATAACTACAAACTGAGCAAACAGCAGTTTAAGGATATATATAATGTAAATATCTCTAATCAGGAAGATGGTATTTATAATCTGGATATGATTCTGGGATACATCCTTCAGAGCGCCCTGCCTACTGAGAACAATGGTAACTGGGTGAAGAACATCGG
>Ga0129306_1001844_pt1 | contig 21486 bp, 21 predicted proteins | sample P827metagenome_FD_94438 | JGI IMG/M metagenome (GOLD analysis project Ga0129306, IMG submission 94438) | Capybara group fecal microbial communities from Wisconsin, USA - P827 metagenome | ecosystem: Host-associated > Mammals > Digestive system > Large intestine > Fecal | place: USA: Wisconsin... | reverse complement strand
TGCCCGGCATTGCCAACTACACCGAGAGTCCTGACAAGACCTCTGTTTCCTTTATGTATAACGGCAATATCACGGCGATCATTGACAAGCTTCACCTGCTGCATTTGGACGATGTGCTTTTGGAAGAACCCTCTTTGGAGGAGATCTTCCTGCACTACTATGCGTAAGGAGGTGTCAGGCATGGTCATTTTGAAATATGAACTGAGAAGGCATCGAACCTATATCCTGGGCTGGGCCATCGCCTTGGCTGCGTGCATCTTTTTCATGACACCGACTTATTACAGCTTTCTGGATGCGGCCTCCGTGGAACTCTTTGAAACCATGGGCACCACGGACTTTTACAGGAGCGTCGGCGTATCGATGGAATACCTGACCTCTCCGCTGGGTATTTACGGGTTCCTGACCAGCTTTTTCATGATTGCCTCCGGCGTTTTCGGGATGCACTTCGGCATTTCCATTCACACCAGAGAATGTACGGAAGGAACCTCGGAATACCTGTTTACAAAGCCCTTTCCCCGGAAAGCAATTTATTGGGCAAAGGCATGGACGGTGTTTGTCGGCGTGGCGATCGTGGGTGCGGCGTATCTGCTGGCTTCCCTTTTCGCCATGGCAACATTCCGTTCCGGAACTCCTTGGGGAGAGTTTTTCCTGATTGCCCTGTCCCTGACCCTTGTTACGCTGTTCTTCGCTGCAATGGGCATGATGGTGGGAATTTTGTTTTCCCGCAACCGCAGTCCGCTGCTGACCGCCGGATTAGTCGTATTTGTGGAGTATTGTATTACCAGCTTCTCCAACATCGTCAGTAACCGAGCTATCAGCTTTCTGTCTCCCTACTCTTTCTTCGGAGCCGCTGATATCTCCAAAAACGGCTTCTATGACCTCCGGTATCTTGGATGGTGTGTGCTGCTGTTTGCCCTGTTTTTGGTGCTTTCTTACGGTGTCTTTCTGAAAAAAGACATTCAGTTCCGCAGCTAAGGAGGTGTGAACATGAAAACATTGATTAAAAATGAGTTTCGTCAAACAAGAAAACTTTTGTTGATCTGGCTGGGAATCATGCTGCTTCTGTGCGGTTTCTGCTATTTTGAACTTCTGTCTCTACAGGATAGTCTGGATGAAATGGCAGCAATGGTCAGCCAATTTCCGAGACTGATCATGATTATGTTTGGAGTCAAAGGCGACTTGACGACATCCACCGGCTGGTATGTGTGCATCTATTTCTGGGAGGGGCTGCTGGCGTTTCCTTATGCCATGTCTTTGGGACTGTCCTGTGTGGCAAAGGAAAAGAAATTTGGAACATCGGAATACCTGTTCACAAAGCCAGTGAAGCGGAAAACCATTGTTCTGGCGAAGGTGATCGTTTCAGCAGTGAACCTGCTGGTGTTCGCCCTGTTCAGTGGCGTGTGCAATTATTTCACAATTGTTCTTCCTTTGGGCGGTCTGGATCAGCCGGGAGCGGTGCTTTACACAACGATGGGAATGTTCTTTACCCAGATCCTCTTTTTTGCCCTGGGGCTGCTGTTTGCCAGCGTGCTCCTGTCCTATAAGGCTGCGGTGCGGACAGGAACAATTTCCATGCTGGCTGCCTATGCGTTGGCCTTTACTGCCGAGTACACAGGTAATCATTTTCTGGACTATCTGACCCCATTGCGTTATTTTGATGTGTACGAGGTAGCACTGCACGGTTTCCACCTTCCCTATATCTTCTTAACAATCGTTGTGGCAGGCATTTGTGTCGCAGCTGCCCTGAAGCAATGGAAACGGCGGGAATTGTGATTTTACATGAATCGTGTATCTTGAAAAAGGCAGCTAACGATATATGGAGGAAATATTTATGTTACGACCAAAAGAAGTAGTATGTAAATGGGTAGATGCGTTCAATAATCACGATGTAGAAGCAATCGTGAGCTTGTACCATGATAACGCAACCAACCATCAAGTGACAAATGATCCCGTGATTGGGATAGATGCAATCCGAGAAATGTTTACAACAGAATTTGCCACTGCCGATATGACTGCCATTGTAGAGAACATCTTTGAAGATGGACAGTGGGCGATTTTAGAATGGAAGGATCCTCTGGGACTGCGGGGATGCGGCTTCTTCCATGTTGTAAATGGTAAAATTCTGTTCCAGAGAGGATATTGGGATAAGCTGTCCTTTTTGAAGCAGCATAATATACCTATTGAATCGTTGTGAAAAAGTGAACAAAGCACGAAGTTGAAGGGATCAGTAAAATGGAGCGAGGAAGAATTATCGTAATTACAGGCCCTCCGGGAACTGGAAAATCGACAGTATCAGCTATTGTTGCGAAGGAATCCTGTATGGAAAAATCAGTGCATATGCATACCGATGATTTTTACCATTACCTGAGCAAAGGGGCAATATTGCCGCATTTGCCGGAATCCAATGAGCAAAACCTGATTGTGATCGAGGCCTTTTTAGAAGCCGCAAAGCGTTATGCCCGTGGTGGATATGATGTAATCGTGGATGGAATTATCGGCCCGTGGTTTTTGCAGCCTTGGTTAAATATCGTTCACGAAGGCTATGAAGTACATTATATCATTTTGAGAGCAAGCAAGGTGGAAACCCTGAACCGGGCGACTGGACGTTTGAAATTGGATAGCGAAACAAATACTGAATTGGTAGAAGTGATGTGGGAGCAATTCCATCATCTTGGAGTATATGAGCGGAATGCTATAGACACAACAAATGATTCGATTCAGGATACAGTTTCCGCAATAAACGAGAAAATTTCAAATAAAACAGCGTTGTTATTGTAACGGAATACCACCAGCGAAAAACCGCTGCTACATGGAATTAAAACCATGCGGCAGCGGCTTTTTTATTTCCGGGCTTTATTCTTATGACTTGGGAAACTCTTTAACAACTTAGATTTCTTAAATATTCTCTTCATGGTGTCATGCTCGTCATCAAGAAGCTTATCGTAGTCAATTTGCAGTTCTTCGCAGAAGTAACGCCAAAATTCTTCAATCGGATTACTCTTGTATTTCATGGACTGCAAAAGCCGCTGCATCTTTTTGTCATTGGATGCGGGGCGTTCAATGGGAGCGGATTCCGTGGCATTTTGGTTTTTCTCACGGATGCTGCGAATGACCCGATCCAGATCGCCGTGGATGTTATGGAAGAAGTATTCCTCTTCGTCGATGCGGGCAGCGTCCAGAACCTGAACATACAGGTCGTTGCTCTCTGGGTTATGCTGTTGCACAATTTGGAGCCGAACCGCATTCAGCCAGTCGTTCATATTCTTAATCTGCATGGTGGCGATGCCGTCCACATAGATTTCAGTGTCAGTCATCAGCTTTAGAAAATCCGGGTGCTTTATCATTTCGCAGAACAGGCGATTGTTGAGTCTGCCGCTTTTTAGAATATCCAAGGTTTCATCGTCCAGATGAAGCTCCGATATATCGTGATTCTGAACTTCACGGGATTCGGTGAGACCCAGCAGCCAGTCGGTGGAAACACCGTAGTATTGAGCAAGAATCACCAGATTCGTATGGCTGATGTCTTTATAGTCATCACTTTCATAGCTGCCCAGAGTGGATGAAGCGATTCCGGTTTCATCTGCAAGCTGTTTCAGCGTGAATCCTTTTTCCACAACTCGCAAATCTTTTAGTTTTTCTTGTATTGATAAGCCTTTTTTCATGGCAAAATCTCCTTCCTGCGGCTGCATTTCTGCCGCTGTTTTCATTATATCATGCCTTGTCCACAATCGTGGAAATTTTTGTTTTTCAGCCGGAAATCCTACTTTGCGGATATACAGCACGGGGGTCAAAAATGTTCCATAATGTAGTCAGTTCATCGATGGATTATTCCAATCGAATGACCGTCCTGATGGGATATGCTTCCCGGTGAAGCAGCGCAGTGACTATCGGCAGGAACATGGAGGAACCCTGACCGATACGAGCGTGCCAACGGAAGCAAAACGCCGCAGAGAAACTGGGGCAGGAACGACATCAGGGTACAGCGGCGAACTGACACAAAAAATGATACCGAAACACGACAATCTGACAGGGGGATAGTCTACCCTGTCAGCAATCCTTCGGGGATTTTTGCACCGCTCCAAGGCGGTGTTTTGGTTAAAAATCGCCCCGAAACCATACACAAAATCGGGAGGATACCATTGTGCCGAGAATGAGCCAAAAGAGGAAACTGGAACTGTCCTTTTTCCTGAATGATCGGGGGCGTGTCAGCTACAACAATCTGTGTCGGAAGTGCCAGCATGAATGCAGGCAGAGTTTCCGGGCAGTTGTGGTTGACTGCCCTCATTATTTATCCAAACGAGCGAAGAAAAAGGAGAACCCAACCAAATGAATTTTGAATTTATGACGATAGACACACCGCTGCCGCCCTGTATGCCCTTTCCCAGAGCGTTGCTGGGATTCCCGGTCAGCAGCACAGCCAAGGTCATGTACTGCCGGATGCTGGATGCTATGCTTTCAGATGGACAGGAGGACGAGAATGGGATTCTGTTTGTCTGCTTCCCGGTGGCTGCGATTGCAGCCGCATTGTCCAGAAGCACAATGACGGTGAAGCGTTCTTTGAACGAATTGGAAACCGCCGGATTGATTATGCGGGTGCGACGAAGCATTGGAGAGCCGAACAGAATCTATGTGCTGATACCGGGAGAAGACGATGAAGTTCCCTCCTGAGTTCGCTTGAAAACCCTCAACACTGTTGAGAGAAAATCGAATGTGACTGCTAAGGTCAGATGAGAAGCCGCTGTCAGTTTTTGCGTGAATGCAAAATCCGGCAGCGGCTATTTTTCGGAAGTCCCTTGGGGAGTTGCGAAAAAGCCGAAGAAGCTGAAAGGAGCCATGGAGGAAATGGCGAGGTTCAGGTCTTTCGGGCAGGAGTACAGAGGGCGCAGCCCTTTGTGCATGGGTACAGGGAATGCAATATCCCTGTGCAGGTCAAGGGCGGCAGCCTTGCCCAGTTAAGTGGCGTTGCGCCGCTTAGTACTGGGTATTACTTGGCGCAGAAATGCAGCAAGGAAGCAGCTTCGCTGCCCCTCCCCCTGCGGGGAAAATCTTTAAGAAACGGAGGAACCAAGTTTGAAACTGACAAAACACAACGGTCGTGCCGGAAAGAATGGCGTTTACAATCCCAAGCACAATGACCGTAATTTCGATGTGAGCAACAGCGAACACATTGACGAGCAGCGAGCCGAACACAACATCTACTGGGACTGCTACAACGGTTATCGGCAGCTGGCAGAAAAGAACAGTGACGAGATTGAGCTGGCTTCAACCTTTGAAGAAGTCGAGCAGATTTATTATCACACCCATTATTCCGATTACACGGATGGACAGAATGCCCGTAATGAAAAGAACCGACACACGGAGCGCAACCGCACTACAGATGAAATCCTGAAAAATAAAAAGACCTGCCCGGAGGAAAGTTTGCTCCAAATCGGAAAGATGGAGGAACACGCTTCTGCGGAAACCCTCTTTCTGGTGGCTACGGAATTTTTTGCGGAGCTGGAAAGACGCTTCGGCTCCCATGTCCACATTTTGGACTGGGCATTGCACATTGATGAAAGCACGCCTCACATCCATGAACGCCATGTCTTTGACTGTGAAAATCAGTACGGGGAGCTTTGTCCCCAGCAGGAGAAAGCTTTGGAAGCCCTTGGCTTTGAACTGCCGGAGCCGGACAAGAAGCTGGGTCGCCACAACAACAGAAAAATGGTCTATGATGCCGCCTGCCGGGCTTTGCTGTTCGATATTTGCAGGAAGCACGGATTGCAGCTGGAGGAGGAGCCGGAGTACGGCGGTCGCAAGTATCTGGAAAAGCAGGACTTCATTCTTGCCAAGCAGAAGGAGCAGCTGGTGGCTCAGTCTCAGACGATTCAGGAGCAGGAAGCCGTCATTCAGGAAAAGGAAGAAAAGCTGGACGAGCTGACCTTGAAGCTGGATGATGTGGAAGCTCTGATTGATGATGTTTCCGAGATTGCCTATGATAAGGCGGTGGAGGTTGTGACCGATACCGTCAGGGTGGAAACACACAAGCAGGACATTCAGCTGGTGGAGGAAACAAAGTCCTGGCTGCTGTCCCCAGAGCGCAAGGCTCCCAAAAAGGAGCGGGAGTACGCTGCCGCCCGACTGGACAATGTGGTTTCCAAAATCACCAAAGCCATGCAGACAGCTCTTAGTGTAATGAAGGCTGCGCTGACGAAGCCGGAGGTCAGGAAAGCAAACACCCAGCAAATCAAGGAAAAAGCCAGAACTTCCATTTATGAAATGCTGAACCGCAACAAGGCGATTGTGGCGGCTGAGGATGCCGCACGGAAAAAGGAAACTCACAAAAAACAGAATATGGAACGCTAACAGGCACTTGCCATTTTCGTATTGAGAATGTCAGGTGCCTTTCCTATTTTCAGGAGGAAATGATTTGAATGTATTTGAAACAGTCAAGCAGTCTGTGACCACCCGGCAGGCTGCTGAACACTACGGAATCCGGGTAGGCAGAAACGGAATGGCTTGCTGCCCGTTCCACAACGACAAGACCCCCAGCATGAAGCTGGACAGGCGTTACCACTGCTTCGGCTGTGGGGCAGATGGGGATGTGATTGACTTCACAGCGGCTCTTTATGGGCTGGGAAAGAAGGAAGCTGCTGTACAATTGGTAAGTGATTTTGGACTGTCCTACGAGGACAGGAAGCCCCCGGACAAGAGAAGGAAGCCCAAAGGAAAATCCCCGGAGATACAATTCAGGGAAGCGCAAGCCCGCTGCTTCCGTGTTCTTGCTGACTATCTTCATCTGCTGGAACGGTGGAAGGTAAAGTATGCACCAAATCAGCCGGATGGGGAATGGCATCCCCGGTTTGTGGAAGCCTTACAGAAAATCAGCCATGTGGAATATCTGCTGGACACGCTGCTGTCCGGCGATACGGAGGAACGGGCGCAGATCATTACAGAATACGGAAAGGATGTGATAGAGCTTGAAAAACGATTATCAGAACTTGCCGCCCCAGATGCAGCAAGACGTGAAAAATACAGTAAACGCCATGCAGCCGCCCCGGAGCGTTGAAGAAGTGAAAGCTGAATTGGAAAGCACGGAGAAGGGCGGTGTCCGGCAGAGCATCCGCAACTGTCTGACAGTGTTTCAGCGTGACCCGGTGCTTGCCGGGGCGATTGCTTATAACAGCCTGACTGACCGCAAGGACATCATTAAGCCCATCGGCTATCACAGAACAGGTACAGCCCTGACAGATACGGATATGAAATATCTGCTTCTTTATCTGGAAGAAAATTATGGGCTGACCAGTGAGAAAAAGATTGAAAACGCCATCGGGATTGTGGCGAACGAGAACAAGTACCATCCCATCCGGGACTGCCTAAACAATCTTGAATGGGATGGGACAGAACGCATCCGATATGCCCTGCACCACTTCCTTGGAGCTGAGGTCAGCGAGTATAGCTATGAAGCCCTGAAACTGTTTATGTTGGGGGCGATTACGAGGGCTTTTAAGCCCGGCAGCAAGTTTGAAATCATGCTTTGTCTGGTAGGCGGTCAGGGAGCGGGAAAGTCCACATTCTTCCGGCTGCTGGCTCTCAGGGATGAGTGGTTTTCGGATGATCTGCGAAAACTGGACGATGACAATGTATACCGCAAACTGCAAGGACACTGGATTATTGAAATGTCCGAGATGATGGCAACCGCCAACGCCAAGAGCATTGAGGAAATCAAGTCCTTCCTGAGCCGCCAGAAGGAGGTTTACAAAATCCCCTACGAAACACACCCGGCAGACAGACCGAGACAGTGTGTATTTGGCGGCACATCCAATGCGCTGGACTTCCTGCCCCTTGACCGTTCCGGCAACCGCCGCTTTATTCCGGTCATGGTGTACCCGGAGCAGTCGGAGGTTCACATTTTGGAGGACGAAGCTGCTTCCAGAGCCTACATCCGGCAGATGTGGGCAGAAGCCATGGAAATTTACCGCAGCGGAAACTTCAAGCTGAAATTCAGCCCGGAAATGGCAAAGTACCTGAAAGAGCATCAGCGGGACTTCATGCCGGAGGACACGAAAGCCGGGCAGATTCAGGCGTATCTGGACAAGTACACCGGGGACACGGTCTGTTCCAAGCAGCTATACAAGGAAGCTCTGAACCATGCCTTTGACGAGCCGAAGCAATGGGAAATTCGGGAAGTCAACGAGATTATGAACCAGTGTATTACTGGCTGGCGTTATTTCTCCAATCCGAGGATGTTCGCCGGATTCGGCAGACAAAAGGGCTGGGAGCGTGAAAAGACAGCAACGGACAGCGACAACCAGCCTGTAAATATCCCCGACGGGTTTGCGGAGATCACGGAGCAGATAGAGCTGCCTTTCTGAAAATGACAGATGCGTTGCCTGTTTTGTTGCTGTCCCGTTGCCGACCCGGTTGCCGGGAAAAACCTTTATTTCCAACGCTTTTTCCTTTCTGACAACCAAAACAACAGATAAATAAAAGAAAAGTAAATAGATAACCAAAAGCCAGATGGAGAATGAATTTGAGGTCTTTTGAAGTCCGTTGCCGGACTTCGTTGCTGACCATTCTCTGCCTGGCACATTTCATTTATGGAGGATAAATGCCTATGACGAAAACTATGGAGATTCCTGTTTGGCGCAGATATACGCTGACCATTGAAGAAGCTGCCGGATATTACCACATCGGAGAAGGAAAGCTGCGGATGCTCATTGACGGGCATCCCAACGAGGATTTCTATGTGATGAACGGAAATCGTGCCCTCATTAAGCGTGAGAAATTCGAGCGGTATCTGGATCAGGCAACGGCAGTATAAAAAAGTGCTTGGCAGAATTGCCGATTTCCTATGATAGACCTATACGGAGAGCCAAACTTGTGCTATTATAACGGTGCAAGTCTGGCTCTCCTTTTACAGTAAAGGAGAGATTTCAATGAGTGAAAAAAGACGAGACAACCGTAATCGAATTTTGCATGAAGGCGAGTACCAGCGTGCAGACGGGAGGTATCGGTTCCGTTACATTGACGAAGATGGAAAAGAGAAAAATGCATACAGTTGGCGTTTGGACAAAAACGACCCAATGACCAAAGGCAAGAAACGGGAGCTTTCGCTACGGGAGAAAGAAAAGCAGATTGAAGCGGATTTGTTTGACCACATCGTAACCAATGGCGGCAATTACACGGTGCTGGAACTGGTGGAGAAGTATGTGTCCCTGAAAACGGGGGTCCGGCACAATACCGTTGCCGGGTACAAGACGGTAATCAATGTCCTGAAAAAAGAAGCGTTTGGGAAACAGCGCATTGACAAGGTGCGCTTATCGGATGCAAAAGCGTGGCTCATCAAGCTTCAACAGGTGGATGGCAGGGGCTACAGCTCCATTCATTCCATCCGGGGCGTTCTCAGACCGGCTTTTCAGATGGCGGTGGACGATGACCTGATTCGGAAAAATCCCTTTGGATTTGAGCTGGCATCGGTGATTGTCAACGATTCTGTGACAAGAGAAGCAATCACCCGGAAGCAGGAGCGGGATTTGTTGAAATTCATCAAGGAAGATGCACATTTCAGTAGATACTACGATGCAATCTATATTCTTTTTCATACCGGGCTTCGTATTTCCGAGTTCTGCGGACTGACGGTTTCTGAGATTGAGTTTGATGAAATGCGTATCAAGGTAGACCATCAGTTGCAGCGCACCTCCCAGATGAAATATGTGATTGAGGAGCCTAAGACAGAGAGCGGTACCCGCTATGTGCCGATGACCGAAGAAGTTGCAGCCTGTTTCCGCAGGATCATTGCCAGTCGTGAAGCACCGAAGGTCGAGCCAATGGTGGATGGGTATATCCGCTTCCTGTGTCTGGATAAAAACGATATGCCAAAGGTAGCCCTGCACTGGGAGAAGTATCTGGAACACATCGTAGAGAAGTACAACAAGATTTATCGCATTCAGATGCCGAAAGTAACCCCTCATGTATGCCGGCACACATTTTGCTCCAACATGGCAAAATCCGGAATGAACCCGAAGACATTGCAGTATATCATGGGTCACTCAGACATCAGCGTAACCCTGAATGTCTACACCCATGTAAACTTCGATGATGCAAAAGCAGAAGTGCTTCGGGTAGCGAATGGCTAAAAAGAGGCGTTGGTAAAGCCGTTTCCTTTACCAATGTATTTACCAATATTGCAGGGAAAAGCATGAGAAGATACGGGACGATTTGAGAAGATACCCCGGAAACAGCAGGGGTATCAAAACCCGAAAAACCCTGTGATACCAAGCATTTGAGAAGAAATACAAGACTTATATGGAGTTATAAAAAGATGATAAAAGTACTATTTATATGCCACGGGAACATCTGCCGCAGCCCGATGGCGGAGTTTGTGATGAAGGACATGGTGGAAAAAGCAGGGCTGGCGGACGAGTTCCGCATCGCCTCCGCCGCCACCAGCACCGAGGAGATCGGCAACGGCGTCTATCCGCCCGCGCGGCGCAAGCTCTCGGAGCACGGGATCTCCTGCGCGGGCAAGACCGCGCGTCAGATGACGAAGCGGGATTACGCGGACTTTGACCTGCTCGTCGGCATGGACGGCGCGAACCTGCGCAATATGCGCCGCATCTGCGGCGGGGACAGCGACGGGAAGATCCGGCTTTTGCTCGATTACACCGACTGCCCGCGCGACGTGGCGGACCCCTGGTACACCGGCGACTTTGAAGCGACCTGGCGGGACGTCAGCGAGGGCTGCCGCCGCCTGCTCGCTTCCCTGAAAACAGAAAGGACTGAACCGACATGAACCTTACGATGGAACGCGCCCGCGCGCTCAACCGCGAGATGGTCACGGAGGAGCATCTGATCCTGCACTCTCTCAATGTCTGCTACGCGATGGAGGCGATGGCGAAGCATTTCGGCGCCGATCCCGAGCATTGGATGGCGGTGGGCTATCTCCACGACTTCGACTACGAAAAGTACCCCGACGAGCACCTGCACCACACGAAGGAGCCGCTGCTCGCCGCCGGCGTCAGCGAGGAGGACGTGCGCGCCATCCTCTCCCACGGCTTCGGCGGCTGCACCGACGTCGAGCCGCTGACCGACATGGAAAAGTCGCTCTACACGGTGGACGAGCTGACCGGCATCATCCAGGCGGCGGCTCGGATGCGTCCCAACGGCATCACCGACCTGGAGGTCAAGAGCTTCATGAAGAAGTTCAAGGACAAGAAGTTTGCCGCCAAGTGTAACCGCGAGCTGATCCTGCGCGGCTGCGAGATGCTCGGCATGGAGCTGCGCGACGTGGCGGAGATCTGCATCGAAGGAATGAAGGCGCACGCCGAAGAGATCGGCCTCGGCCCGCGCACGGAATGAAACGAACGCATCACCCCTGCCGGAGAAAACCGGCGGGGGTGAAAACTTTTTGCAAATCTTTTTGCAAATATGCAGGAATGGCTTGAATATTCAGTATGAACCGTATATAATACCAATTTACTGAACAGCGGCGCAGTATCCTAGTCAGATCTGCCGTCTCCTAAGAAGGGCCTAAAAATCCTTTAAAGGGCACAACTGTGAAACCTTTGGTGCCTGCTGCTTACGCCCAGTTTGGGGTGGGTGCTGAAGGGAGGCTATGCCTTTCGTCATCGGAAGCTGAGCCTGCGGACTCCGGGCGTCCCCTAATGGCATGGGGGTCACGACCCTGTTTCCGTGGAGACCCGCCCTCGTGCCAGGCGTACTCCCCTTGTTGGTAAGCGACCTCGGTACGGAGCGGGCTATGAACCCGCGTTGCGGTGCTACCCGGCCCAAGCGCCGTGAACGCTGTGCGCGGAGTAGCCTGCCTTGCGTGGCGTCGACGAATCGGAGAACACAACCGTATCCCCCGGCCAGGGGAGAGGGCGATCGCTCCGTGAAACCGGCGCTGCAAAAGAGGCTAAGAGACGGTTCGACTGTGGCGGAAATCGCCTAGGCTGTCCTTCGGGGACAGGATAGGGGTTACAGTGCGGACTAAGTGGCAATCGGGTACCGCGCAGGGGCAACGGCGCGGCACGGCCCTCAAAGGGGAACCACCTGACCGGCAACGGGAGGCGGGCCGCGGGGAAAGCCAACCCGACCAAAGCCGTAGGATTACTCTATCCTGCCGCCGCTATTCAGTACCCTTTTCAAATCGTGAAAGGCGCTCTCCGGCGCGTGGCGGCGGAGAGCGGCCAAATACAGTTCGCGCCCGCGGGCGCGAAACCCTGCGGGGGGAGAGTATGAAAAAAGAAGAGGCAAAGCCGCGAAGTTACTGGCGCTGGGTGCTGCGCATATTCATGATGTCCGTGGTGCTTTCCGCGGCGCTCAGCCTTGCTTCGGGCGTGGCGCTGAAGGGCGCGGACTATGCGCTGGCGGTGAGCGTGCTGCTGGCGTTCGTCCTGCTTGGCATCGTGTTCGACGTGATCGGCGTCGCCGTGACCGCGGCGGACGCGCGGCCGTTCTACTCCATGGCGTCCCACCGGGAGCGCGGCGCGAAGGAGGCGCTCTATCTGCTGCACAACGCGGAGAAGGTGTCGAGCTTTTGCAACGACGTGGTGGGCGATATCTGCGGCATCGTCAGCGGAACCACGGCGGCGGTCATCGTGGCGCGGCTGCAGTCGGACTTCAACACGAGGAGCATCCTGATCTCCATTGCCGTGACGGCGCTGATCTCCGGATTGACCATCGGCGGCAAGGCGATCGGCAAGCGTCTGGCGATGAACCGAAGCAAGGAAGTCGTGTTCCGGGTGGCGAAGGCGCTGCGCGTGCTCCGCATCGTACGGAAGTAAGAGGAGGATCGACTTGATTTTAGATCATATCCGCTCTCCGGAGGACGTCAAGGCGCTCTCGAGGGAGCAGACGGAGCTTTTGTGCCGTGAATTGCATACGTTTTTGCTGCACAGCGTCGCGGAGACGGGAGGCCACCTTGCCTCCAACCTCGGAGCGGTGGAGCTTACGGTGGCGATCCACCGCGTGTTCGACACATCGCGGGATCGCCTTGTCTTTGACGTCGGTCACCAGTGCTACGCCCATAAGGCGCTGACCGGGCGGCTTGCGCAGTTCCCGACGCTGCGGCAGTTCGGCGGGCTGTCCGGCTTCCCGAAGCCGAACGAGAGCGCGCACGACGCCTTTGTCGCGGGGCACGCGTCCAACTCGGTGTCCGTGGCGCTGGGCATGGCGCGCGCGCGTACCCTGCTCGGCGAGGACTATTCCGTGCTGGCGCTCATCGGCGACGGCGCGCTCTCCGGCGGGCTGGCCTACGAGGGCCTGAACAACGCGGGCGCCTCCGGCGAGCCGATGATCGTCATCGTCAACGACAACGGTATGTCCATCTCGCGCAACGTCGGCGCGGTGTCGGCGCATTTGTCCCAGCTGCGCAGCAAGCCGGCCTATTACCGCTTCAAGAAAAACTACCGCCGCATCCTGCGCACCACGAAGGCGGGCGAGGCGGTCTACACCTTCAACCACCGGATCAAGTCCGGCGTCAAGGACGCGCTGCTGCCCAAGTCCTCGCTGTTCGAGGATATGGGGTTTACTTACATCGGTCCCGTGGACGGGCACAACGAGGCGCAGGTCGAGGATGCGCTGCGCTGGGCGAAGGAGCTGAATTGCCCGGTGCTGCTTCATGTCCGAACGGTCAAGGGCAAGGGCTATCCTCCCGCCGAAAACGAACCGAACAAATGGCACGGCGTGGGCAGATTTGACGTCGATACCGGCATCATCAAGCAGGGCGGAGAGAGTTTCTCCTCCGTCTTCGGCGAAGAGCTGTGCGCCATCGCGGCGGAGGACAGGCGCGTCTGCGCGATCACGGCGGCGATGAGCGACGGCACGGGGCTGACGGACTTTGCCGAGCGGTTTCCCGACCGCTTCTTTGACGTCGGCATCGCGGAGTCCGCGGCGGCGGCAATGGCCGCGGGTATGGCGAAGCAGGGGCTTGTGCCGGTGTTCGCCGTGTACTCGACGTTCCTGCAGCGCGCCTACGACCAGATCATCCACGACACGGCGCTCTCGAACCTGCACGTCGTTTTCGCCGTGGACCGCGCCGGGCTGGTCGGACAGGACGGCGAGACCCACCACGGCATCTTTGACGCGACGTTTTTGTCCGACATCCCGAACATGACCGTGCTTTGCCCCGCGAACTTCGCGGAGGAACGCGCCATGCTGCGCCGCGCGATCCATGAGATCGACGGCCCCGTGGCGATCCGCTATCCCCGCGGAGGGGAGGAGGGCTTGCGCGAGGACCGCAGCGAAGGCGCCTTCGCCGAGCTGCGCGCCGGCGAAGACGTGACCCTCTGCGCCTACGGCACGATGATCGAGCCCGTGCTCGAGGCGGCGGACATTCTGGCGCGGGCGGGCGTCTCGGCGCGGGTCGTCAAGATCAACTGCATCTCGCCCTTCCGGGACGCCGACGTGCGCCGCGTGTTTACGGGGACGAAGAGGCTGATCATCGCGGAGGAGTGCGCCGGCGTCGGCTGCGTCGGCCAGCGTCTCGCGGCGATCCTGACCGAGGAGGGCATCCTGTTGGATAAACTGTACCTTTGCAACCTTGGCATACGGTTTCCGCCCCACGGCAGCGTGGAGCGGCTCCGCGAGGCATTCCATATCGACGCCGCGTCCATCGCGGAGAAAGCGCTGGAGGTGGTGCGGTAATGGCAAAGCAGAGACTGGACGTCTATCTGACCGAGCACGGCATGGCGGAGACGCGACAGAAGGCGCTTGCCACCATCATGAGCGGCGTCGTGTACGTCAACGACCAGAAGGTGGACAAGGCGGGCTTCGGCGTCGCCCCCGAGGCGAAGGTGGAGGTGCGCGGCAGCACGCTGCGCTATGTCAGCCGCGGCGGGCTGAAGCTGGAAAAGGCGATGCGCGAGTTCGCGCTGACGCTCGACAACTGCGTCTGCGCCGACGTCGGCGCGTCCACCGGCGGCTTCACCGATTGTATGCTGCAAAACGGCGCTGCGAAGGTCTACGCCGTGGACGTGGGCTACGGCCAGCTCGACTGGAAGTTGCGCAGCGACCCGCGCGTCGTGTGCATGGAGCGCACGAACGCCCGCTATCTGACCCATGAGCAGATCCCCGACGAGCTGGACTTCGCATCCATCGACGTATCGTTCATCTCGCTCGCGCTGATCCTGCCCGCGGTCAACGGCCTGCTGCGCGACGGCGGGCACGTCGCCTGTCTGGTCAAGCCCCAGTTCGAGGCGGGGCGTGAGAAAGTCGGAAAGAAGGGCGTCGTCCGCGATCCCGCGGTGCATCGGGAGGTTTTGGAAAACTTTCTCAGGCACGCGGCGGACAGCGGTTTCGGCGTGCTGGATCTGACGTTTTCCCCCATCCGCGGGCCGGAGGGGAACATCGAATATCTCGGCTATCTGGAAAAGGGCGCGGTCACGGAGCGCGAGTTCGACCTCGCGGCGCTGGTGGCGGCGTCCCACGGAGAGCTGGACACATAAGAGGTGCTTGCAATGCTCAAAAAAGTGATTCTTTGTCCGAACCCCTACCGCGACACGGAGCTGCGCGTCGCAAAGCGGGCAAAGGCGATCCTCGACGAGGCGCGCTGCCCCAACGTCGTGTGCATCCCGTTCCGCGGCAACGACGAGCCGGAGGGCTACGGCCTGGAGATCCGCCCCCTGCAGCAGGAGATCCGCGGCGCGGATATGCTGATCGCGTTCGGAGGCGACGGCACGATCCTGCACCTGTCCAAGACCGCCGCGCACAAGGATATCCCTGTGCTGGGCGTTAATCTGGGCAGCCTCGGCTTTATGGCGGAGCTGGAGCAGAAGGAGCTTCACAGGCTCAGGAACCTCTGCGAGGGCAAGTATCAGATCGAAAGCCGCATGATGCTCGACGTCGTCGTCAAGCGCGACGGGCGCGTCATCTACTCGAGCCTCGGCCTCAACGAGGCGCTCATCGCGCGCGGCAACGTTTCGCGCGTCATCCGGCTTCACATCTTTACCGAGAACGGCAAGCTTGTGGACGTCGCCGGCGACGGCGTGGTGGTGGCGAGCCCCACCGGTTCCACGGCGTATTCGCTCAGCGCGGGCGGCCCCGTGGTCGAGCCGACGGCGCGCAACTTCGTCGTCAGCCCGATCTGCGCCCACAGCGTCCACGCCAACGCCTACGTCCTCTCGCCCGAGCGCGTCATCACAGTGCAGACCGAGGCAACGGGGTACAAGCCGGTCGTTCTGTCGGTGGACGGCGGGCGCGCGTTTTCCCTGCGCCACGGCGACGCGGTGGAGATCACCCGCTCGCGTTTCGATACCAAGCTGGTGCGCCTGGAAAACCGCAGCTTCTGCGAGGTGCTGCAGCGGAAAATGGTGGGAGGATTGTTGAACCATGAAGAATGAACGTCAGGAGCTGATCCTGTCCATCATCTCCGAAGAGGTGATCGAGACGCAGGAACAGCTGATCGAACGCCTGCGCCTGCGCGGCGTCGTCAGCACGCAGGCGACGGTTTCCCGCGACATCAAGCAGCTCCATCTCATCAAGGAGCCTGCCGGCGACGGCCGCTACCGTTACGCCGTCTCGGCGCACAAGACCCGCCTCAACTTTGCCGACCGCCTGCAGACCATCCTGCGGGAGAGCATCATCGGCGTCGACTATGCGCAGAATCTGGTCGTGCTCAAGACCATGCCGGGCCTTGCCGGCGCGGCGGGCGCGGCGTTCGACGGCATGGAGATCGCGCAGATGGTCGGCTCCATAGCCGGCGACGACACGGTGCTGGTCATCATGCGCGACGTGGAGAGCGCGGCGGAGTTCTGCGTGGAGATCAACGAGATGCAAAAAAAGTTTCAGAAGTGATTGAATATGCTGCAATTACTGCACATTGAGAACATTGCCATCATCGAGCGCGCGGACATCGCCTTCGCGCGCGGCTTCAACGCGCTCACCGGCGAGACCGGCGCGGGCAAATCCATCGTCATCGACTCGCTTGGCGCGGTGCTGGGACAGCGCACGTCGCGCGACCTGATCCGCACCGGCGCGCCCAGGGCGCTGGTCAGCGCCGCTTTTGACGGCGTGGACGGAGCGATCCCCGCCCTCGCGCAAAACGGCGTCGCCCCCGAGGACGACGGCACGCTGCTGCTCTCGCGCGAGATGACCGGCGACGGGCGCAACGTCTGCCGCGCGAACGGCCGCCCGATCACCGTGACGCAGCTGCGCGCCATCGGCGCGGCGCTGCTGAACATCCACGGTCAGCACGACGGCACGGCGCTGCTCGACGAGACGCAGCACCTCGCCTACCTCGACCGCTTCGCGCACATGGACGCGCGGCTGGACGCCTACGGCGCGCTGTATGACGCGCTCGCCGCCACGCGCCGCGAGATCGACGCCCTGCGCATGGACGAGGCGGAGAAGGCGCGCCGCGTGGACACGCTCCGCCACCAGATCGCGGAGCTGGAGCGCGCGGAGCTGAAGGAGGGCGAGGAGGAAGCCCTCGCCCAGCGGCGCAACATCCTGCGCAACGCCGAGAAGTTCATCGCTGCCGTCAGCGAGGCGGACGCCTGCCTGAACGGCGGGGACGAGGGCTGCGGCGCCGCCGCGTCCATCCGTCAGGCGCACGACGCCCTGCGCCCCCTGCGCGGCCTTGGCGACGAGTTCGCCGCCCTGTCCGACCGTCTGGAGGCGCTCTACAGCGAGGCGTACGACCTCGCTATGACCCTGCGCGACAAGCGCGAGAGCTTCGACTTCTCGCCCGCCGAGCTGGACGAGGTCGAATCGCGCTCCGATCAGCTCTACCGCCTCAAGAAAAAATACGGCGGAACGGTGGAGGAGATGCTGGACTACCTCGCGCGCTCGAAGGACGAGCTCGACCGCATCGAATACGCCGACGACCGCATCGTTCAGCTTGAAGCAAAGCTGGACAAGCAGAAGGTCGCCGTCCTCGCCTCGGCGCGCGAGCTGTCCGACGCGCGCAAAAGCGCCGCGGCGACGCTGGAGGGTGAGATCCTGCGCGAGCTGCGGGAGCTGGATATGCCCAAGGTGCGCTTCGCCATCGACTTCATGGAGAAGGAGCCGGACGCGACCGGCATGGACGAGGTGCGTTTCCTCATGTCCGCCAACGTGGGCGAGGAATTGAAGCCCATCCACAAGATCGCCTCCGGCGGCGAGCTGGCGCGCATCATGCTGGCAATGAAAAATGTCTTCGCCGCGCAGGAGAGCGTCATGACCATGGTGTTCGACGAGGTGGACACCGGCGTGTCGGGACGCGCGGCGCAGCGCGTGGCGGAAAAACTCGCCCGCGTGTCGCGCGAGAAGCAGGTGCTTTGCGTCACGCATCTGCCGCAGCTTGCGGCGATGGCGGACACGCACTTCTCCGTCGAAAAGGGCGAGGAGAACGGGCGCACCCTGACCAAAGTCACCGAGCTTGACCGTGCCGCCCGCGCGAAGGAGCTGGCGCGGCTCACCGGCGGCGAGAGCGTCAGCGACACGATGCTCCGCGGCGCGGAGGAGCTGCTCGACGCGGCGGAGACCTTTAAGAGGAGACTACAAGCATGAGCAAATTTGCCGAGCGTATCCTGCGGGAATACCCCATGCGCTTCAAGCCGCAGGAAAAGGAGGCGTTCCGCCTCTACCTCATGGGCGCGCTGCGGGAGATGGGCTATACGCCCAAGCTGCAAAACCGCGAGACGGCGCTCAAGATCGGCGGTCGCGTGGCGAACGTGGTCGCGGGCGACCCCGAAACCGCGAAGCTGGTGTTCATCGCCCACTATGACACGGGGCTCAAGACCCTGTTTCCCCCGCTCATCATGCCCGGCCGCCCGATGACGGCGCTGCTGTATCTGGCTCTGACGCCGCTCATTGTGATGCTGGGCAGCCTCGTCGTGTCCTTTGCGCTGACCTTTGCCGTCAACGCGCCGCACTGGACGCTGCCGATGTTCCTTATCCTGCTGCTCGCGTCGATGCTGTATCTGCGCTTCGGCCCCGGCGAGACGCGGAACGTCAACGACAACAGCTCCGGCGTCGCCGCCCTGTTGGAGACCGCCGCCGCCCTCACCCCGCGCTATCGCGGCGAGGTCGCGTTCGCCTTTCTCGACGGCGGCATGGGCGGCATGAGCGGCGCGAAGGCGCTGCGCAAGGCGTACCCCTCCACGCGGGACAAGGTCGTCGTCAACGTGAACTGCGTGGCGGAGGGCGCGGAGATCCTGGTGCTCCCGAGCCGTCAAAACCGCTGGAACGGCGAGGCGCTGGACGCCATCCTCGACAGCTTTGAGAACGGCGAACACACCACGGTCTTCCTCAAGACCGACGGGCTGATCTACTACCCCTCCGACAACCGCGCGTTCCGCGGCTCGTTTGCCGTCTGCGCCTGCGACAAGGTCAGCGGCTTCGGCAGGCTGATCCGCCCCCGCCGCGCGACGGCCATCGACGAGGAACACATAACAATACTGAAAAATGGATTATGTAAACTGATTGCGACATATCAGGCCTAGGGCTTGACAAACGAGCGACCCTTGGCTATAATACGGTCCCACAGCAAGGAAGCGGAGAAGTAGGCGGTTTTGCCCTGCCAAGAGAGACCCTGACTGGTGGAAAGGGGAGAGGGCGGCCGGTGAAATACACCGCGGAGCCGATGCCCGAACGGCGAAAGCCCAGTAGGCGTATTCCGGGAGCGCCCGTTATCGCGCGGGAGTGTGCAGCACTCCATGAGGCTGTCTCCGCGAGGGGACGGCGAACCAGAGGTGGTACCGCGATTCGATCGCCCTCTGTCCCAAACACCGGGGACAGAGGGCTTTTTTCTGTCCCGAACAAACGAAAAGGAGAAACGATCATGCAAATCTACGAAGAACTCAAAGCGCGCGGCCTGCTGGCGCAGGTGACGGACGAGGACGAGATCCGCGAGCTCGTCAACAACGGCAAGGCGACGTTCTACATCGGCTTCGACTGCACGGCGGACAGCCTACACGTCGGCCACTTCATGGCGCTGTGCCTGATGAAGCGCCTGCAAATGGCGGGCAACAAGCCCATCGCCCTCATCGGCGGCGGCACGACCATGATCGGCGACCCCTCGGGGCGCTCGGATATGCGCAAGATGCTCACGAAGGAGGATATCGACCACAACGCCGCCTGCTTCAAGCGCCAGATGGAGAAGTTCATCGAGTTCGGCGAGGACAAGGCGATGATGCTCAACAACGCCGAATGGCTGATGGGGCTCAACTACATTGAGCTGCTGCGCGAGGTGGGCGCGTGCTTCTCGGTGAACAATATGCTGCGCGCCGAGTGCTACAAGCAGCGCATGGAGAAGGGGCTTTCCTTCCTCGAATTCAACTACATGATCATGCAGTCCTACGACTTTTACTATATGTTCCAGCACTACGGCTGCAATATGCAGTTCGGCGGCAACGACCAGTGGAGCAATATGCTCGGCGGCACGGAGCTGATCCGCCGCAAGCTCGGCAAGGACGCGCACGCCATGACCATCACGCTCCTGCTCAACAGCGAGGGCAAGAAGATGGGCAAGACCGCCAGCGGCGCGGTGTGGCTCGACCCGAACAAGACCAGCCCCTACGACTTCTACCAGTACTGGCGCAACGTCGGCGACGCGGACGTGCTCAAGTGCATCCGTATGCTGACCTTCCTCCCGCTCGAGCAGATCGACGAGATGGACAAGTGGGAGGGCAGCCAGCTCAACCGCGCGAAGGAGATCCTCGCCTACGAGCTGACCAAGCTCGTCCACGGCGAGGAGGAGGCGGAGAAGGCGCAGCAGAGCGCCAAGGCGCTCTTCGGCGGCGGCGGAAACAGCGAGAATATGCCGACCACCACCCTGACCGACGCCGACCTGACCGACGGGAAGATCGACATCCTGAGCGTGCTGGTCAAGACGGGGCTCTGCCCCTCGCGCGGCGAGGCGCGCCGCCTCGTCCAGCAGGGCGGCGTCACCGTGGACGACGTCAAGGTCTCCGGCATCGACGAGAGCTACGACAAGGACCGCCTCTCCAACGGCATCATGGTCAAGAAGGGCAAGAAGGTCTATCACAAGGTCACAATGTAACACAAAAAGACGGACAGCCGCGAGCTGTCCGTCTTTTGTTGTGTGAAGGGTCTGCGGCCGTTTACTCCGGCCTCACGCCGATGACGATGTGATGGTGGTCGCTCTCCCGCGTCCGAATGGTCTGCAGGGAATAGGGCGTGGGCGTTCCGTCCTTCAGCTTACGGAACGAGATGCAGAGGGATTCTTCCTGCGCGGCAAGGTCGATCAGGTTCGCCTTGGCGGTCGCGTCCCGCAGCCTCTGCACATCCGCCTCCGCCACATTCTCAAGCAGCTTCTCGCGGGCGTCGTCAAAGAAGTCGCTGCCGCCCGGGCGGATCTTGAGGTCGCCGTCCTTGCCCATAAAGAACTCAAGATAGAAGTCCGTGACCACATCCACATAGTAGATGCTCTCGAAGTCGCTGGTCAGCGCCTTGGAGATGCTCATGTAGGTTTTCTTTACCGCCGGCGCGATCTCCGTTTTGACCGCTCCGCGCTCGATCAGGAAGCGGTCGAACTCCTCATACGGCACCGGCTTGGAGAAG
>Ga0129306_1001843_pt1 | contig 21488 bp, 16 predicted proteins | sample P827metagenome_FD_94438 | JGI IMG/M metagenome (GOLD analysis project Ga0129306, IMG submission 94438) | Capybara group fecal microbial communities from Wisconsin, USA - P827 metagenome | ecosystem: Host-associated > Mammals > Digestive system > Large intestine > Fecal | place: USA: Wisconsin... | reverse complement strand
TATACTTCACTGATCTGCAACGGCGGCGGTATCAGCTATACATATAACGGACATACGTATAATTTCAATGCATATCAGGTGGGACTGTATGACATCATCTTTTCCAGACTCTCCAGCAGAGGCATAGATGTCAATGCGATCATCATCAACGATCTGTCCAATTCCACCCTGACATATCCCGCATCAAGAGGCGGCGGGGCGACGCTGTATGCGTTCAATGCTTCCGATGAAGAGGGCGTGAATTACCTCGCGGCCGTAGCCAGCTTCCTGGCTAACAGGTATTCAGGTGCATCGGGGCACGGCAAGGTCTCTAACTGGATCATCGGTAACGAGGTCAATGAGAGAACAGTCTACAACTACACTCCTTATATGGGCGTGGATGAGTATGCAAAACTCTATGCCGATGTAGTCAGAGTATTCTATAACGCGATGTGTGCGGTGAACTCCACCACGCGAGTATATGTATCACTTGATAACCGCTGGAACATGAACAAATCCGATAAGTCATTCTATGATGTTAAGGATATGATGGATGCGTTCAACAGCTACATGTGCCAGTACGGCAATATCAACTGGCATGTGGGATATCATCCGTATAACTATCCGCTGACCGAGGCCAAGGCGTGGTCGTGGGGCAGATATGATTCGATGGTATCCGGATCCGCATCATCCGCAATCGTATCCATGAGAAATATACATGTCCTCACCGATTACCTGAGTCAGTCGTCATATCTTGATAATAACGGCAATGTCAGACACGTGATCCTTTCCGAGATGGGTTATACATCGAGCAAGGGCCAGAATCTGCAGGCTGCATCGATAGCCTATGCATGGAAGATCATGGAGCGGAATTCGCATATCGATTATATGCTGCTTTCCAGACAGGTAGATGCCGCACCCGAGGTGGCTGAGGGCCTGGCACTGGGTATCAGCGGCAAGGAGGGATATACCGCGTACAAGTACTGCGGTACGGATCAGGAATCCACATACGTAGATAAATATCTGGGGGTTATAGGGATCAGCTCCTGGAGTGCGATACAGAATCCAAGATAAAAAATGCCGTCCGCTTACCGATGTACAGAGTTTAGATTATGATCAGCTGATCGGTGAATCTGATATCTTATTCTGCACTTTCAACGCAGGTTTTCCAGATGACGATCGGCCATACAACTATGCCGAACATAACCTGAATAAACATGGCGAGCAGCTTACCCCAATGAGAACCGAACGCCGCTACGATCGTAGCATTGCCGAACCACTGGCTCCACGCCATCATCAGTCCGATACCGATCGCTGTCATAAGTCCGAGATGCTTTGATCCAAACGGTATCTCATAGTGTATATAATGCCTCTCGATATAGCTGCCGATCACAAGGCCTAAGACTCCTCCGCAGCCCTTGAAGCAGTCGTTCATCATCTTCTGGGGATCTACAAGCAGTTCTCCGTCCACATAATCCATCGGATATGGCTTAAATATGATATATACCAATACTCCGATGATCACAAAGATAGCTATAATTGACAGTATGTCGATCAGTTTATCGTTGCCGGATATTCGCTTTCCGACCAGACCTATGATGAAGATCAGGAGTGATGATTCAACAAAACTCACCAGAACATCCTGAGGAGTATGAACGCCAAGGAAATTACGTGAAAAAGCCGTCAGCGCGATCATCACCGCACAAACCACGGCAAGCCATCTGCGTTTGTCTTTCTGCCATACAAAGACCGAACCGTACATGGTCGTAGCACACATGGTGTGTCCGCTCGGGAATGAATAGCCTGTTGCGGCTGTCTTCGAGTCACCGGCAGGCTCTATAAGATCCGATCTGATCCATGGCCTGTATGCGCAGACAGTCAGTTTGATCACACCGTTTACAACTTCGCCGCCCATGATAGCGGTAATGAAACGGTAACCCCAGTTCTTGTCAACGCACCATAAAATGACAAAAGGAAGAAAAGGAAGTATATCCACGGCAAACTTGGATAAGCCGTTAAATATCTCATCAAACATACCGCCCGTTGCGTTCCTTAAGTCCTGCAGCATAAGAAGATACTGAATATCAATACTCATATATCTTTAGCTCCTTCCCATATGATCACTTAAAGAAATTATATATTCTCTTGTTGAAATCTTTAGCTTCGTTATATGCTTCGTGGCTGAGATCCGGATAAATGTACGATTCACATCCCAGTCTTTCCGCAATCTCTAATGATGCCTCACCAGATACCACCTTGTCAAGTGCGCCGCCAAGTACAAGAGCAGGCGCTTTTATCTTATCCAGTCTGTCATAGGTATCCGGGGTCAGGCAGGCTTTAGCCAGTATCACAAAGTGTTCTATTGGCATCGTACGCTGTGTCTTAAGCAACAGTGGAATAAAAACTTTTGCTTTCTTTATATACGCTTCGGAATACCCCCGATAAAGATAATCTCTGGTGATCTCATCATAATTGCCCGAAGCCGCCATATCGATCCACCCGCCTACCGCTTCGCGCATAGTATCGTTCACACGGCTTGATGTAACTCCAAGAACAAGTTTACTGACAAGTTCCGGATGCTCTATCGCTATCTCCTGCACTATCATTCCCCCCAGAGACGCTCCGAATACACAGGCATCACTGATACCGAGTTTTTGGATGATCCGCGCGGTATCCTCACCCAGATCATGTACCGTGCACCCCGGTGACGGGGGCATTTTTCTGTCGATCATGTGAATGCGGTAATCATGGGCAAATATTCGATAATACCACGACACTGCCTGTGCTCCTCCGTCTATCGTGGAAAACCGGAGACCGGGTATCATGACCAGAGGTTTTTTACCCGTTCCAAAAGAGATGACGGTCACACGGCCGTCATCAAGATCTATATGAAAATCATTTGCATTATATGGCATTTTCCACCCTCCTCTTTGCAAAGTCTTTCTTAACGTTGAACGACCCTCCAAATTTGGAGGGTCGTATTTGCAGCACATGAGCCAACATTCTTAAACATTACAGTCTTATGACGCTCCCAGCTTATACGGACGGCTTTTTTGATTCTTCAGAACAGTTTCTCAACCAGCATCTGGTAGATCTCCTGGTTGTGTTTCTCCCAATTCTCACATATATGTGCGGCCAGATCGGCGTCGGGAACCGAAAGAGTGATATCCGCCATGGCTATGCCGCGGTCGAGTGCGACCAGATGTGCTTCGTATTCGCCGGTGGTGGATTTATAGTAGTTGGACTGGATGGAGACTTCGTTACGGAGTTCCATTTCGTTTTCACTCAGGAATTCATCGACCTGCCTGATGGTCTCGTTACTCAGTCTCTTGCGGAACATATCGAGAGTGTTGTGCCCCTCGTCTGTCAGAGAGATGTGCGTACGGTTACGCATGGACTTTGCGACCACCATCTCAGCATCCATGAGTTCGCCCATGACCTGCTGGAGTGTCAGATAGTCTGTATAATCGTGCATCAGCAGGAAGTCGAATATCTGCGCCTTGGTCAGCGGAAAAGGCACACGATCCAGCATGTACAGTATTATTAACTTGAGTTGGATGGCCGGAGAACCCGGGGGTGTCTGGGCCGTTTGATTACTGCTATTCATGACTTTTATCATACCACAATGCCTGAGATTGTTGGATTAGGAAATTTTTTTAAAAATTTCGAGCATGATTTGAACCTTTTTATGCATGAAATGTGTCTTTACTTGTAGAAGGACTAGGAAAAGTATTATTATATGCTTTGTGTTTTGTGTCGAAAGGTATTCAGAAAAGTGCTATACTGTTCGATACAGATAACAGACATCACACAAGATTAGGACCAGAGTTATCACACACATCTCGGAACGCCCGAACCATCGAGCCGGATCAATGGTAACCCCCTAAGGAATGAGGAGGAAACTACAATGAAGAAGGCAAGGTTTTGGGCGATTTTAATGACCGGAATCCTGGTCGGCTCCACACTTACCAATGATTATATAGTAGCTAATGCAGAGAGCCCCGACGGAGTCGAGGAAACCGCAGAGCCTGAACAGATCAGAGAGGGAATGGAACTCACATTCGTTGATGATTCCGCTCCTGCTGAGACATATGAAGAGCCTACAGGCGAGGAACCTACATATGAGGAACCTACCTATGAAGAGCCTGCAGCCGGCGAAGGATATGTTGATGGCGGCGAAAACGCTGAAGGTGGAGAACTAGAAGGCGAAGGCCTTGAAGAAGAGGAAGAGATTCCCGAAGAAGAGGACGCTGAAGCTGAGGAAGAAGAGGAAGAGGAAGAAGAGCCTGCAGATGAGGAAGAAGTGGCTTATCCCGCTAAGGACTTCGGAACCTTCAACGCAGGCGGAATGAGCGTATCAATCTCCGCTCCCGAGGGTGCATTCCCTGAGGGGACCGAGGTTAGTGTAACTTCTGTATCTGCTGACAAGTCAGCTGTCGAAGCAGAGCTTGGAGACGATGTAGAGGTCAGCAGTATAGTAGCCGTTGACATCACATTCACATATGAAGGCGAGGAGATCCAGCCTAAGAAAAGCATAAGCGTAACATTCTCCAGCCTGAACCTGGGCGGTGAGTCCGTAGCAGTGTTCCATGAGGGGGATGACGGACTTGATAAGGTCAAGGATGTCGGAGATACCTCGTCTGTAGATATCAGTGCATCTTCGTTCTCCAAGTATTATCTTGCGGGCTATACGGAAGGTAAACTTGACGGAACTTTTGATGAAAAAGAGACGCCTGAAAGCGTTACGTCAGCGACCATTAAAGATGGCAAAGATGGCGGCCAGATCAAATTCAGTATCGGTTGGAATGTAAAAACAGATAAAGCGGGATCGCTCTATTTTACGGGAAATAATTACGGTCAGGGCGGTGAGGTAGTAAACCGCAGCAAAGAAGATGCTCCACAAGGTGTACGAGTTCCGCTTAGAGATGGTGATGTTATTTCGTTTTCGGATAATGCTACTGATTTATATGTTTCCAGGATGCGTCCTGGATATAAAGTAGTATGGCAGACATATGAAAGAAAGGGCGATAAAAAAATCAATATTAACGGTACTCTTTATGGACCGTATTCAGTGCAGTATTATGATGAGTCAGGTGCTAAGATTGATGAGCTCGATAACTTTGATTCCGGTTGGGCATATGCCGATGATACCGTAACTCCCAAGACACCTGATGGATATGAGATAGTCGGGGTAGAAAAAAACGTTATCAATAATATACGTGCAGTAGATAACGTTGTGAAGGTCACCGTTAGAAGCTCTAAGGCAGCTTATACCGTCAAGTATGTGAATGCTGCTACCGGGCTTGAGATAGATACCAAACAGGCGCAGGAGATTTCTTGCACCCTTGGCGATACTGTCAAAGCATCCTGGGAAGCGATTGAAGGATATACATTTGTCAGAGCTGATCCAGAGAGTTTGGTGATCAAGCATAATGATGCTTCCCAAAATGTGATCACTCTGTATTATGATCCCAAGCCTGAAGGCATTGAGAATATCACCGATCAGGTGGTGACAAATAAAACACTTTTCTGCATTCAGGGAATACCGGGTGCTACGTCTTCACAGAAGTTTGCGGGTAAGGTTAAGCGTCTTCCCGAAGGCATGATAGAATATACGGGATTTGATGTAACTCAGTACTTTGAAGACTATCCTAAGAAGGATATAGATGCGTGGCTGAATGAGAACTATCCGGGATATACCGTAGTATGGGATCACTACGTTCTTCTTGGAAACAAAAAATGGAATGACAGCAAATCCGATATTCATATAGACGGTGAGCTCACGAAAGTGGAAGATCAGGCTACCACAGGTTATACCGTTAACGTCTGGTTTAAGAATTCTGCCGGTGAGTATGTGCTGAGCAGTAATGATTCGTTCACCAAGACAAATATGCTGATCGGTAATACCGCATCTTATAATGCAGCAGATAAGAAGACCGTTGACGGAGTATTATATCAGATGAATCCGGACAGCAATATCACTATAGAGTCACTTGATGCAGAGCCTGGGAATAATACGATTAACATATACTATGACAGGTTCAATACAGACACCGAAGACGGCCGGAATATAGTATGGTTCTCGATTCTCTGGCCCGGACAGGATGTACCGAAGACCGCTACTTCACAGAACATACTGAATTATTATCCTACAGACAGAAGGGATGGGACAGAGGTAAAACAGGGAAAATGGACCGGTGAAGCAGATTACTTCGATGCAGGAGTATGGAACTCGGGAAATACCATCGTCAATGATGACGGAACTGTAAACTACATTAATCTGGATGATTATCACATCACGATGGATGGTTACGCTCAGGAAGAGCTTAATGCCTGGCTTCAGGAGTTAAGCGGTCCCGACAAAGGTGTTGCAAGGGTCAGATGGTATACATATAAGAATGATAAGAAGCGTTATGACGAACCCTGGTTTGTAAACGGTGAGATCTACTATGATCCATGGCCTTCAGATACACCTGATACACCCGACACACCTGATATACCTGATACGCCGGATACGCCGGATACGCCCGACACACCCGATACTCCGACCACACCTGATACACCTACAACACCGGATACACCTGTAACACCCTCGACACCTGAAACTCCTGTTACGGTAGTTCCTACGACTGAGACCACGACAGCACAGGCAGTCGTACCTGCAGCAACTACAGAGATTCCCGATGAGCAGGTACCTCTTGCAGGAGTTCTGGGACAAAGGAGAGGTATAGAGGCAGATGACTCATCCGTACTCGGACAGAGACGCGCAGCTGCAGAGGCAGGCGTACTCGGAGCCAGACGTGATGCAGAGACATCGGATGCTAACCATATGGCAATGTATCTGATGCTGATGGGTCTTGCAACCGGAGTCGGCGGAGCATACGCCACCGGCAGACGCAAGAAGCACGAGAACTGATAAGGTTTCATGCATCAGATCACAACTTGATCTAATCAAACGAAGCGGCCGCATAAGCGGCCGCTTTTTTATGCCTGACAGTTATTTGGTCCTTACAGTCCTATATGTTGTGCTTCGGGAGTAGTTCTCTCTCCTCATACATTTTGATCATGTAGTCCACGTTACCGAGCTTGATCAGATCATCGGGAGAATCCATATAGAGCTCGTTAGTAGCACAGAGCCTGAGCAGGGGACAGGTGGGCAGCTCGTATAGCTTACTCAGATTATACAGAGCACTGTATGATGGATAGATCCGCCCTGTCTCATAATGAGAGTAAGTCTGTCTGACGATATGAACCCGGTCTGCAACATATTCCTGCGGATAGTCGTAGAAAAGTCTCAACCATTTGAGATAATACTGAAATGTTATTAAACTGCCGTTGTTCCTGAATTTCATTTCGATCATTGTACTCATACTTCCCCTCCTTTGCCTGATACTTGAATCTAAAGATTAAGTTTTCGTAAACAATTAGCACTCACCATTGACGAGTGCTAACAACGGTGGTAATGTAGTCTCAGATAATAAAATAATACTATTGATTCGACGGAAATGCATTGTTATGTTAACCGGAGGAGATATTATGAATATACAGAAATTCACACAGAAATCCATAGAAGCGATCAATGCCTGTGAGAAGCTGGCATATGAATACGGTAATCAGGAGATAGACCAGGAGCACCTCTTATACAGCCTGATCACGATAGATGATTCCCTGATCCTGAAGCTCATCGAGAAGATGGAGATCAATACGGAGCATTTCACCGGCCGCGCCGAGGATGCCGTAGCCAAGCGTGTCAAGGTGTCCGGAGGCAACGTATACATGAGCCAGGACTTAAACAGAGTACTCCTGTCTGCCGAGGATGAAGCGAAGGCTATGGGAGATGAATACGTCTCCGTGGAGCATATATTCCTGTCCATGATCCGTAACCCTAATAAGGAAGTCGGTGCGATCTTCAAGGAGTACGGCATCACGAGAGAACGCTTCCTGACAGCACTCTCTACAGTCAGAGGTAATCAGAAGGTTGTATCGGATAACCCCGAGGCCACCTATGATACTCTGGCCAAATATGCAACGGATCTGGTACAGCGTGCTGCCGATCAGAAGCTTGATCCCGTGATCGGACGTGACTCGGAGATACGTAATGTGATCCGTATCCTGTCTCGTAAGACCAAGAATAACCCGGTGCTTATAGGTGAGCCCGGTGTAGGTAAAACCGCTGTCGTAGAGGGCCTGGCCCAGCGTATAGTACGCGGTGATGTCCCTGAGGGACTCAAGGACAAGAAGCTGTTTGCACTCGATATGGGTGCACTGGTGGCCGGAGCAAAGTACAGGGGCGAGTTCGAGGAGCGACTTAAAGCCGTACTCGACGAGGTCAAAGCTTCGGACGGCCAGATCATCCTTTTCATCGATGAACTGCACACCATAGTCGGTGCAGGTAAGACCGACGGTGCGCTGGATGCCGGCAATATGCTCAAACCCATGCTGGCCAGAGGCGAACTTCACTGCATAGGCGCTACGACGCTTAACGAATACAGACAGTATATAGAGAAGGATTCCGCGCTGGAGAGGCGATTCCAGCCGGTCATGGTGGACGAACCGACCGTAGAGGATACGATTTCGATCCTGCGTGGATTAAAAGACAGATATGAAGTGTATCACGGCGTGAAGATCCAGGATAATGCGCTGGTATCGGCCGCAATGCTCTCAGACAGATATATTTCCGACAGATTCCTGCCCGATAAGGCCATCGATCTGGTGGATGAGGCGTGCGCACTGATCAAGACGGAACTTGACTCCATGCCTACCGAGATGGATGAGCTTAACCGCCGTATCATGCAGCTACAGATAGAGGAGACCGCTCTTAAGAAAGAGGATGACAACTTAAGCCGTGAGCGCCTGGAAGACCTGCAGAAGGAACTGGCTGAGCTTAAGGATAGGTTCAACTCCATGAAGGCACAGTGGGACAACGAGAAAGCGTCGGTAGATAAGCTCAGCAGCCTGCGTGAGCAGATCGATGCGATCAATTCACAGATCCAGATCGCGCAGAGAGACGGAGATTACGAGACCGCAGCCAAGCTGACCTATGGCGAACTGCCTGCTCTGAAGAAGGAACTGGAGCAGGAAGAGGCATCCATCCAGAACCGCGACATGACTCTTGTTCACGAAGCGGTGACCGACGAAGAGATAGCCAGGATCATCTCCAGATGGACCGGTATCCCCGTAGCGAAGCTTACCGAGAGCGAGAGATCCAAGACGCTGCATCTCGATGAGGAACTCCACAAGAGGGTGATAGGACAGGATGAAGGAGTTACCCTTGTTTCCGAAGCTATCATGAGATCCAAAGCCGGAATCAAGGATCCTACCAAACCTATCGGATCATTCCTTTTCCTCGGCCCTACGGGTGTAGGTAAGACAGAACTCGCCAAGAGCCTCGCTGCAGCTCTCTTTGATGATGAGAACAACATGGTCCGCATCGACATGAGCGAGTATATGGAGAAGTTCTCGGTATCCAGACTGATCGGAGCGCCTCCCGGATATGTGGGTTATGAAGAGGGCGGCCAGTTGACCGAAGCAGTCAGAAGAAAGCCGTATTCCGTAGTCCTCTTTGATGAGATAGAGAAGGCACATCCCGACGTATTCAATGTGCTCCTTCAGGTTCTCGATGACGGACGTATCACGGACTCTCAGGGACGTACCGTGGACTTCAAGAACACGATACTGATCATGACGAGTAACATAGGTGCACAGTATCTGCTGGACGGCATCCGAGATGACGGTACGATAGATGAAAAAGCGACCGAGCTGGTCAAGGAAGAACTGAAGGCGCATTTCAGGCCCGAGTTCTTAAACCGTCTCGATGAGACCATACTGTTTAAGCCTCTGACTAAAGAAAACATCACGGGCATCGTGGATCTGATCATGAACGAACTCAACGAGAGACTCGCAGACAGATCGCTCCATGTAGCACTTACCGATGCCGCCAGGGATTACATCGTAGAGCAGGCATACGACCCGGTATACGGAGCAAGACCTTTGCGCAGATACATACAGAAGTATGTGGAAACCCTGTCAGCAAAACTAATCCTTGAAGGTGACGTGAGCGAAGGGGATACGATTACGATCGATACAGACGGCGGAGTACTGACAGCCCATAAGTGATATCCGGCACCGTCAGAAACAATACACCGCAGGCACGCTTTCGCTGCTGTTGCCTGGTCACGTTACTAAGCTCGTGAAATACCTCGCTAAGTAACGACCGGCTGCCAAGCACCTGCTTGTGTATATGTTTCTGACGGTGCTTGTTTTTTCTGCCCCTTCATATATGGTATAATATGTCGTCACATAAATATTTACATAGGAGGATTTATTATGAGTTTAGAGACAAGTAAGAAGATATTGAAGATCTTCGGTGTACTGGGTATCATCGGCGGTATCCTGAGCCTGATCCTGGGTATCGTGGCACTGGCAGGAGGAAGCGTGCTTACTACCGGTGTTGATGAGGAAGAGGTTCAGCTGGGTGTTTTGGCTGTTCTCAGCGGCATTATCCTGCTGATCTCGGGTATCATTTCCCTGTTTGAGGGTATCTTCTCAGTCAGGGCAGCTAAGGATATCACCAAGATCGGTCCCGCATGGTTCTTTGCCCTTCTTGGTATCATAAGTGCCGTTGCAGGCGTCGGATCGGCATTAGGTCAGGGCGGAAGCATAGGCAGCTCCATCGGAACACTTATTATCAACGGTGTGGTTTTCGTAGCTGCGAATACTATCAGAAAGATCAATAAGATCAACAAGAAGAACGGCGTAAGCACGGAGACCGTAGCATAAGGCTGCAGCGGTCGAACGCGTTACCACCTGTCATATGGACAGTGCCTGGCGGCAGTGAGGGCGCGCAGCTCCACGTAGCAACCGCAGGCTGAGCACAGACCTGCATTCAGACGGTCGCAATCCCCGCATATGGTGAGGCGCCTTGCGTATTCATCATCCGCGGTGCGTGCATCTTCATCGATGCGGTCTTTATACTCCGCCAGATCGAAACCGGCAGATGCTTTTTCCAGCATACATCTGGGGCAGATGGATTTTAAGTCGATCATATACCTATAAATAACCCTCCCGATATATGATACCGGGAGGGTTTTCTCATGGATATTACGTGGTTATTATCCCATTACAACTTCTACGTTGACTTCCTTCTTGGATGCGTCGAAAGGAATGATGCATCCGTCTACAGCCTGTCCGTCAACGGTCATGGACTTAACGCCCTTTTCTACATCACCGGGATTCTTAACGGTGATATTGTATGTTGCACCGCGGAACTTACGTGTAACCTTGAAGTCGCCGAATCCGTGAGGTACACAGGGATCAACCTGCAGTCCCTTATGAGTGGGATATACACCCAGGATGTACTGGGAGATATTGCAGAATGTCCATGCTGCAGTACCGGTCAGCCAGCTGTTCTTACCTTCGCCGGGGATGTAAGCATCGTTACCGGCAACCATCTGGCAGTATACGTAGGGCTCGGTCTTGTGGATCTCGGAGATGTCCTCGGTGTATGCAGGACAGGTCTTCTTATAGATCTCGAATGCTCTGTCACCACGTCCGATAACGGTCTCAGCGATGGAAACCCAGGGATTGTTGTGGCAGAAGATACCTGCGTTTTCCTTGTATCCCGGAGGATATGAGGAGATCTCACCAAGCTCGAGATGATATACCGTATATGCGGGCTGGAGGATCATTACACCGTACTCGCAGTCAAGGTGTTCCTTAACGGAATCGAGAGCCTTCTGTGCGAGGCCTTCCTTAACACCGATACCTGCCAGTGAGCAGAATCCGTTGGACTCGATAAAGATCTTACCCTCTTCGCATTCCTTGGAACCGATCTTGTGGCTGTATGCGTCATATGCTCTGACGAACCAGTCGCCGTCCCAACCGTCTTTGAGAACTGCATCATACATGATCTGTACTTCCCTGCGAGCTCTCTCAGCCTCAGCTGTGTCGCCGAGGAGTTCTGCCAGCTGTGCATATTCCTCACCGTACTTAACGAACATACCAGCGATGAATACCGACTCAGCTACGGGACCTTCGGAAGGACCGAAGCACTGGAAGCTCTCACCGGGATGCTCTGAGAAGCAGTTCAGGTTCAGGCAGTCATTCCAGTCTGCACGTCCGATCAGAGGCAGATTGTGAGGACCCTTGTTATTAACGGTGAAATCAAATGATCTCTTGAGGTGCTCCATAAGAGTGGTAGCTACGCTCATATCATTATCATAAGGAACCATCTCGTTCAGGATGGAAGTATCACCGGTCTCTCTTACGTATGCGGATACACCTGCGATCAGCCACAGCGGATCGTCATTGAAGCCTGATCCGATATCGGAGTTACCTCTCTTGGTCAGAGGCTGATACTGATGATATGCGGAACCATTCTGGAACTGAGTGGAAGCGATATCGATGATCCTCTCGCGTGCGCGCTCGGGGATCAGATGTACGAATCCGAGGAGATCCTGGTTGGAATCTCTGAAGCCCATTCCACGGCCGATACCTGACTCGTAATAGGAAGCGGAACGGCTCATGTTGAAGGTTACCATGCACTGATACTGGTTCCAGATGTTGACCATACGGTTAACCTTCTCATTGGCTGATTCAACCGTGTAGATCGACAGGAGGTTATCCCAGTACTCTTTGAGCTTGGCAAAAGCCGCATCTACGTCAGCGTCTGACTGGTACTTGGCAAGAAGCTTATTGGCAGGATCCTTCTTGATGACACCCTTGGATTCCCATTTGTCATTATCGGGATTCTCACAATAGCCGAGTACGAATACATATGATTTGGTCTCACCGGGAGCGAGATCCACATTGATCTGGTGTACACCTACAGGTGACCATCCGTGTGCTACGGAACCGGTGCACTGTCCCTTTTCACATACTACCTCGGGATTCGAGTTGTCGCGATATGCTCCGAGGAATGCGTCTCTGGATGTATCGAAACCGTCGACCGGAGTGTTCACGGAGAATACGGCGTAGTGGTTACGACGCTCTCTGTACTCTGTCTTGTGATATATGGTGCTGCCGATGATCTCAACTTCACCTGTGGAGAAGTTACGCTGGAAGTTCCTGGAATCGTCATCCGCATTCCACAGACACCACTCTACATAAGAGAAGAGTTTGATGGACTTGGCTGCACCTGAGTCGTTGGTCAGCTTGACCTGATGGATCTCGCATGAATCATCCGTGGGAACGAATGAGAGGACGGAAGCCTTCACACCGTTCTTGGAGGAGTTCCATCTGCTGTAGCCGATACCGTGACGGCACTCATATGAGTCGAGCTCGGTCTTGGTGGGCTGCCAGCCGGGATTCCATACGGTATCTCCGTCCTTGATGTAGAAATACTTACCGTTGAAGTCGGTAGGCACGTCGTTGTAACGATAACGTGTGATGCGGAGAAGCTTCGCATCTTTGTAAAAAGAATAACCACCCATGGTGTTGGATATCAGAGTGAAATATCCGTTGGTACCCAGATAGTTGATCCAGGGCAATGGAGTCCTGGGAGTAGTGATGACGTATTCCTTGGCGGCGTCATCGAAATGGCCGAATTTCATACTATACCTCCATACGCGTTTTCTTGACATCACACATGCGTTGTGTGATGATAGACCAAGCATTATTATAGCATTAGTTAAACGTTTAGCATAGAGCATATATCAGGTAAAAAGCTCTTTTACGTCAAATGGACAGGTACGAATATATAGCCGTCTGCCACTTCGGCATGGAGGCTCCCCTCAAGAGAGAAATACAGGATCTCGGATACGAGATCACATCGTCTCAGGACGGCCGCATCTGCTTTGCCGGCGGGCCCGAGGCACTGCCGCGTGCCAACATCTTTCTGCGCACGGCAGAGAGGGTCCTGCTCAAGGTCGGTGAGTTCACGGCGACCACGTATGAGGAGCTGTTCACGGGGACCAGGGCCATATCGTGGGAGGACTACCTTCCGGAGAACGGCAGATTCTGGGTGACAAAGGTTGCGACGGTCAAGTCTGCTCTTTTTTCGCCCAGGGACATCCAGTCGATCATGAAAAAGGCCATGGTCGAGAGGATGAAGGATACCTATCATCGTGAAGTGTTTGCGGAAGACGGCGACGACTATCCGGTGAGAGTGTTCCTGTATAAGGATAATGTGATGGTAGGGCTCGATTCGAGCGGAGAGAGCCTGCACAAGAGAGGCTACAGGAGGCTCAATAACCAGGCACCGATCGCGGAGAACCTGGCTGCCGGACTGATCATGCTCACGCCCTGGAAGGGTGACCGCATCCTGGTGGATCCTTTCTGCGGGAGCGGGACATTTCCGATCGAAGCGGCCATGATGGCAGCTCATATCGCTCCGGGTATGAACAGGGAGTTCACGGCAGAGAGCTGGGAGCACCTCTTCCCGAGGAAGCTGTGGTATGAAGCCGGCGATGAAGCAAACGACCTGATCACTGATGATATCGATACGGACATCCAAGGATATGACATAGATGATGCATGTGTCACAATCTGCCGTGAGAATGCCAAAGCGGCGGGAGTTGACCACCTTATACACTTCCAGCGCAGGGACGTGAAGGATCTGTCCCATCCCAAAAAGTACGGCTTCATCATCACTAACCCTCCCTACGGAGAGAGACTGATGAAGGACGGGGAACTGGCAGAGCTGTACAGAACTCTGGGAGCAAGATACAGAGCACTGGATTCCTGGTCGATGTATGTGATCACGGCATATGAAAAAGCAGAATATGACATTGGTCACAAAGCAGACAAGAACCGCAAGATATACAACGGTATGATCAAGACCTATTACTATCAGTATATGGGTCCTAAGCCTCCCAGGCGCGATGCACCTGCGGATGCGGGCAGGTAAGAGGCACGGGCAGGACTATAGAACGAAAACGAAACATGAGTGAGACCGCTGGAAACATTTACAATATATATAAGAAAACTCTCATCCTTGTTCTGGTGAGTGCAATCTGCCTGATAGGCGGTACTGCCGCTTATGTGCAGATCATGCACCCTGTCATCAACGTCAGCCGGCAGGGGGTGCAGGAGGTCGGCCACGGTATCGTGGGTGATCTTCAGTCCGATGCCGCTGCGACTGCCGCACCGGCTTCTGCCGATACAAAGGGCAATGCGCTCTATCTGAATGGTGCATCTGCCGATTCCGAGTATCTCTGGATCCCGATAGCCGACGGGATATCCAGTTCGGACATCACCATAGAGAACCATTACATGGATCGTCAGCTGTGGGTGTCAATAAACAACGGAGAGGCCGAATATTATAAGGATGAATATATCTCGGGTAATCTGACAGGTGTTTCATACGGAGCTGTCGTTGAGGATGCCGGCAGGATAATACTCCGGTTCGATATGGATCAGGTGTATGAGTACAACACGATCTTCGAGAACGGGGTGCTGTATATAGAGAAGATGAAACCCCGTGAGGTATATGACAGGATCGTAGTGATAGATCCCGCAGGATATGCTCCCGATGAACTCATTGTTCAGAATTCGCTGACGCCCGCACGTATATGTCTGGACATATCCACCAAGCTGCTCGCCATTCTGGAGGAAAAGGGAATAAGAGTATATGTGACCAGCCTCGATGAACGCGTTGCCAGTGACGATGACAGCATAGCCCTTCTGACGGAGGTCCGCCCGGATATGTATATCCGGATTGAGACTTCATATGATGAGGATTCGAAGGTATACGGAACGGAGACCGTATATAACGGTACATATTTCATACCGAGATTCGGTTCGGTAGAACTGGCCGATCTGCTGGAGGCCGGAGTGACGACCTCGATCGGCGGTAAGGCAGTGGGCCTGACTGAAGCAGGCGAATCAGACGGCGTGATCCGCAGGGCGACCGTACCCGCGGCTACGATCAAAGTCGGATATTATACGAATACGCAGGAGAATATCCTGCTCAACAGAGATGATTACAGGACCAGGATCGCTGAGGGTATAGCATCCGCAGTCGACAGGGCCTATGAAGAGGATTAGGATGCACAGGATAGTTTTTGCAACTGCCAATCAGGGCAAGCTAAAGGAGATACATCAGATACTCGGTGACACCGGTCTGGAGATAGTATCCATGGCCGAGGCCGGAGTGGACATAGATATAGAAGAAGACGGCACAACATTTGAGGAGAATGCTCTGATCAAGGCAAGAGCAGTTGCCGCCAAGCTTCCGCATGATATCGTGATGGCCGATGACTCAGGTCTGGAGATCGATTATCTGGGCGGTGAGCCCGGAATCTACTCTGCGAGATATCTTGGGCACGACACCCCCTACCACGATAAGAATATGCATTTTATCAAGCTGCTCGAGGGCGTGCCGGATGAGGAGCGCACCGCGAGATTTGTATGCGCCATTGCAGCGGTCCTGCCTGACGGACGTGAGATCACGACACACGGCACCTACGAGGGCATGATCGGATATGAGGAAAAAGGTGAAAACGGCTTCGGATATGATCCCGTGTTCTATCTGCCTGATGTGAAGTGTTACTCTGCCGAGCTTACAGACGAGGAAAAGCATGCCAGAAGTCACAGGGGCAAGGCGCTCAGAGCAATGAGGGATGAGCTCAGGAAGGTGCTGGAATAATGCGCATCCTGATAATCAGCGATACACACAGATATCACGATCCGCTGGAGGATATACTTGCGGACGACGGTCCCTTCGATCTTCTGATACACTGCGGCGATCTCGAGGGAGAGGAAGAACAGATAGAGAGACTGACCGGTCCGACCTGCGCCTGTGTGATGGTGCCCGGTAACAATGATTTCTTCAGCATGCTGCCCCGCGAGCGTACGTTTAAGATCGAGGGACTGCAGATATGGGTCACCCACGGACACAACTACTATGTGTCGATGGATCACAGCATCATCAAGTCAGAGGCAGCAGCCAGAGGTGTGGATATCGTGATGTTCGGCCACACCCATAAGCCGCTTGTGGACCTCTCCGGTCCCGTGATAGCGATCAATCCGGGGTCTCTGACCTATCCGAGACAGAACGGACGACGCCCGTCATATATCGTAATGGAGGCAGAGGAAGGCTCTGCTCCGGAATTCGAGATACGGTATCTGTGACGGATATGTTTTTTGCATAATAAGGAGAAACAATGTACGGATTTCAGCAGGATCCAAACAGGACGGATAATTACGGGACATCCGCATCAGGCAAAAAGGGATGGCAGGATCCCGTCACGGGCAGTTTCTACGAAGACAAAAGCGCCAACGGGGACTATTATGATTACTACGATGATCCCGGTCCGAGCGGTCCTTCATACGGGGATGTGGTAGAAGAAGGCATCGAGAACATGAAGCAGGAATGTGCCACGGCGTTACGCGATGCCAATACGGATTTTATGTCCGGTGCTGCCGGGGCAGTAGGCAGTATCGCTGCCGGCGTCGGCATAGTTACATTGGCATCCCAGATCGGTAAGACGGGTGATGTCTCAGGCGCACTGGGCAAAGCAGTAAGAAACGCACTCTGTGTAGTGGGTATCATCGCAATGCTTATCCTGATGGGAGTGGTCATGTTGTTCATGCCGGTGACGGAAGATGAGTCTGTAAGGACGGCTCAGATAGTCTTAGGTGTCATAGAGGTGATCTGTGTTTTCAATATCATCGGATTCATCAGACTTATGTGTAATAAGCCTTTTCTGCTGTTCAAAAAAAGACGTAAGAATTCCGTACGCGACATGATCGATAACTTCTAGTATAATAGAAAAGCTCTCGGGGTGTAGCCCAGTTGGTAAGGCGCGTGGTTTGGGACCACGAGATCGCAGGTTCGAGTCCTGTCACTCCGATTTTTTGAAGAAGCCAGTAAACATGCGCAAAGCATTGATTTTACTGGCTTTTCTCTATGTCTGAAATATAACCAAGGGTTATAAAAATACCTCGATTTTATACATTTTTGGTGAAAAATTTGCGCAGGATTATATATTGAAGTCAGAAGCGATACTTTTTTTGGCCTGATCTTTATTCATAGCATGGCGATAACACTTAAAAAGGCTGATGTGATTCACATCAGCCTTTTATATATGTCCAGCATGCTTTCTATATGATATTGAAGGAGCCATGCCGCGTTATTGTATTCCGGCGTAGATTTGATCGCCTTGATCAGTGCAGGGTAGTAATCCTCGGTCTCTTTGATCATCCTGTAGATCTTATCCCTGCTCAGTCCCCAGGACATCGTGGTCAGGTTGTTACATCTGTCGATGCACTTGACGAGGGCTGCTTTGGGATTTGCTACGATCCCCTTGTAGTATGCGTCCATCACTTCGTCGCGGTTTTCGTCATTTGTTTTTTCATGAGTGAGGAGCATAACGATCTCGCGGATTTCATCGGATACCGGAAGATCCTCGGGCTTCTTGCCGCAATCTTCGATGACATCGTGCAGCAGGCAGGCTGCGATGATCTCATCCTCTATGATATCCATTGACAGAGCGTGGCAGGCGAGATTCAGCGGGTGATAGATATAGGGGATCACGGAGCGCTTGCGCTTCTGGCCGGCATGTGCCTCGGTAGCATAGTCGATCGCCTTTAATGAGCTGTAGAGCTTGAAGTTTTTCGCGGTTGTCTTAACGTACGTCTTCATATGCTCCCAGTTGTATATGGCTTCTTTGGTCTTGAATGTGCGGCGCTTCTCCTCGGCTATCGCGGAGATCGAGACATCCAGCACTTCGGCGAGCCGGATCAGCTTCTCGGTATCCGGTTTGTACTCGTCGCGTTCCCAGGATGATACTGCCTGGAACGTTACTCCCATGGCTTCCGCAACCTGTTCCTGTGTGAGGTTTCTTTCTTCTCTCAGACTCTTGATATTTGTTCCCAGACTCATCGGCATTTCCTCCTTACGCATAAAGCATAACTCAAGCCGTGCTTTAAGTTTAGCGGGTGGGGCTTTATGTTGCAAGAACTTTCTCAAGTGCGACTTGAATATGTGCGGAGCGTGACGGCGAAGCGACCTGGTTCGGCTAAAGGAACTGACATAAAGATTTGACTTAGGGTTTATACTTTATAGTATGAAAGATTTCTTCAGAAGACTGGCAATCGTATTATTGTTACTGCTGACACTGTGGATCATACTGACGGGTGTCTATATCGCAGATCCGGATTTTAAGGAATGGGTGAATTCGCATCTGCCCCATGTTCGCGTGACCAGACCCGTGACAGTGGACGGGGCCGGAGTATATGATGCAGATCCGGCAGGCAGCTCATATACATATACCGGCGATAATATCACCGGCACGGGGAATACCGAAGGATACGGCGACAGCAGTACAGATATATATAATGCGGGAAGCCCTCTCGCATATGATCCGGGTAATATGGCCGATTACCTGGCGGATAACCTGGATACGAGATATACGGCCCCTGATGAGATGACTCTGATGATCCCCGATGATGTGCTTCAGAGAGTCGGAGGATACGTGTCGATATCTCTTGATACGCAGACCATCCCTGATACCGAGGCGCAGCGCATCGAGAGTGAGCTCGGATACGGCGAGACCGGAGACGGGCTGGACTTTGATCCGCTGATGTATCCGTATTATGCGATGCTCGATGATCAGTCAAAGCATCTCTACCGCCAGATATATGCGAATGCAAACGCACTTATCGACGACTTCCGTGCGGTCGAATCTGATGTTACGCCCACACAGCTTAAGAATGCGTTTATGGCCGTGTTCTATGATCACCCCGAACTGTTCTGGCTGGACACCAGATTCAGTGCCGGTTATAAGGGTAACGGCGACTGCCTGGAACTGAAGCTGTACTTTAATTCTCTGGCCAATGATATCGATACCACAAAAGCGCAGTTCGAAGAAGCTGCGGCAGCGCTCAATAATTCCGCTTCTTCACCGTATGAGCTGGAAAAGTACATACATGCAGCCCTGGCACATAATAATACTTATTCTCTCGGAGCACCGTATAATCAGAGTGCATACAGTGCGCTCGTGGGCGGATCCACGGTATGTGCGGGATACTCAAGAGCATTTCAGTATGCATGCCAGCAGGCCGGGATACCGTGCTATTATTGCGCCGGATATGCCGGAGAGCCGCATGCCTGGAACATCATATGTCTGGACGGAGAGTTCTATAACGTCGATGTGACATGGGATGATACGGATGCATCTCCCGAGTATGACTATGACTGGTTCAATAAGACGGATGCCGACTACGGGACTACTCATGTGCGCCGTGATCTGTCGGTATATCTGCCGCCGTGCAACGGAACCGCATACGGTAATCTGGAATCGGCACCGGCTGCAGAGCAGGCACCTGCCGCTCAGCCGGCGGACACATCGCAGCCCATTCACCAGGAGCCGGGAGATTACTTTGTGATATGGAATGTGGTTCCGTAAAAATCCCTTGACAAACCTATTATTCCTCTATAAAATAGGCAAAGTGACATGCAGGTGTGGTTCAATGGTAGAACACCAGCCTTCCAAGCTAGTGACGAGGGTTCGATTCCCTTCACCTGCTCTTTATGGGCGGACACAAGATTTTGTGTCCGCCCTTTTCATTGGCACAAATATATGATATAGTAGTACAGATGGGTAGACATAACATATCTATTATGAGGAAATACATCTGCTTGACCGTTTCGGTCATTTATCTGGCTGCCGATGTGCTTTTCATATCGCAGCCTATCTGCAGTTATGCCGGCAGTCTCGAGGATACGATAGCAGCTATGCAGCAGCAGGAAGCTGAGACCCAGGCTACCATTTCCAATCTGGAGAAAGCAACCAAAGAGACACGCGAAGCCATCACTTCCCTGCAGGGACAGAAGGCCGAGACCGAAGCGAACGTGAGCAATCTGCAGAATCAGAGTGCGGCGCTCCAGAATACGATCAACGGTTATTCCAGCCAGCTGGAGGTACTCGATGATGAGATATACGAAGCTGAAACAGCACTTGCGGAAGTATCCGCACAGATAGTCCAGCTCAATAACGAATTAAACACTGCCCGTGAGGAAGAGCGGACTCAGTATGAACTTCTGAAGAATCAGCTGAAGTCCACATATGAGAGAGGCGGATCCGGAAGCATGCTCATGATGCTGTTTACCTCCGGATCGATACAGGAGTTCCTGACCAAGACCGAATACATCAGTGCGATAGTCAGCTACGATCAGCGCAAGATCGCTGAGTATCAGGCGCTTGAAGCCGACATACAGGCCAAGACCGAGCTGGTCGAAGCCAAGCAGTCCGAACTCGATGCATATCAGAATACTCTGGATGAGAAACACGAGGAGATCGCGGATTTGACCGATGCGGTCAAGGGGCAGCTCAACACTACCAACAGTAATATCTCATCCGAGAAGGGCAAGCTCGCATCATATAACCAGCAGCTCTCCGAACTGGATGCCAAGATGAAATCACTCGAGGCCCAGACCGCAGCCGCACAGGCTGCTCTGGCTCAGCAGATCGCCGAGCGTCTGGCTCTGACACGCGAGGATACCGGCGGTGCATATGCTGCTACCGCTACCGAGCTTGAGTGGCTCGCAGCCACTATTCAGGCCGAGG
>Ga0129306_1001841_pt1 | contig 21489 bp, 13 predicted proteins | sample P827metagenome_FD_94438 | JGI IMG/M metagenome (GOLD analysis project Ga0129306, IMG submission 94438) | Capybara group fecal microbial communities from Wisconsin, USA - P827 metagenome | ecosystem: Host-associated > Mammals > Digestive system > Large intestine > Fecal | place: USA: Wisconsin... | reverse complement strand
CCAGGAAAAATCCGGGAAGAAGAACGCCACCCCGGTGAACATGGTCATGAAAAAGGCAATCACCAAAAACCAGTGCGCGACCCGCGCCGGGAATTTATGCCGCAGGATTTTGGTATCCGGCGTAATTTCGGTCAGTTTTTCCTGCTTACTCATGATGTCCTCCTTTGCGCGTTTTCGCTTTCTTCTCGGCCTCTTCCAACGCTTCGAATTTGGTGTGGTGGTCGTCCACATCTTCTTCATTATTCGGACCGATACCGACATAATGCGCGATTTCGGCCAGCGCTAAACCGCCCATAGCGACCGCCGCCACCGGTTTTAAGATGTCTTTCCACAGTTTGATGGTGACGTCAATTTCCGGATCTTTCGGTAAGCCGGAATAGAGTTCCGGTTTATCGGCATGATGCAACACGTACATCACATGCGTGCCGCCCACGCCTTGCGGGTTGTAAATGCCGGCATTGTCATAACCGCGGGATTTTAAATCGGCGACCCGGGTTTCGGCGTAATGCAGCATTTCCTCTTTGGAGCCGAAATGAATGGCGCCGGTCGGACAGGTTTTGACACAGGCCGGTTCCTGTCCCACATTCACGCGATCCACGCACAGCGTGCATTTGTATACGCGGTTGTCTTCATCGTTCATTTTCGGCACATTGAACGGACAGCCGGCGATACAGTAACCGCAGCCGATACATTTTTCCGATTGGAAATCCACAATACCGTTGGCGTACTGAATAATGGCGCCCGGCGCCGGACAGGCTTTTAAACAGCCCGGTTCGGCGCAGTGCATGCAACCGTCTTTGCGAATGAGCCATTGCAGTCGATCGTTTTCTTCCACTTCGCTGAACTTCATTACTGTCCATTGCTGAGCATTCATATCGCGTGGATTGTCATAGACGCCTACGCATTCTTCCTGCGGCGCGCGCAAATCGTTCCATTCGGAACAGGCGACCTGACAGGCTTTACAGCCGATGCAAGTGGTCACATCGATAAGTTTGGCGACTTCCACCACGTCTTTGCGGACTTGCGGCGGCGGAGTGACGCCGGAAGTAGCGGAGCGCTTGATAATGTTTTGTTCTTGTACCGTTGACATTACAGGGCCTCCGTGGTTTTTTCGATGTTCACGAGGAATGCCTTATATTCAGGCGTAAGCGAGTTAACTTCACCTACCGGTGGTGTCAGGGTATTGGTCACGAAGGTTTTCTTACCAACACCAGAAAATCCCCAGTGAATAGGAAATCCAATGGTATGAACGGTTTGCCCATTCACCTTCAATGGCTTAATTCGTTTAGTCACTACCGCTTTCATTTTTATGTAACCACGTTTTGAATGGATTTTCACCACATCGCCATTTTTAATACCTTTTTCTCGAGCCAGTTCTTCACTAAGTTCGGCGAAAGCCTCGGGTTGAGCAATCATACTGAGCTGCACTTGCGCCGTCCAAGCGTGAAAATGTTCTGTCAGACTATAAGTGGTACCTACATAAGGGAATTCATTTGATGTACCGAAACGAGGTTTATCATTTTTCATTAGTCGGACTACTGGACTTGAAATGACATTCGGGTGAAGTGGATTTGTGCCGATTGGAGTTTCTATCGGTTCATAATGTTCAGGGAACGGGCCATCGGCTAAGCGATTCAAACAGAATAACCCGCCTAATCCGTCGTTTTGCATAATAAATGGCGTTATTTCGGAATTTGGCGGTGCCGTACCAAAATCTGCCACATCGATATAATTCCAGTTTTTACCGTTCCATTTGATTAACTGGCGTTTCGGATCCCACGGTTTACCTGATAAATCCGCTGACGCACGGTTATAAATAATCCGACGGTTAGCCGGCCATGCAAATGCCCAACCCAAGGTATTACCCAGACCGGATGGATCGCTGTTATCGCGGTTATCCATTTGATTGCCTTTCTCTGTCCACTGTCCGGTATAAATCCAGGCGGAACAAGCGGTCGTGCCATCATCTCGTAATTGCCCGAAGTTAGACAGTAATTCGCCTTTCTTCGCAATTAAATCACCCGCGGCATCGTATAAATCGGCTAATGCATAACCGTTATTTTGCTTAGCCAATTCTTCGGGTTTTGGCTCCAGTGGGTTAACGTAATCCCAAGCGGTAGCTTTGAACGAATCTATACCTCGTCCACCTTCTTTTTCATACATTTCCAGCATGGCTTCGCGGATTTCTGCCAAAATATCCACATCTGGCTTAGCCTCTGCCGGTGGTTCGGCACTTTTATAATGCCATTGCAGCCAACGACCGGAATTGGCGATAGATCCGTTTTCTTCCGCAAAGCAGACCGTCGGTAAACGGAATACTTCGGTTTGAATTTCGGCAGGGTTAACGTCGTTGTATTCGCCGTGTTTTTGCCAGAAGTTGCTCGTTGTAGTTTCAGTCGGATCGAATACTACACAATATTTCAGCTTGCTTAATGCGCTGATTACTTTGTTTTTATTCGGAAGTGAAGAAACCGGATTAAAGCCCTGGCAAAGGAAGCCGTTAATTTGCCCTTCGTTCATCATTTCGATCATTTTTAATTGATCATAAACCTGATCGTATTTAGGCAAATAATGGAAACCCCATTCGTTTTCGGCAGTTGCGTTATCGCCATAGAAGGATTTCAATAGACTCACCACAAATTTAGGGATGTTTTGCAGAAAATTGGTTTGACCTTGTACTAAGGTTTTGGGAGTAACACGTTCCAAATATTTTTCAAGGCTGACGTCTTTTTCATTGGGTAGCTGTAAATAACCCGGTAAACCCACCGGAGTTAAACCCATATCACTGGCACCCTGCACATTTGAGTGCCCGCGCAATGCATTTACACCGCCGCCCGCCATGCCAATGTTACCCAATAATAATTGAATCATCGCCATAGCACGGATATTTTGTGCACCTACGGTATGTTGTGTCCAGCCTAAAGCATATAAGAAAGTGGCGGTTTTATTCGGTGCGGCGGTTTCGGATAGGGTTTCGCAGAATTGATTAAAAGCTGCTTGTTTCACACCGGTGATGTTTTCAACAGTTTCCGCCGTATAACGTTCGACGTGTTTTTTTAGTAAATTCAGTACGCAACGAGGATGCCGCATTGTTAAGTCACGCATCGGCTGACCGCTTTCATCTGTTGCATAAGTCCATGAAGTGCGGTCGTATTGCACGGTATTTTCATCAAACCCGGAAAATAAACCGTCGTTGAATGCAAAGTCGTCATGCACAATAAATGCCGCATTAGTATAATGTTTCACATATTCGTGCTGAATACTGTCATGTTCAAGCAAATAACGAATAACGCCCAATAAGAAGGCGATATCCGTGCCGGATCGAATTTGAGCAAAGAAGTCTGAAACTGCAGCGGTACGATTAAAGCGCGGATCGACCACCATTAATTTCGCCCCGTTTTTTTTGGCTTCAATTACCCATTTAAAACCCACTGGATGCGCTTCCGCAGTATTGGCTCCCATCACTATTACCAGATTGGCATTTTTTATATCGACCCAGTGATTAGTCATGGCACCGCGGCCAAAGGTTGCCGCCAATGCCGGTACAGTAGGGCCGTGACAGGTTGCTGCTTGGTTATTGATTGTAATCATACCGAGCGAACGAGCCCAACGGTGAGAGAGAATACCGGTTTCGTTACTAGTAGCAGAAGAACAGAGCATTGCGACGCTAAGCCAACGATTAACCGTTATTCCCGCTGCATTTTTTTCTTCAAAATGCGCATCACGGTCTTCCTTCATTAATTTGGCAATGCGATGAATCGCATCTTCCCAAGATAGACGTATCCATTTATCGGAACCCGGTGCGCGATATTCAGGATATTTGAGACGGTTCGGGCTATTTACGAAATCGAGAATTCCCGCACCCTTAGGGCAGAGAGAACCACGGCTGATAGGATGGTCCGGGTCACCTTCCACATGAATGAGTTTACTTCGGGCATTCATTGCCCCGTCACTGAGACTGTACATTAACATGCCACAGCCGACAGCACAGTATGTGCAGTTATTACGCACCACTTTAGTACGTAATAATTTGTAGTTACGCGGAGCCGCTAACGCTGATGTCGGAACAAATCCTAACAAGGCAACAGACGAACTCGCCATACCACCTGCACAGACCTTAAAGAACTTTCTTCTTGAGATCTGCATAGATAATCCTTTTAACTCGCGTAGAGTAGAAATGTAAATAAATTGTAAAATGACTTTTCAGTCACAGCTAGAATAGGGACTTTTTAGGAGAAAATCTATAACCCAACAGTATCATATATAGAATTTTCTTGATCTGGATCAGGTAAATTAAGAAAAAGTGCGGTAAAAAACTTTAAGATTTTTTACCGCACTTTTGTTATTTCTGGGGGGATTTGTCCGTTATTCCTGTGCATCCAGAAAACGTTCGGCGTCTAATGCCGCCATGCAGCCGGTTCCGGCGGAGGTGATGGCTTGACGGTAGTTGTGATCCATCACGTCGCCGGCGGCGAAAACGCCTTCCACGGAAGTGGCGGTGGCATTGCCTTCCAGGCCGGATTTCACCACGATGTAACCGTTGTTCAATTCAAGCTGGCCTTGAAAAATTTCGGTGTTCGGCGCATGTCCGATGGCGATGAATACGCCGTCCAGTTTTAATTCTTCCGTGGTGTCGGATCGAGTGTCTTTCAAGCGCACGCCGGTTACGCCCATGTTATCGCCTAAAATTTCGTGCAGGGTGCGGTTGGTGTGCAGAATGATTTTGCCTTCTTCCACTTTTTTCTGTAAGCGTCCGAGCAGAATTTTTTCCGCGCGGAAGCCGTCCCGGCGGTGGATTAAATGCACTTCGCCGGCGATATTTGCCAAATATAAGGCTTCTTCCACGGCGGTGTTGCCGCCGCCGACGACGGCAACGGGTTTATTGCGATAAAAGAAACCGTCACAGGTAGCGCAGGCGGACACGCCGCGGCCTTTGAAGTTATCTTCCGATTCCAGTCCGAGGTAGCGGGCGGAAGCGCCGGTGGCGATAATTAATGCGTCGCAGCTGAAAGTTTGTACGTCGCCGTAAAGTTTGAACGGACGCGAAGATAAATCCACGCGGTTGATGTGATCGAACACGATTTCCGTATCGAATTTTTCCGCGTGTTGCAACATGCGCTGCATCAGTTCGGGGCCGGTGGTATCGCCGAAATCACCGGGCCAGTTTTCGATTTCCGTGGTGGTGGTTAATTGACCGCCTTGTTGCAAGCCGGTAACCAAAACGGGTTTTAAATTGGCGCGGGCGGCGTAAATGGCGGCGGTGTAACCCGCAGGTCCCGAGCCTAAAATAAGGAGTTTGCTGTGTTTGATGTCTGACATAATGAATCCTTTTATTTAAAAGTGCGGTCAAAAAAAGCGATGTTTTTTGAACGTTGGCTTTGCCAACGACCCCTTGAGGGAGCAATCCTTAAAAGGATTGCGAATAAAAAAAGCGACGTTTTTTGCTCAATTTCCGTTAATGGTTTTTAGCTTAACCGATTATAAAGAAAACCCGTTTAATAGAGTAGCGAATAAAGCAATCGGCGATACTTATTGGTTAACGGATCGTTTCCCAATGCGGACAAAATAGACAAAAACTGCTGTTTCACTTCACCGTTTTGCACGGACAAATCCTGTTTTAACAGACCAAACAGCAAATTTAACGCTTCTTCGTTACGGTTTGCCTGATGAAGTTGAACCGCCAGTTTTAAGGCGATTTCCGGGCTTGGATTTTTGTCGTAATCCGCCTGCAGTTGCTGAATTTCCGGAGTGTCCGCCGCTTTAATCAACAATTCGATTTGCGCCTGTAAACCGTGCCAGCGGCTATCGCGATCCTGCAACGGAATTTTCGCCAGAATATCGGCGGCGGGCTCGGTTTTTTTCAAGGCAATGTAAGTTTCGGCGTAGAGCAGCGCAATATCGCTGTTTTTCTTATCCGACAATTCCCAGGCTTCTTTCAGCAGCGGCAAGGCGGCGTTGTAATCGTTCGCCTGTAAATAATCCAGCGCCAGATTAAATTTAATTTCCTCTTCTTTCGGCAGAATCAGGCTTAACCGTTGTTTCAGCTGATCTTCCGGCAAATCGCCCTGAAAAGCGTCCATCGCTTGCGCTTCTTTGAACAAATAGGTGCTAGGTAGCGCCTGAATGCGGAATTGCATGGCAATATTTTGTTCCGTTTCACAGTTTACTTTCGCCAGCAGGAATTGTCCTTGATATTGTTCGGCGTAACGCTCCAAAAGTGCGGTAAATTTTACCGATGTTTCGTGGCTTGGGGCGTAAAATACGATGGCCAGCGGCGTTTGTTGCGATTGTTGCAGGATTTCCGTAAGATTTTGTTCGTTAAGTTCAATCACGAATTTTGACATGGTTTTTCTCATTTTATTAAAAGGAATAAATAGAATATGCGGATAAACTCATAAAAATTCAACCGCACTTTATTAATTAATCGCGGCACAATGGGCACAAAGTTTGAGCTTTAAGCGTGCGACATCGTACATAAGCGGAAAAGAACGGCGGTTTTGCGCTTTTTTCAGCGATTATGCGCTAGCTGTCTTTCAGGTTCAATCAATAAATTTTTGTATTCGTCTTGATTTTGTTAGAATTCCGCACCATCTAAAAGAAGATTTTGTTAACAAAGGAAGAGTTATGTCAAATCCATTACTTGAAAATTCGGTGTTGCCGCAATTTTCTAAAATTAAGCCGGAACACGTTCGGCCGGCGATTGAAAAGTTAATCAATGATTGTCGAAATGTGACGGAACAAGTGCTGAAACAATCGCATTTTACCTGGGATAGTTTTTACCAGCCGCTTGCCGAGGTCAATGATCGTTTAAGCAAAGCCTGGTCGCCGGTGGCGCATTTGAATTCGGTGAAAAACAGCCCCGAATTACGCGAAGCTTATCAGGCTTGTTTGCCGATGTTGTCCGAATACGGCACTTGGGTCGGTCAGCATCAAGGTTTATATAATGCTTATGTGGCGCTGAAAAACGGTGAGGAATATGAAAATTACGACGTGGCGCAAAAGAAAGCTATTGAAAACAGTTTGCGCGATTTCAAACTTTCGGGCATTTCGTTACCGCCGGAACAGCAAAAACGTTATGGTGAAATCGCTTCTCGTTTGTCCGAATTGAGTTCGCAATTCAGCAATAATGTGTTGGACGCCACCATGGGTTGGGAAAAAATCATCACCGATGAAACGCAGCTTCAGGGGTTGCCGGAAAGCGCTTTGCAAGCGGCGCGGCAATCTGCGCAGAGTAAAGGTGTGGACGGTTATCGCTTCACGCTTGAATTTCCAAGCTATCTGCCGGTGATGACTTACTGTGAAAATCGCGAATTGCGTGAAGAAATGTATCGCGCATTCGTTACGCGCGCTTCGGAACAAGGACCGAATGCGGGCAAATGGGATAATACGCCGATTATGGAAGAAATTCTGACTTTGCGCGTGGAATTGGCGAAATTGCTGGGCTTCGAACGCTATACGGATCGTTCCCTTGCCACCAAAATGGCGGAAAATCCGCGGCAGGTGTTGGATTTTCTGGAAAATCTGGCCGCACGTTCTAAATCTCAAGGGGAAAAAGAATTAGCGGAGTTACAGGAATTCTGTAAAACTCACGAAAATCTGACCGCACTTGAGCCCTGGGATATTTCGTTTTACAGCGAAAAACAAAAACAGGCGCTGTATGCCATCAACGACGAAGAATTACGTCCGTATTTTCCCGAAAACCGCGTTCTTTCAGGCTTGTTCGAACTGGTTAAACGGATTTTCAATATTCGCGCGGTAGAACGTTTCGGCGTGGATACTTATCACAAAGACGTGCGATTCTTTGATTTAATCGATGAAACCGATGAAGTGCGCGGCAGTTTTTATTTGGATTTATACGCCCGCGAAAACAAACGCGGCGGCGCCTGGATGGACGATTGCGTCGGCCGCAGACGCAAAGCGGACGGCAGCATTCAGAAACCGGTGGCTTATTTAACCTGCAACTTTAACGCGCCGGTGGGCGATAAACCCGCGTTATTTACGCACGATGAAGTGACAACCTTGTTCCACGAATTCGGACACGGTATTCATCACATGCTCACGAAAATTGATGTGGGTGATGTGTCGGGCATTAATGGCGTACCTTGGGATGCGGTGGAGTTGCCGAGCCAGTTTATGGAAAACTGGTGTTGGGAAGAGGCGGCGCTTGCCTTTATTTCCGGGCATTTTGAAACGGGCGAGCCATTACCGAAAGAGAAACTGACTCAGCTAATTAAAGCGAAAAATTTCCAGGCCGCGATGTTTGTGTTGCGCCAATTGGAATTCGGTTTGTTCGATTTTCGTTTACACCACAATTATGAAGCCGGCAAGCCGAATCAAATTTTGGATACCTTGCAGGCGGTGAAAAAACAAGTCGCCGTAATCAAAGGTGCGGATTGGGCGAGAACGCCGCACAGCTTCAGTCATATTTTTGCCGGCGGTTATGCAGCGGGCTATTATAGTTATCTGTGGGCGGAAGTGCTTTCGGCGGACGCGTTTTCACGTTTTGAAGAAGAAGGCATTTTTAATCCGGTAACCGGCAAATCCTATTTGGATGAAATCCTCACTCGCGGCGGTTCGGAAGAGCCTATGGCGCTATTCGAACGCTTCCGCGGACGCAAACCGACTTTAGATGCGTTGTTACGCCATAAGGGGATTGCGGGCTAGTTGATAGCGCGAAACGACATAAAAAAACCGACCGTACTAAAAAGTGCGGTCGATTTTTTATACGTTTTTTTATTAAAGTACTTTAATAATACTTTCGCACAGATAACGGATGTTATCTTCCGTGATGCCGGCGACATTGATTCTGCCGGAACGTACGGCGTAAATGGCGAATTCGTTTTTGAGGCGATCAACTTGTTCCGGCGTTAAGCCGCTGAAGGAGAACATGCCGTTTTGTTCGGTGATGAAGCTGAAATCCTGCTGCGCACCGAATTCTTTCAATAACGCCGCCAGTTTATTGCGCATTTGTTTGATGCGATTGCGCATTTCGGTGAGTTCGGTATTCCATTGCTCGCGTAAGGCGGGATCCGCTAAAACCGTTGCCACCGTTGAAGCGCCGTGGGACGCCGGGTTGGAGTAAATGGTGCGGATAATGGATTTTACTTGAGTCAGCGCCGTGCCGGCGATGTCCGAATTTTCCGCGACCAATGTAAAGGCGCCGACCCGTTCGCTGTACAAGCCGAAGTTTTTGGAATAGGAACTGCAAATCAGAAGTTCTTTGTGATATTTGGCAAAAGTGCGTAAGCCGACGGCATCTTCGTCCAGACCGTTGCCTAAACCTTGATAGGCAAAATCGAACAGCGGCAACCAGCCGTTTTTCACGGATAATTCCGCCAAGTGTTGCCATTGTTCCGGTGTCGGGTCTATACCGGTAGGATTGTGGCAGCAACCGTGTAATAACACCACGTCGCCTGAATTGGCATTGGCTAAATCCGCCAGTAAATTATCCCAATCTAAAGCTTTTTTCTCGGCGTCGTACCAACGATAATCGCGAATGGTCATGCCGACGGCGTTGAAAATCGCGTTATGGTTTGGCCAGGTAGGCGTTGAAATCCAGACGTTTTGCGCTTTGGTTTGACGTTTGACGAATTCCGCCGCAATGCGTAACGCGCCGGTACCGCCCAAACTTTGTACCGTTCGTGCGCGTTTGTCGGCGATAATGTCGGAATCCGCACCGAATAACAATGCTTGAGTGAGGGTGTTGAATTCCTGTACGCCGTCGATAGACAGATAATTTTTGCTGTTTTCCTTTTCCAGCAAACGGGTTTCCGCCGCTTTTACGGCTTTCATGATCGGCGTGAAACCTTGCGCGTCTTTATAAACGCCGATGCCTAAATTGATTTTTTGCGGACGGGTTTCCGCTTTAAACGCTTCGCCTAAGCCGAGAATGGGATCGGCGGGGGCCGCTTTGATATTTTCGAACATAATGAAATCCTTGTTATACCGGGTTAATCTGAATAATGTCTTTTATACTGAAATTAAGGATTTTTCGCAATGCTTATTTAAATAAAAAAGCAATCTATTAATTAATATTTAATAAATTGCCCTTGAATTTGAATTATTTTAATTTTTCAATTGTCCAGTCCAGACCGGATTGATAATTTGCGGGCAACTCGTTTCTGAGCTTATTGAGCTGGGCAATTAATACGCTTTTATTCACATGGGTTAAATTGATGTGTCCCACTTTGCGTCCCGGGCGCACTTCTTTACCGTACCAATGCACCTGACTGAACGGCGTATTTAGCCATTGCGGATTGTGTTCGGTACCGATTAAATTCACCATAACGCTCGGTGCGAAAACCTGCAGTTCCGGCGTCGGCAAGTCAAGCAGCGCGCGTAAATGCAGTTCAAACTGGCTGACGGCACAGCCCAACTGCGTCCAGTGTCCGCTATTGTGTACCCGCGGCGCCAATTCGTTCACTAACAATTTGCCGTCTACCACAAAACATTCCATTGCCATTACGCCCACATAATCCAAATGACGCATCACTTTTCCCAGCATTGCTTCCGCCTGCGCCTGTAAATGAGCGGCGGATCCGTCGGCGACGCTGTAACGCAAAATGCCGTTTTGCTGCAAATTGCGGGTGACCGGATAAAAACGGGCGGAACCGTCGCGGAAACGCGCTCCTACAATGGAAACTTCGCCGTCGAAGGGAATGAATTTTTCCGCAATCACTTCGCCGAACAGATCTTCCGTAATGATCGATTGATTTTCCGGCGTCACAATCCATTGACCGCGGCCGTCATAACCGCCGGTGCGGCGTTTTACCACCACTTTTTCGCCGATTTCACGAAAAGTGCGGGCAAAATCCGACGAGTTTTTTATTAATGTCCAGGGCGAAGTCGGTAAATTCAACTGATCCAAAATGGATTTCTGAGTGAAACGATCCGCCGTTAGGGCGAACACGTCTTTATTCACAAATTTATGGTGATTGCCCAATAAGGTTGTTAACGGCGTTTCTTCCCAGCGTTCGATTTCCGCGGTAATAATGGCGTCTTTCGGCAATTCAAACACGGACGCATTAAACGCCAGCGGCACCACATTAATATCCAACGGTGCGCCGGCGTAACGCAGCATGCGTCCGAGCTGACCGTTGCCGAGCACATAAACGGTGGGGTATAAAGCGCTTTTTTGCATGGTGAAAAATCTCTTAAAAAATGACCGCACTTTATTGTAAAAATCGGTACGGTCGCGGTACAACTATAAATTTCGAGCTAATCGCAGAAACGCATCTAACGATTAATCGCGCGGATCCGGATTATCCAGCACCGCGTCGGTTTGTTTTTGGCGGAAGGCTTGCAAACGGGCTAATAATTCGCCGTCCCATGCGGCTAAAATTTGAGCCGCCAGCAAACCCGCATTCGCCGCGCCGGCAGGGCCGATAGCCAAGGTGCCGACCGGAATGCCTTTGGGCATTTGTACGATGGAATACAAACTGTCCACGCCGCTTAACATTGAACTTTTCACCGGTACGCCCAGCACCGGGACTAGCGTTTTGGCGGCAATCATGCCCGGCAAATGCGCCGCGCCGCCGGCTCCGGCGATAATCACTTTGTAACCGCTTTGTTGCGCGTTTTCGGCAAAGTCGAATAATTTATCCGGCGTACGATGCGCCGAAACGATTTCAACGTGATACGCCACCTGAAGATCATCTAAAACGGCGGTGGCTTCCTGCATGGTCGTCCAGTCACTTTTGGAGCCCATCACAACGGCGATTTGTGGTTTTGCATTTGACATAAAATTCTATCCCGAAATAAGAAAAATCGGCGTAAGAATAGCACATCGAGCAAACGATTGCGATAGGCGAGTGACAGGATTGTTTGCTGAAAAGAAAAAAGCGCCGAAAGCCCGCAAAAGTGCGCTCATAAAATACTTTAGTATTTTGAACGTTGGCTTTGCCAACGGCTCCGAAGGAGCGAGCAATCGCCTATAGGTGATTGAGAGTAAAAAATCGACGGAATTTTGAGCTTCCTGCTGAAATCTGGTTAAGGTTGCATCATGAAAGCACTGATATTCCGTTGTTTTTCTGTTATAGTACGTCCGATTTTGACTGAACGCGAGGTGTTATGAAATTTCTTTTTAATCTGGTGAAATATGCATGGCGGGCGCTGAATTTTATCCGCGATGTGGTGATGAACCTGTTCTTTCTGGTGTTTATTTTACTGACCTTAACCCTGTTTAGCCTGTTTTTTTCCCATAAAGCGAGCGTTACCGAGCTGGTAGGCGATCAAGGCGCATTACGACTGAATCTGGACGGTTATTTAACGGATAATCGCGACGAAAACGTAACCTGGCAGAAAGCGTTGCAGGAAGTAAACAGCGAAAACGTACCCATGCAGATTTCGACCTTCGACGTGGTGTATGCCATTGAAAATGCCAAAGATGACGAGCGCATTAAAGGCTTGGTGCTGGATTTGAATTTCTTTGAAGGCGCGGATTTGCCGGCGTTGGATTACGTGGGCAACGCCCTTCGGCATTTTAAAACGTCGGGCAAACCGGTGATTGTACACGCGGATAATTACACGCAGGCGCAATATTATCTGGCCAGTTTTGCCGATGAAATTTATCTGAACCCGGTAGGTGCCGTGGACATTAAAGGGATGACGGCGAAAAATCTTTATTTCAAATCCATGCTGGACAAATTGGAAATTACGCCTCATATATTCCGCGTTGGTACTTATAAATCCGCCGTCGAGCCGTTTTTACGCGATGATATGTCGCCGGAAGCCAAAGCCAACGCCGCTTTATGGATGAACGGCATGTGGGATAACTATAAACAGCAAGTGGCTCAAAACCGCAAAATTCAGACTTCGCAAGTATTGCCCGACGCCAACCGTTATTTGCAGGAATTGAAAACACTGAACGGGAATGATACCCGCTATGCGGTGCAACGTCAGTTAGTCACGACGCTGGCGACGCCTTCGGAAATGAATGAAAAACTGACCGCACTTTTTGGTAAAGATGAAGACGGTTTAGCGAAACAAGTGGATTTTGATATTTATCTTGCCGCCTTGCCGGATCGGATTACCGGCACGGAAAAAGAGTTCAACATCGCCGTGGTGAATGTGGAAGGAACCATTATTGACGGCGAAAGCGATAATCAGGATGTCGGCGGCGATACCATCGTGCAACTGCTTCATCAGGCGCAAACGGACGACCGGATCAAAGCCTTAGTGCTGCGGGTGAACAGCCCGGGTGGCAGCGCATTCGCTTCGGAAAAAATTCGCCAGGAATTGACCGCACTTCAGCAAAAAGGCAAGCCGGTCGTGGTTTCCATGGGCGGCATGGCGGCTTCCGGCGGTTATTGGATTTCCAGCACGGCGGATTATATTGTGGCGGATAAAAACACCTTAACGGGCTCAATCGGCATTTTCGCCATGTTCCCGACTTTTGAGAAAACCGCCAAAAACATAGGCGTGGCGGCGGACGGCGTCAGCACCTCGCCGTTGGCGGACATTTCTCCGCTGGAGTCTTTATCGAAAGAAGTAAAAGATATTTATCAGCTGGAAATCGAACATGGCTACGATGAATTTTTACGTGTAGTGAGCGAAGGGCGCCATATGACGAAAGAACAAGTCGACCAAGTGGCGCAAGGACAGGTTTGGTTAGGGCAGGATGCGGTGAAACATCGTTTGGTGGATGAACTGGGTAATTTTGATGCCGCCGTGCTTAAAGCGTTTGAATTGGCGACAAAAGATTTGCCGGAAGATAAAAAACCGGATTATTCCGTGTCATGGCTGATAGACGAGCCGCAAGGCATTCGCGCCTGGTTGAAAGAGCTGAGAAGCGAAGCCGGCGCGCTGATTCAAACTTCCCTGCTGGATGCCGTCGGCGTGCCGAAAAACGTCAAAACCGTGCAGCAACAGCTTGGCATATTGAGCCGTTTTAATGATCCGAAAGGACAGTATTTATATTGTCTGAACTGCGGCAGCGTAAAATAACGTATAAAATTTGACCGCACTTTTCTGTCTTTCTAATAATAGACGTAAAGTGCGGTCATTTTTTTTAATGTTTTTTGTTATCCGTTGTAATTAGCCGTTGCAATCGGAAAATTTATGGTGTAATTTAAGCGTTACATTAAATGTACATAAAAATTTACATTTAAAATAGTGAAGAATTAACCAAGGAATAAAAATGAAAGACAGCATTCACAATATTCATATCGTTGACGAAAAAGTTTTGATTACTCCGGCGGAACTGAAAAAGAAATTGCCGTTACCCGCCCATTTGCGCACGCAGGTGGAAACGCACCGTCGTGAAATCGCCGATATTATTCATAAAAAAGATCCTCGTCTGTTGGTGGTTATCGGTCCTTGTTCCGTGCATGATCCTGTTGCGGCGCTGGATTATGCAAGACGGCTGAAAGCGTTGTCGGAGCAATTGAAGGATCAGCTTTATATTGTGATGCGGGTTTATTTTGAAAAACCGCGTACGACCGTGGGTTGGAAAGGATTAATTAATGATCCGAAAATCGACGGCTCTTTTGATGTGGAAAGCGGTTTGCATATTGCCCGTAAGTTGTTGCTGGATCTGGCGGATATGGGATTGCCGCTGGCGACGGAAGCGTTAGATCCGATGACTCCGCAATATTTGGCGGATTTATTCAGTTGGTCGGCTATCGGCGCACGTACCACCGAATCGCAAACCCACCGCGAACTGGCATCCGGTTTATCCATGGCGGTAGGATTCAAAAACGGCACGGACGGCAGCCTGGGCACTGCTATCAACGCCATGAAAGCCGCGTCTATGGGACACAGTTTCATCGGCATTAATCAACAAGGCCAGGTCAATTTACTGCATACCGAAGGCAATCCGGACGGTCATGTGATTTTACGCGGCGGAAAAGCGCCGAATTATGCGGTGGAATTCGTGAAAAAATGCGAAGAAGAACTGGAAAAAGCCGGTTTGGAATCCGCGATTATGATCGATTGCAGCCACGGTAACTCCAATAAAGATTACCGCCGTCAGCCGCTGGTGGCGGAGGATGCGCTGCAACAATTAATGCAAGGGGGCAAATCTATCATCGGTTTGATGATTGAAAGTAACATTAACGCCGGCAACCAATCGGCGGATCAACCGGTCAGTGAAATGAAATACGGCGTGTCCATCACCGACGCCTGCATTGATTGGGAAACCACGGACAGCCTGTTGCGTAAAATTGCGGGCGAATTGAAAAATCGCTAAAATAGCCCGAAATCAACGGTGGTCGCCGCTATGGCGAAGGGTTAAAAAAACTTGCGTTTTTTTGACCGCACTTTATGCATTAACCGCTTTTAAGGACGCGGATTTCGCGTCCTTTTCCCGTATTTAGAGAAAATCGGAATGGAAGCACTGAAAGAAATCAGAAAAGAAATTGATGTCCTGGATAAGGAACTGATCGAGCTGTTTGCCAAACGTTTGGCATTAGTGAAAAAAGTGGGCGAAGTGAAACATAAACACGGATTGCCTATTTACGTACCGGAACGCGAAGCGGATATGCTGGCGGCACGCCGTCAGGAAGCGGAAAAAGCGGGCGTACCGGCCGATTTAATCGAAGACGTTTTACGCCGTTTAATGCGGGAATCTTATGCCAGCGAAAATGATTACGGATTTAAAACCGTGAATCCCGCCGTCAAGAAAATTGTGATTGTAGGCGGAAACGGCAAGTTAGGCGGTTTGTTCGCCCGTTTTCTGCGTGCTTCGGGTTATCATGTAGACGCCATGGGCAGCCGGGATTGGGAAAATGCGGGCAAAATTTTAGCCGGTGCCGATGTGGTGATAGTGTGTGTGCCTATCGCCAAAACGCTGGAAACCATTGAGCGGCTGAAACCTTATCTTACGGAAAATATGCTTTTGACGGATTTAACTTCCGTGAAGCGTCGTCCTCTGGAAAAAATGCTGGAAGTGCACAGCGGCGCGGTGGTGGGATTACATCCGATGTTCGGGCCGGATATTGCCAGTATGGCGAAACAAATTGTGGTGCGCTGCGACGGACGTTACCCCGAACGTTACGAATGGTTGCTGGAACAAATCGGGATTTGGGGTGCAAAAGTCTATCAAGTGGACGCCGCCGAGCATGATCACAGCATGACTTATATTCAGGCGCTACGTCATTTTTCGACTTTTGCCAACGGTTATCACCTTTCCCGTCAGCCTATCAAACTAGCGAATATTCTGGCGTTATCCTCACCGATTTATCGTCTGGAATTGGCGATGATCGGGCGCTTATTCGCACAAGACGGCGAACTTTACGCCGACATTATTATGGACAAACCGGAAAACCTGGCGGTGATCGAGAGTTTGAAACAAAGTTATGAAGAAAGCCTGAAATTTTTTGAAAACGGTGATAAAGCCGGCTTTATCAAAGCGTTTAATCAGGTACGCGAATGGTTTGGCGAATATTCCGAACAATTTATGAAAGAAAGCCGTCAGTTGCTGCAACAGGCGAACGACTATCGCCATCATAACTAATCCGGTACTCAGTTAAAGCCACCTTATAAAAGGTGGTTTTTTTAAGGTTAATAAAAAAGTGCGGCAAAAAAACTTCACTTTTTCCGACCGCACTTTGGTTTAGAGCCATTCTTTTATTCGAGCGTTTTGAGAGCTTTATTCCGCGTCTTCTTTCGCCCATTCAAGCGCACGGCGAACCGCTTTTTTCCAACCTTTGTAACGACGTTCGCGTTTTTCGTTGTCGTTATCCGGCGTGAAGGTGCGTTCTACGCGGGCTTTGTCTTGTAATTCGCTTAAATCCTTCCAGAATCCGACGGCAAGACCGGCAAGATAGGCCGCGCCTAACGCAGTCACTTCTTTGACGACCGGACGTTCAACATTGACATCCAGAATATCCGCCTGGAATTGCATTAAGAAATTATTGGCAGTGGCGCCACCGTCCACACGGAGATATTTCAGTTTTTCACCGGAGTCGGATTGCATTGCTTCCAGCACGTCTCGGGTTTGGTAAGCGATAGATTCCAAGGTAGCGCGCACAATATGATTGCGATTGGCGCCACGGGATAAACCTAAGATTGCCCCGCGCGCGTACGGATCCCAATACGGCGCACCTAAACCGGTAAACGCCGGCACCACATAAACGCCGTTAGTGCTTGGTACTTTGGTGGCAAAGTATTCACTGTCGTAACTGTCGTGCACAATTTTGAGTTCGTCGCGTAACCATTGGATGGAGGCGCCGGCAATGAAAACGGAACCTTCAAGCGCATATTCCGGTTCACCTTTGGCGTTACAGGCGATAGTGGTTAACAAACCGTTTTTAGACGTAATGGCTTTGTCGCCGGTGTGAAGTAACATAAAGCAGCCGGTGCCGTAGGTGTTTTTGGCTTGACCGGCGGTCACGCATAAATGACCGTAAAGGGCCGCTTGTTGGTCACCGGCCATACCGGCAACCGGAATACGCACGCCGCCTTTACCACCGATATTGGTCTGGCCGTAAATTTCGGAAGAATTTCTCACTTCAGGCAACATTGAACGCGGAATATTCAGGATTTCCAGCATTTTGTCATCCCATTGTTTGGTATGAATGTTGAATAACATGGTGCGGGAAGCGTTGGTGTAGTCCGTTACATGCACGCGACCTTGGGTTAATTTCCATACCAGCCAGGTATCTACCGTACCGAATAACAGCTCGCCGCGTTCCGCTTTCGCTCGCGCGCCTTCTACGTTATCCAGAATCCATTTGACTTTAGTACCTGAGAAATAAGGGTCCACCACTAAACCTGTGGTTTGACGGATATAATCTTCATAACCGTCCGCTTTTAATTTATCGGTAATATCGGAAGTGCGACGGCATTGCCATACAATAGCGTTATAAACCGGCGTACCGGTTTCTTTTTCCCATACGATGGTGGTTTCACGTTGGTTGGTAATGCCGATTGCGGCAATTTGATCAGAAGTAATACCGGCTTTTGCCACCACTTCGTTTAAGGTTGAACTTTGGGTCGCCCAGATTTCCATCGGATTATGTTCAACCCAACCGGCCTGCGGATAAATTTGTGTAAATTCGCGTTGGGCGATTTCTACGATGTTTGCATCGTGGTCGAGTAAGACGGCACGAGAACTGGTCGTTCCTTGATCCAATGCAATAATGTATTTTTTGTCCATAATAAATTTCCTTCGGATGTTTATTGGATTAAATCGTTTATTTTCTATGCACATAGAAAGCCAGTTAACATTCTTTGAGCGTAAACGAACAAATTGCAGTCATACGTTAATCGAATATGCGCATAAATTAAATGGTTATTTTTCAAATTTTTGAACTTCGTCACAAAAATTTATCAACATTAAACATTTTTCGAAAAATAATGTGATCCAGTTAACATTTTAGAAAAAAAGAGATAAGGCGTTATTGCTTTATTGCAAGATAAAGCCAGATAATAACGTTCAGTCACATAAGTCTCTAAAATATTGCTTGATTGAAAACGAACGAAATTGCCGATTTATGTTTTTGAAAAAGAACATTATAGTTCATCAATAATATGGAGATTTTCTTATGAACGCTTATTTAGCCGAATTTTTAGGCACGGCACTATTAGTCTTAATGGGTAACGGCGTAGTTGCCAATGTGTGCTTAAACAAAACAAAAGGTAACGGTTCCGGTTGGATTGTGATTACAACCGCGTGGGCATTTGCCGTATATGTTGCGGTCGTGGCGACGGGGGAATATAGCGGTGCGCATTTAAATCCGGCAGTCACAATCGGTGTTGCCGTGAAAGGTTCATTTGATTGGGCAATGGTTCCCGGTTATATTGCCGCGCAAATTGCCGGCGGTGTGCTTGGCGGATTTGTTGTCTATTTATTTTACCTCGATCACTTCCTCGCTACAGACGATGCGGCTTCAAAACGCGCTTGTTTCTCAACGGAACCGGCAATTCGTAACTATGCAAATAACCTGTTCTGCGAAATCATTGGAACCGTTGTTTTAGTTTCTATTATTTTCTTTATCTCATCCGGCCATGTCATGTTACCTGGTTCTGACACACCGGCGCCAATAGGTTTAGGTTCAATCGGCGCTTTACCAGTTGCAATCCTGGTTTGGGCGATCGGTTTAAGTTTGGGCGGTACGACCGGTTACGCCATTAATCCGGCTCGAGACCTGGGACCGCGTATCGCATTAGCGTGCTTAGGTAAAAAACTCAACACACCGGCGGACTGGGCTTATGCATGGGTGCCTGTTGTGGGTCCAATGATTGGCGGTATTATTGCGGCAGTCGCTTATAATGCGATTATGTAACGGAATATTTCGGTCAAATTAAAAAGCCGTCTTTGTGAAAAGACGGCTTTGTTTTTTTACCTTATATTGGAATATTCTGAATATTTTATTGTTGTTATTTTCTATGACTGAACGTTAATCGCGTTACTTCATAGGCAAATAATACGGCGCCAAAGATCAGGATTAAATCACCGATCGTGCGTAACCAGCGCAGTGTCTGCAGAAAATCCTGTTGTAGAAAACCTTCGCTACGGGCATACCATAACCCTTGGCTGATACTGGCGGAAACCTGGTATAAGCCGATTGGCAGTAAGCTGATGGCAATCATCAGTACTAAACCTGCATTCATTGACCAGAAACCCGTTTTCATGAGTTTTTCATTGAATTGGAAATCAGGTTTTAAGTAACGCGCTACAAGTAATACGAAACCTAATGCCAGGAACCCGTACACACCGAACAGGGCGGCATGTGCGTGGACGGCGGTAGTATTTAAACCTTGCAGGTAAAATAATGAAATCGGTGGGTTAATCAGGAAGCCGAATACGCCGGCGCCCAACATATTCCAGAACGCTACGGCAACGAAGCACATTAAAGGCCAACGTAATTTTTGCATCCATGTCGTTCTATGTTGATATGACCAATGTTCATAGGCCTCACTTCCCAAAAGTACCAACGGCACGACTTCCAATGCGGAAAATACTGCACCGGCGGCTAATGCTGGTGTTGTTGTACCTGAAAAATAGAAATGATGTGCAGTTCCGGGAATACCGCCTACAAGGAACAGGCTTCCCGCCATCAATGAAGCGATGGTTGCACTGTGATAGCTGACTAATCCCAAATTGTAGAAAATAAATGCTAACGCACAGGTTGCAAATACTTCAAAGAATCCTTCCACCCATAAGTGCACGACCCACCAACGCCAATATTCCATTATCGTGATAGTGGAATGTTCACCATAGAATAACCCCGGTCCGTAGAAGAGTCCGACACCGATAATTGAAGCGATAAAAATGGCAAGTAAGTTCTTGTCACCGTTCTGTTTGAAAGAATGACGCGTGCATCGTAGCATCAACCATAACCAAACTAGGAAACCCACAAATAACAGTAATTGCCAGAAACGCCCCAAGTCTAAGTATTCATAGCCTTGATGACCGAACCAGAAGTTTAGTTCCGTAGGGATCCGGTGACTCAATGCAAAGAAGTTACCGCTGTAAGAACCGATTACCACGATTAATAATGCAAAGAACAGGAAATTTACCCCGAACTTCTGATATTTCGGATCTTTACCGCCGTTGATAACCGGAGCCAGAAATAGGCCGGCAGTTAAAAAACCTGTTGCAATCCAGAACAAAGCGGATTGAATATGCCAGGTTCGGATTAATGAATAAGGGAGCAGTTGAGAAATGTCCAAACCGTAGAATTTTTGACCTTCTACCGTGTAATGCGCCAATACACCGCCTAATCCGACCTGGACTACAAATAATGCCAAAGTCAGAAAGACATATTTCCCTAACGCTTTTTGTGACGGCGTTAAATTTAATTTTAACAGAGGATCGGTTGTCGGCGCTTCAGGCACTTTCTCATTATGATTGCGAAAGAAAGAATAACCCCAGATCAGGAATCCGATACCGGCAATTAAGCAGACGATAGAAATCAGTGACCACATAATGTTTTCCGTCGTCGGTACATTATTAATCAAAGGTTCGTGCGGCCAATTATTAGTGTAAGTGACTTCCGCATTCGGTCGGCTAGTGGAGGCCGCCCAGGCTGTCCAGAAGAAAAAATCCGATAATTTCTGACGAGCTTCGGAACTCGGCAGTGTATTGTTCTTCATTGCAAAGGATTCACGGGTTGGAATCATTGATGGGTCGTCGCCATATAATTTATCGTAATAATCGGCGGTTTGGCGAATTGCCTGTAAACGGGTATTGGATAATACGACATTGCCGTCTTCATTCACGCGGCTATGATGGCGATATTCTTCGCGTAAGGCAGCCTGTAACGCGGCTTGAGCGGTCGGATCTAATTCGGCATATGTTTTTTGAAACATGGTTTGCGCCGTAATATCCAGCCATTCGGTTAATTCGCGATGAAGCCAATCGGCCGTCCAGTCCGGCGCCTGGTATGCACCGTGTCCCAAAAGAGATCCCACTTCCATACCACCGGTTGTCTGCCAAGCGGTTTGACCGGCGAGAATATCGCTTTCCGTTATCACCGTTTCGCCGGTTTCAGATACATAAGCTTTGGGAATCGGTGGTGCCTGACGATAAACTTCAACGCCCAT
>Ga0129306_1001840_pt1 | contig 21489 bp, 20 predicted proteins | sample P827metagenome_FD_94438 | JGI IMG/M metagenome (GOLD analysis project Ga0129306, IMG submission 94438) | Capybara group fecal microbial communities from Wisconsin, USA - P827 metagenome | ecosystem: Host-associated > Mammals > Digestive system > Large intestine > Fecal | place: USA: Wisconsin... | reverse complement strand
TTCCATGAACAGGGCTCCGCTGGTTTTCCAGCCCGCCGTGCCGCCCGGTTCCATCTTGGTGGGGCCGCCCTTCACGTATTCGTGAATCATCTTCTTGCCCAGGCGTCCGCCCGCGCAACCGATAGCGATGTTCTTCATGGAGCCGCCGAAACCGCCCATGGCGTGGCCCTTGAAGTGGGTCAGCACGATCATGGAATCGTAATTCTTGATGTGTGCACCCATGGACATTTCCTTGAAAATGAGGCCATCCTTTACGGGGAGCATCACTTCGCCGTCTTCGTCCATGATATCCACGTCGCAGAAGGTCCAGCCGTTCACCTTGAGGGTTTCGCGGTGCTGTTCGGTGGTGTACCGGTCGCCTTCGTACCAGGTGTTGGTCTCCACAATCTTGGAGTTAGGCACCTGTGCCTGGAATTCCTTGACCCATTCGCGGGGCAGAATATTGGGGCCGTTCTTTTCGCCGGTGTGGAGCTTGATGGCGACACGTCCGGTAATGCCCTCGTTGATTTTTTTGTACAACTTGATGAGGCCTGCTGCACTCAGGTCCTTGGTGAAATAGACGTTGGAAACGTCCTTTCCGGGTTCCTTCTGTTCCATGGATTTCCCTTTCGCGAAAGCGGGTGTGAATACGGCGGAAGCGAGTGCTGCTGCGCCTGCGGTTTTTAAAAAGTCTCTTCTGTCCATAAGTTTAGTGGCTAGTGGTTAGTGGTTGGTGGTTAGTGATTAGGCCGTGGTTCGGACCGAAGGTCAGTGATTTGAGTGAGCCTCGGCCTTGGCGAGGGTTTGGGCCTTGTACTTGCGTGCGATAATCATCACCGCCCATACTGCCGTAATAAAAACAGACATGGCAACACCCACTGTTGACATTTCCCGCACCATCTCGGAAACACCTTCGGGGCTTGTGGCAGCGGTAAAGAAGGGATAGCTCCACATGAGTTCTCCGTTCATGACATGGTCGATAATCAGGACGCCCGTCACGAGCCAGAGCATACGGGCAAGCAGGCGCAGGCTTTTATAGAAGGGCTGCGGAGCGCCAGAAACCGCGGCTTCAAGGTTCCTGGATTCACTTTTGGACTTGTCGGTCTGCTGCAACACGAGGGTTGCGATGGTGGTGACGACCGCTTCGGCCATGGGCACGACAAAACAGCACATAAAATCTCCTTTTGAAAATGTTCTATAAGAAATATAACACCTAGAGTTGACTCTAGGTGTTGAGTTTTTGTGAAAAAAGTTGAAAAATTTTATTTAGAGTTAACTCTAACTCTATCATTTGGGCGAAAATATTTATATTTTGTAAACATGACTTACTCTATAGGCGATGTTGTCAAGAAGACAGGGCTTTCTGCCTACACCCTGCGCTATTACGAAAAAGAGGGCCTCCTTCCCTTTGTCAAGAAGAACGCCTCGGGCGTGCGGGCCTACAGCGACGAAGACCTTCGCTGGCTTACCATGATTGAATGCCTCAAGGATTCGGGACTGCAAATCAAGGAAATCCGCCAGTACATCGAGTGGTTCAACGAGGGCGATTCCACGCTTTCCCAAAGGCTGTCCCTTTTCGAAAACCGCCGCAAGATTCTTGAAAAGGAAATGGCCCGCCTTACGGTGGTCATGAACAAGATTCGCTACAAGGAACTGCTGTATCGGGAAGCGGTTCGGGTGGGGAACCTGGATGTCGCCACCAACGAAAGGCGGTTCCAACATCTGAAGAAAAAGTTGTTCGAATCCCCGGACGATTTTGACAAGTAGAATCTTAATAAAGAAACTTTTTTCATAACAAAGGAATTTATCATGAAGGTCATTTTATTCAATGGTAGCCGTCGCGAAAAGGGCTGCACTTATACGGCGCTGAGCCTCGTGGCCGGCGAACTCAAGGCCGCAGGCATCGAGACTGAAATCTTCTTCGTGGGTGGTCGCGTGCTGAAGGGCGAAACCGACGCCGTGGTTCACGAAGCCAAGGAAATCCTTAAAACAGCCGACGCCGTCGTTTACGGCTCTCCGGTGTATTACGCATCCCCGAGTGGCGAGATGCTGATGTTCCTGGACAGGCTTTACGGCATTGCCGAAGCGGAACTGCTCTTTAAGCCCGCCGCAACAGTTGCTTCCGCCCGCCGTGCCGGCACTACCGCAACGCTCGACGCCCTGAACAAGTACCCCACCTTTGCGCAACAGCCCCTGGTGACATCGCGCTACTGGAACATGGTTCACGGTTCCAGCCCAGAAGATGTGCTGAAGGACGAGGAAGGCGTGCAGATTATGAAGGAACTGGGCCGCAACATGGCTTGGATCCTGAAGAGCATCGAAGCGGGCAAGAAGGCGGGTGTTGAACAGCCTGTAGCTGAAAAGAAAATTTTCACGAACTTTATCCGCTAGAATGGGAACGATGCGCTTGCGTTTTGCAAAGAACAAGAAACTCATGATTACGGCGATTATCTTATCTGTACTTTTTATTTTGGGAGACGTGGGTGTGTTGTTCTTATCGCAGGCGAGCTTCGGCCATATTCCGCAAGGCAAGCGCCTTGAACGCATCAAGCAGTCGCCGAATTACGACGGCAAGCAGTTCGTAAACGAGGTCGAGACCGTCACCATGACGGGAGACAGGAGCGTGTTTGCCGTGTGGAAGGATTTCCTGTTCGGCGACAAGAGTCAGACCGTTCCCGATACCGCATTGAACGTGCTCAAGACCGACCTGAAGTCGCTACCGCAGGACCGCGATTGGATTGTGTGGTTCGGACATTCCTCGTACCTTCTTAATTTGTCCGGAAAGAAGGTGCTGGTGGACCCGGTTTTCTATCAGGGTTCGCCGGTGAGTTTCGTGAACAAGATGTTCAAGGGAACGGACGTCTACAAGCCCGCCGACATGCCGGATATTGACTACCTAGTGATTACCCACGACCACTGGGACCACTTGGATTACCGGGTGGTGACGGAACTGGAACCTCGCGTAAAGCGCGTGGTGACTGGCCTTGGCGTGGGCGAGCATTTTGAATACTGGAAGTATCCCGTTGAAAAACTTACGGAACTCGACTGGTGGGAATCTGTTGATCTGGGCGAAGGATTTTATGTGACAGCGACTCCGGCAAGGCATTTTTCGGGCCGCGATTTGCACCAGAATAAGACCCTGTGGGCGTCGTTCGCGTTCAAGTCTCCCAAGCGCACTATATGGATTGGCGGTGATTCGGGTTACGGTCCGCACTTCGAAAAAATCGGAAAGAAATTTGCCGACATCGATTTGGCGATTCTTGAAAACGGGCAGTATAACAAGGACTGGTCGCTTATCCACACCATGCCGGAATACCTGGGCAAGGAAATGGTGGAACTGGATGCAAACCGCTACATGACGGTTCACCACTCCAAGTTCTGCCTGAGCAAGCATTCGTACACGGAACCGCTGGAAAATGCGAAACGTGCCGCCCAGGAATCGGGCAAGCCCGTGCTCATGCCGCAAATGGGCGAGGTCGTGTACCTGGAGTAGGAACAAATTGATATTTTTTTTATAATTAGTGCATATGAACTTTGAATGCACGAATCACGAGTATTATCTGCAGTTCAGCGACAAAGTGTTGGCCCTGATTCGCAGGATTTTCCGGAAATCTCCGGAGTTCAGGCATGATTCCTTCAAGCATGTGGCGCGGTTCGCCCCCTTCATTCCCTTTATGGGAGGCAGACCCGACCTGCGCAAGCCCCTGAAACGGGTCATTACTTTTGCGGACCACAGCAATTCCCTTTATTTCGGGTGCCCCATCATCTTGGCCGCCGGAGCCAACAAGACGGCGCTTCGTATCAAGGACTTTGCCAACGTAGGTTTTGGCGGCATTACCGTAGGCACCGCCACCCGCCACTTTAGGGAAGGCAACACCCACCGCCCCCGTATCGGATTTCTGGAAGATGACCGGGCCATCTACAATAGCATGGGGCTGAACAACGAGGGTGTAGAAGTTATAGCCAAGCGTGTGGATGAACAGCTGGTGAAAGCCCACAAGGCGGGCCTTTGCGTAGGCATCTCCGTGGCAGAGACTCCGGGCCTTACCGATCCCGAAGAAAAAATCAGGGACATCATCGAGAGTTTCACCATCGCTTACAAGGCCGCCGACTACATCGAGATTAACGTGAGCTGTCCCAATACGGGGGAGTCCCGCGTAGATCTGGACATGAGCTTTTCGGAGCGGATTTTCGAGGAAATCATGAAAATCCGCAACAGCCTGGGTATCCGCAAGGCGGTGTATGCAAAACTCAGTCCCGACCTGATGGAGCGGCACTTGATATCTATCATGGACATGCTGGTGCGTACCGGCGTGAACGGCGTGGTGGTGGGGAACACTTACCCCACGGCAAAGATCAGCGAACTTCCGGTGTCCGTGACCCGCGATGACTTGACACCTCTCCGTGCCGATGGCGACTGCGGTGGTCTTTCGGGTCGTCCCCTTTACGAAAACATGGTTTGGAACGTGAAGTACATTCGGGAGCATTACCCCCAGATGAGCGTCATTGCCTGCGGCGGTATCGACCACGGCTACAAGATTTACGACCTCATCAAGATGGGGGTGGACGCCGTGCAGTGCTACTCCGTGGTGGCCTTCCGCTGGATGGCGGCCCATGCCATGCGGGCCGAACTGATGGACGCCATGCTGAATGACGGTTACAAGTCCCTGGGCGAATACGACGATCGGAATCCGAAGAAGTAGGGTAGGATTTTAGGGATTAGGATTTAGGATCTAGGGGTTAGGATCTAGGGGTTCGGGTCTCAAGAAGTGTCAGGTAGGACACAAGAAGTGTCATCCTCGCGCAGGCGAGGAGCCGTTTGAGGAAAAAAATGAAACTAAAATTTTCTATTCGATTTTTTGCTCTGTCTTTACTTCTGGTATGTTCAGCCTCTTTTGCCGCTCCCTGGCTGGGGCTTTCTTTCAAGAAGACCACTTTCGAAAACCATCTGGCCCTGGACATCAAGGGCGTGCATCCGGAATCGGGATGCTTTGCGGTAGGTGTGACCTCCGGCGATTTGCTGGTGGGCGTAAACGGCAAGCCCTTGACGGACATGTCCCAGATTCAGTCCGCCATTTCGGGCCACAAGGCGGGGGACAAGATCAAACTGGAACTTTCCCGCGACGGAAAGAAACGGACCGTGATGGCAGCCCTTACGGAACGCCCTGACGACATCAGCAGCCTGACAGGTTCTGCCATCGGGAGCAAGATTGCCGAATTTGGAAAGAATTTCTACAAGAACGGCGAAAAGCGCAAAGAAAAGCCCAAGGCCACCCTGCTGGACTTCTGGGCCACCTGGTGCGGGCCTTGCCGCAAGACGCTCCCGGTGCTTGCCAACATCTACAAGAAATATGGCGACAAGGGACTGGAAGTTATTGGGATTTCAAATGAGGGATTGAGCGAGCTGAATGCTTTTTACAGCCAGGTCCACGCTTCGCCTTATCCGCTGTACCGGGACGCGACACAGGACCTGTGGCGTCGCTACGGAATACACGCCGTCCCGACCCTTATGCTTTTGGACAAGGACGGTTACATCAAGGGCGTGTGGAGCGGTGCTCCCGGCGAGTACGCCCTGGACCAGCTAGTTAGAGAGACGCTGGAAGGAAAGTAATTCTTTAAAATTACATTCCGGCGGCTTTCTGCAGGGTGGCTACGACGCGGTCGTATTCTTCCTTGGTAATCCTCTTGTAGCCCGTGACGATTCCGCCGAATTCATAATAGGCGGAATCTCCTTTCACGTTCATCTTGTATTCCATGTCAAGAGTATTCTTGCCACGGAGAGCCCCGTCTTGGACAGTGGCCTTCAGGTCGCCGTTGATGTTGCGGATGGTGTAGTCCGTGCCGTTTTCGGTAAGAACTTCGAAGGCCATGTTTTCTTCACCCAGCCAGCAGCCGGTGTAGTTGACATTGTCCTGTCCGCAACCGAAAAGGAACAGGGAAGAAAGAGCAAGTGTTGCAAAAGGAATTAACTTTTTCATGTTCCATAAAATAGTATTTTTTCGTGAAAAATGAAGCACCTGTATTTAATTGCCCCGATCCTTGCCATATTGGCGCTTGTTGGCGTCTATCTGCTGATTCGGGCCAATACACGGCCCATTCCCAAGTACGATTCTCCTGAGGTAGATGTAGATTGGAGTGCCGAGGATTATTACAGGCACTTGAACGTGAAGCCGTTTAGTGGGCGAGAAGTTCATAAGCTCCTTATCAAGCGGACCAAGCAGAAGCCGGGTGTTTACCTGGAAAGCCTTGAACCCGCCATGGACACGGCTGGGCTGGAGGTGATTAACGTTTTTCACCAGGTCCTGGGCGACGACTACGTTCCCGTGATCACCAGCGGGAACGACTGGCCCTACCATGCCCGCAAGTCCAAGCATTACGAAAACAAGGCTATCGATTTCCGCATAAAGTACATTCCCCTGGAAAAGCGCCGCGAAATCGTGAACCTGGTGACAGGACGGCTAAGCCCTCGGTTCAGAATCATCTGGGAGCGGGGCGACGCCGAACACCTGCACGTGGAATTGGCTGATTGATGGGATGACAGTTATCAGTAATCAGTATATAATTTGGCGCCGAAGGCGCGATTATTAAAACTCAAAGGCGCGTAGCGCCGACTCAAAACTCACTACTCAAATCACTTACAGCACCTGAACCCTACGCTGGGGTACTGGTTCTGGGGGTAGAAGCTGAACTTTTTCTCGGTGCACTGGCTTCCGTTGTTGGTGTTCCAGGCACCACCGGCCACGTAGAACATGTTGGAATGTTCCTTGCTGGGGGTTGCGGTCCATTCCCACAGGTTTCCGTTCATGTCGTACATGCCCCACCAGCTTCGGCACTGTTCCTTGCGCCCGCTGCGCTTGGCCGCCTTGGTGTTGGTGTTGCACTTGTTCTGCTTGTAGGAATTGCCGTAGGTGTACTTGGTATTGTCCTTGCCGCGGCAGGCGGCCTGCCATTCGTCGATGGTGCAAAGATGCTTTCCAGCCTGTTCGCAGAGGCTTGCGGCCTGTTCCTGGCTCACCATGTCCCTGGGGTTTTCGTCGGGGGTGTTGGGGTATTCGTAGGCATCAACGCATACGGTCTTGCCGCCGACGGGAACGGGGTAGGCGTTCTTTCCGCAGATGTTGTCGCTGGCCATGTCGTACTTGGCTTCTTCCCAGGGGCTCTTGTTTCCAACGGAATCTTCGGCGTAATAGTACACGGAGCCTGTCTTGTTGTAATCGATGGCCTTGCCTGCATCAACCGGGTTCAGGGTGTCGCCGATAGAAACGAAGGTCTTGCACTTGATTTCGTCGCACTTTACTTTCAGCTTGATGGGGTCGTAGTAGCGGCCCGCAGGGGGCGTGATTTCTGCGTTAGGCGGGATCTGGTCTGCGGCACGGATGCTGTCCTGGATGCGTTTCTTTTCCAGGGAGTCGGCTCGTGCCTTGTCTAGGGCGGCTAGGCTGTCGGCAATGCGCTTGAGGCTATCGTTACGGGCTTTTTCAAGAGCGGCAAGGCTATCCCGCACGTGGCGGATGCTGTCCCGAACATGGCGGAGGCTGTCCTGGTTCAGCTTGGGGTTCAGCGCCGCCAAAGAATCGGCTATGCGGAGGCTGTCCGCTAGGCGAAGGCTGTCGGCAATCCTTAGGCTGTCGGCAAGGCGTGCCTGTTCCAGGGCGGCAAGGCTGTCGGCCCGCATCTGTTCGGCCCGACGTAAACTATCCAGAATGTAGCGCTGGCGAGCTTCCAGTTCGGTCTCCTGTTGACGGCGCAGGGCCTCTTGCTTGATGCGGTCCAGGTGGCACTGTACAATAAAAAGGCACAAAAGCAAAAGGAACATCAGCACCAGGATGGCGATGTTCTTCTTTTTGCGTTTTTTCTTTTCTTCAATCTCGTTATTCTTGTTTTCGCTCATCTTCTACAACCTAACTATTCCGCTGTTCTGGATCCTTCGTGTAACCATCAACCAATTCCGAAATCTGAAATCCGAATTATACCTCAAAGGGAGCTATGGCGACCGCACTCATAACTCAAAGCGAAGCGACCTCAGACCCCACTACCTTCCTTCTCCTCGACCCGTTCGTCCTTGAACAGTTCACCCCAGTGGCGCTTGATTTCGGTTTCCAGTTCCTTGATGCTCAGGTTGCGCCGCAGGCTGGAACGGTAGGCGATGGAAATGTAGCCCGTTTCTTCGGAGACCACGATGACCAGGGCGTCGCATTCGGAGGCCAGGGCGTGGGCAGCACGGTGACGCATGCCGTAGCCGGTGTCGCCGCCTGCGTTTGCGGTGGGCATGGGCAAGATACAGCCCGCGGCCACAATGCACTTGCTGTTCAAGAGCACGGCACCGTCGTGGAGGGCGGAATTGGGGAAAAACAGGGAGCGGAGCAGGCGGGAACTGATGCGGGCGTTCAGGATTTCGCCGGTCTCTTCGTAGTTACGCAGGCCTACGCGCTTTTCAAGGACAATCAGGGCACCGAAATGGTTCTTGGCCAGGTCCTGTACGGCAGTAGTGATGGACTTGGTCACATCGTCAAGTCCGCTGGCGTGGAAAAAGATGGATTGCCAGCTGGCCCGGCTGACGGTCTGGCCTATTCGGGTCAGGGCGCTGCGGATTTCGGGCTGGAAAAGAATCACGATGGCGATAATGCCCAGGGTGGCAAGGTTGGTCAAAAGCCAGAGAAGGGTGTGGAGTTCCCACCACTGGGCAAGGAACCAGGCCACCACCAGGAACATGCCGCCGATAATCATCTGGACGGCACGTGTCCCGCGGAACAGCTGGAACACATAGTACAGGATAATGGACATGATGAGAATGTCCAGAATATCCGCCATGCGGACATCGATGATGTCAAAAAGCTTAAACAGGACCATCGGACTTTAGAGCCTCCAGGTAGAGCAGGGATTCCTTCGTTTCTTTCACGTCGTGAACACGGATACAGCTTACTCCACCCAAGGTAGCAATAATGCCTGCGGTGATGGTGGGGATCAGCCGGTCGCTATGCTCGAGACCGGGCATTTTACCGATATAGGACTTGCGGGATGTGCCGATAAGCACCGGGAAACCGTCGTCCAGAAAGCATTCCAGGGATTTCATCAGGTCGATATTGTCCTGGACGGTCTTTCCAAAGCCAATCCCAGGGTCCAGGCAAATCTTTTCGCGCTTGACGCCCAGGTCCAGAAGCTTTTTCGCCTGGGCAAGCAGTTCTTGCCGGACTTCTTGCACCACGTTTTCGTAGGGCTTGAAGTCCGCCTGCATGGTGCCGAAATTCCCCCGCATGTGGTTCAGCACCACAGAGGCTCCTGTCTTTGCGACTACCGAGGGCATATCGGGATCCATGGTGCAGGCGCTGATGTCGTTTACGATGTGGGCGCCCAGGCGCATGCATTGCTCGGCCACTTTCGCCTTGGTGGTATCTACAGAAATGAGGAACTCCCGGTGTCCGGGGTTTCCCAGGTCTTCGGAAATATCCTGCAGTTGCGCAAGGCTTTCTACCACAGGGCATACCCGGTCCATTTCTTCTTGCTCACTTACAGGAGTACTTCCCGGCCGGCTGCTTTCGCCGCCGATGTCCAGAATGTCCGCCCCCTGCTGTAGCAGGCTTACGGCATGCTCGTAGGCGGCGTCCGGAGTGGCGTGGGTCCCGCCGTCAAAAAAGCTGTCCGGCGTCACGTTCACGATTCCCATGACCAGAGGGGTGGCGCAGGGGAAAACCCTGTTCCCGATGGTCCAGGGCAGTGCACGGCTTTTTTCCAGGACGGATTTCAGCATCTTAGGAATGTTCCTGGGGCGGCTCTACGGCGGTTGTATGGCTTGTGCCTTCGCTGGCCGTTGCCGGACCATCGGCGGGCTTGGGCTTGATTTCTGCGACGGTGGCGTTTGCGTCTGCCGCAGGGGCTACCGGAGGCTGTTTTCCCGGGTCCGGCGGGGGAGTGTTTTCACGCTTTTTCTTTTCGGCCAGTTCTTCCAGGGCCTGGTACTGGCGGCTCTTCTTGGTGCCGGTGAGCTTTTCGCCCGCCATGACCTTGTCGATTTCTTCGCGGTCCAGGACTTCGAATTCAAACAGCGCTTCCGCAAGGTCAATCAGCTTGTCCTTGTTTTCTTCCAGCAGCTTGCGTGCCGCAGCATCCATGCGCTTGATAAGCCCGTTGACGGCGTTGTCAATTTTTTCCGCCATCATTTCGGACATTTCTTTGGGCTTACTGATTTCGCGGCCCAGGAACACCTCGCCGTCGGTGCGGCTGTAGCATACCGGTCCGATTTCTTCGTCGAACCCCCATTCGGTCACCATCTTCCGGGCCAGTTCTGTCGCCCGCTGGATATCGTTGCTGGCGCCGGTGCTCTGGTGGTTGAAGAAGATGAGTTCGGCCAGGCGGCCAGACATCATGATCATGATGCGCTCTTCGGCGTATTCCCGGCTGTAGCTCACCTGGTCCCGTTCCGGCAGGCTCATGGTCACGCCCAGGGCGCGACCGCGGGGGATAATGGTAATCTTGTGGAGCGGGTCGCTGTGCTTGCACAGAAGCGTCATCAGGGCGTGTCCTGCTTCGTGGTAGGCGGTGTGCCGCTTTTCTTCGTCGGTCATCAACAGCGTGCGGCGTTCGGCACCCATGCTGAGCTTGTCCCGGGCTTCTTCGAAGTCCAGCATGGTGACCTTCTTGTTGTTGAAACGTGCGGCCAGGAGTGCAGCCTCGTTCACCAGGTTTTCCAGGTCGGCACCGGCAAGTCCCGGCGTTCCCTTGGCAATGGCGGAAACGTCCACGTCCTTGTCCAGGGGCACCTTCCGCTTTTTCAGGTGAACCTTCAGAATCTCTTCGCGGCCCTTCAGGTCGGGGAGTCCCACCACAATCTGCCGGTCAAAGCGTCCCGGACGGAGCAGTGCCTTGTCCAGCACGTCGGGGCGGTTGGTGGCCGCAATCAAAATCACGCCTTCGTTGGCGGCAAAGCCGTCCATTTCCACCAGCAACTGGTTCAAGGTCTGTTCGCGTTCGTCGTGACCGCCACCGAGGCCAGCACCGCGCTGGCGACCCACGGCGTCGATTTCGTCGATAAACAGAATACAGGGGGCGTTCTTCTTGCCGGTGTCGAACAAGTCGCGCACGCGGCTTGCACCAACGCCCACGAACATTTCCACAAAGTCAGAGCCCGACATGCTGAAGAAGGGCACTCCCGCTTCTCCAGCAACTGCACGGGCCAAAAGAGTCTTGCCGGTACCCGGAGGGCCTACGAGAAGCGCACCCTTCGGAATCCGTCCGCCCAGTTCGTCGTATTTTTTCGGGTCTTTCAGGAACTCCACCAGTTCCTGCAGGTCCTGCTTGGCCTCGTCGCAGCCTGCCACGTCGTTGAAGGTGGTCTTTTTCTTCGGGTCGCTCCCGATGATTTTGGCCTGGCTCTTTCCGAAACTGAAGGGGTTCTTGCCGCCACCGCCCATCTGGCGGCTCATCATGAGGTAGAAGAAGGCAATCAGCAGGAGGGCGGGCAGGAACGCCACCAGCGTGTCGATCCAGGTGGAAGATTCGTGGATCACCTTCACCTTGACGCCCTTGAACATTTCCCAGGCGGTAATCTGCTCGTTGGAAATTTCCAGCATGTGGCTCTTGAACCGCTTGGTGTTCCCGTTGTCCTTGTCGGAACGGGTAAAGCGGGCAAGGGCGCTGCGCTGTTCGTTTGCCTTGGCGATTTCTTCGGGGCTCATCTGGTAGGCACCTTCGATGATGATGCCGTCGGGGGTCTTCTGGAGCGTAAGTTCCGTAATCACCTTGGTGGAATCTCTCATCATGGCGAGAAATTCCGTGCGGGTCATGTCCTGTTCGCTGCTTTTCCCTGTAAGGGGGAACATCACGAACAACATCAAAAGCATCACAAGGACGATGATAAAATTGCGATTCTTGAAAGGGGAGGCGGGCTTCTTGGGTTGGCTCATTATAATCCTTTATTTTTCTTTCCGCAAGATACAAAATTCTCTGCTTCTTCGGGGCTGCCGAATTCGCAAATTTGGACAGACTGGCCGATTTTTACGATGGCGCGCCTGCGGTAAACGGCGTGGTGGGGAATTTTGACGCAGGCAGGCTCCTTGGGGCCGTAAAAGAACCCGATAGGGAAGCGCAGGCCCTTTTCCGAAAGCCACAGCCGAAACATTTCGGAAAGGTCAGTGTTCTCGTGGGCCAGCAGCACCTTGCGGAGTTTCTTTTTGTCGAGAGTGATTGAGGCGCGAGGCACGAGGTTCGAGGCTCGAGGTTCGGGGTTTGTCATCCCCGCACCCTCTCTTGTCATCCCCGCACCCTCTCTTGTCATCCCCGCGCAGGCGGGGATCTCCTTTCCGTTCAGTATCGTTTTCCCGAATACCCCCTCGCACGCTTCCATCACCTTCCCGTACGACCTGTCCGCAAGGGCGGCAATCCGGCAAAGTTGAGCCGTCGCACCGGGGCATTCGCGCTCCAGCCGAGGCAACATCTCGTGCCGAATCCTGTTCCGTGCAAAATTCACGTCGGCGTTGCTCTCGTCTTCCACCCATTCAAGGCTGTTTTCGCGGGCGTAGGCGAGAAGCTCTTGGCGGGTGACGGAAAGGAAAGGACGGTAGATGAGGTGTGGAATGTGAAGTGTGGAATGTGGAGTGTGAAATGATGGATGATTGATGATGCGGGGGGTGGGGGAAGATTCCCCCTGATTGCAGCCCGTTGCACGGTCTTCCATCACCCCCTCTAGCGGGGCTTCAGACGCCAGCCCCACCTTGGTGGCCATGCGCACTAAGGAGCATGCTCCTAAGTGCTGTCCGCCCGCAACGCCCTGGCTATTGCTAAGAACGCGAAATTCCTGGATTCCCCGGAGTCCCGCCAGAGTCGTTCCGCGGCGGAGTCGCATGTACATGGTTTCCGCCTGGTCGCCTGCATGGTGCGCTGTCACGATGACTAATGAGGGATGAGGTGTGAGGTCGCAGCCTTCGGCTGCTTTGAGGTGTGGGGTATGGGGTATGGGGTCGGTCGCTTCGCTCCCTTTGAGGTATGGGGTGTGAGGTGTGGGGTGTGCTGTGTGGAATGTGTCATCCTGAGCGGAGTGTAACGGAGTCTCTTTGGTCACTAGGGCTTCAGCCCTTAGTGATCCATGATCCCCCTTGCGGGGAGAAGGATCCAGGGCAATTTCAACTAATGCTTTATACCTTGCGTCCCGTGCGTTTTCTTCCAGCGAACCACCAGCAGCTTTCAGCGCCTCGCCGTCCAGTTTCTTCAAGAAAAAAGGAATGTTGTACTTGCGAGCGAAAGCCCCCACAAATGCGGCATCGCGGTCCGCCGTGCCGACCCGCAGCCCGTGATGCACATGGGCAATTCCTAGCCATTCGATGCCCAACGCCTCTTTATTGCAAATAAAATAATGCGCGAGGCAAATAGAATCCAGACCGCCTGAAACTGCAAGCAGCAGGCGCTTGAAACCAAGATGGTGGATACTATCTGCGATGGAGTCGTACAAAAGAAACCTTGGGCCCTTTACTGCCTAAAGATAATAATTTATATTTACCCCTCAAGGAGGCCCCTATGGCTAAAAACAGAGCGAAAGCGGCGGGCAAGGTTGCCGAAGCTGCAACAGAAAGCGCAAGAATGCGAGCGCTACGCATAGACGGCTCCCAGAACGGAGCCACGTTACGGACCAGGGTGGTCCGCGACAAGACAAAGTACAACCGGAACTTGAAGCACAAGAAGTCCCTCGCCGACGCGGGGGATTTTCCTTTTCGTTTCGTTACTAGGCCCTTTTTTTCTTGGTCTGTTCGATATAGGCCTTTATTTTGGTCCGTTCGGCGGCAATCCGCAGGGGCTTTGCCGTCGGCTCAAAATGCTTGCCCAGTTCTGCCCAAAAATCTTCAGGTTCCCACTTGAGGACCTTGAGCACGTTATATAAATCAAAGGAATTCGGGGTCTTTTCGCCCCGCTCCCATTTCCCTAGGGTAATCCGGCTGATGCACGCTTCCTGGGCGACGAGGTCCTGAGAGTGGCCAAGCTTTTCCCGGCCCTTTCTCAGCAAATAGGCGATACTTTCGTCGAAAGATCTTTCTATTTCGTTCTTCCTCTTCATCCGTAAATGTGATTTCTAGGAATTTACGGCCACCTTCGGTGATAACATATGGTTACATTTTTCGGAAAAATCTCGTTTTTTCGCATTTTTTGTTATATATTCAGTAGAGACTGCTATTAGAGGCTTTTATGGAATTGAAGGATTTTTCGTGTTGGCTAGACTGTTTGCTCACTCCGACAGCGTTCAAGGATTACTGCGTTGACGGACTTTGCGTCGAGGCTTCTGACAAGGTGACCAAGGTGGTAACAGGCGTTTCTTTTCGTGACCGCCTGATTGAGCGCGCCATCGAAGAGGGTGCGGACGCCATCATCGTCCATCACCCCAACGGGTTCTGGAACGGAGATTCCAAGGTTCCTGTAGGTCATTTCGGCAGGCGTATTCGCCAGCTTATGCAGCACGGGATTTCCCTCTACGGTTTTCACCTGCCTCTGGACGGCCACCCCGAAATAGGGAACAACGCCCTGATTGCTAAGGCCTTGGGACTTAAGGTGGTGGAAGGTTTCATGCAAGAAGGTGAAAAATGCGTGGGTCAGGTGGGGGAGTGGGATGCCCCTGTTTCCAAGGAGCGTTTTCTGGAAATTGCCGCCCAGGCGTTTCCTGCAGGCGTCCAGAACAGCTTCATGTTCGGCTCCGACAAGATCCGCCGTGTGGCCATCTGCAGCGGGAGCGGCGCTTCTGGCCTAGAAGAGGCCATTGCCCTGGGTTGCGACGCTTTTGTGACCGGCGAAATCAAGGAAAACGTGCCTATTGCGGTAGAAGAGGCTGGTTTTAACCTCATTGCCTGCGGCCACCACCGGACCGAGGTCTTCGGAGTTCGGGCCTTGGCGAAAAAAATTACGGTCGATTTGGGGATTCCGGCGGTATTTGTGGATATTGACAATCCCATATAGACGAATTTGTCAGGATTTATATATTTTGATTTAAGTTAGAGAGGGGTTTGTTATGAAATTGTTGAAAATCGCCTTGGCCTGTTCCAGTTTAGTTCTGTTCTGGGCTTGCTCCCAGAGCGTTTCCAGCCCTGATAAGGATAATCCTGGTGAAGATGACCTTTCGAATATTCCCGGGTTTAACCAGACTGGAGGCAAGGAATCTGCGAAGGGCAGCTCGGCTAATGTAGGTTCAGAAAGCAGCAGTTCCACGGGCGGTGGCACAAGTTCAGAATCCTTCGATTTTCCTGATGATGGCTGGGGAGATGATTGGTTTAGTGATTTTGGGGGCGGTTCCGCAAACACTTCGTCGGGTTCCACGGGCATGGATGTGACCAGGTATGTGCCAGACCAGAAAATGGATTGTACATTCTCGTTAGGTGACGATGAATGGCATTTTGAAACAGTTGAAGCGGATTCTTCAGTTGATGTAACTATCAAATTCAAGGACAACGGTGACCTGTGGTTTAGTATTGCTACTGAAGGTAAAGCCCAAAGCGAAGAAGAATGTATGCAAACAGCTGCCTTACTCACCGTTTTTGGAAACATGGCGGCGGCTTCAGACGAAACGGATATGACCATGTTTGCCACATGCGAAGGGGATATGCTCAATATGACGGCGCAAGGAACGGCCGACGAAAAATACACGTCCGAGCAAAAAAAGGAAATGTACGACAGGATGTGTAATAAAAACCCTTAACGCATTTTTGTAAACTAATTTTTTCGTAAAATTCACGCCTTTTTTACGATTTTTTGTTCTTTTGTGCTTTTTTTGTATATATTCCAAGTTGGAATAATCACACATGCGAATAATTTCGCGTTAAAACGAAGGATTTTTGATGAATCGTTATGACCTAGTGCTTTTGGGCTTGATTGATGAAAAGGAACGCAGCGGCTACGACATCATTACGGAGATTAGGGTCCGCGAGCTGGACCGCTGGGCAAAGATCAGCACCTCCACGGTCTATAACCGCTTGACCACCCTGCAAAAGAATGGAAGCATCCTAGGCCGTGCCGAAAAAGACGGCAATCGCCCCGAGCGCGTGATGTACAGCATTACCGAGAAGGGGAAGGAAACCCTCCGCAAGGAGGTCCTCAAGCACTTGACCGGCTTCAACGACGACCCGAGGACGCTGGGTTTCGCCTTCCTCTACGGTGCCGAGAACAAGGAACTTATCCGCACCCTGGAGGCCCACGAGCGCCGCCTGGTGCAGGAAATCGAGAATCTCGAGAAGATGATCGCCGAAGAACCCCGCCCGACCCTTTACCCCGAAGGTCCGTTCCTCAACTGCATGAGCCGGGACCACATTCTGGTGGAACTCAAGTACGTGCGTGCCGCCATCGGCATTTTGCGGGACCCCATCCGCAACAAGAAGCTGGACGGCTACTTCTACATCAACTTTGGTAACCGGGATTTTGAGAATTTCAACCAGAAGAAAGAGGTGTGAGGTCGCTCCCGATGGTCGGCTTTGAGCGATGAGGCCGGCACTTCGTGCCTTTGAGCTTTATAGGACTTTACTAAATTTGCATCAAAAGTTGTATTAGGTGACGGTGTATTTTTGCAATAGCTCATACCTCATCACCTCATACCCCAAAACCTTTTAACCCCCTCTCACGGAGATACAATGGCTACAAAACAGAAGAAGAGTGTCAAGAAGGTCGCCTCCAAGGCCCCGGCCGCCAAGTACGGCTACTTCGATGACGCCAAGAAAGAATACGTGCTCACCACCCCGGCAACCCCGATCAAGTGGTGCAACTACGTCGGTACTTTGAACTTCGGCGGTATCGTGGATACCACTGGCGGTACCCTGGTTTGCAAGGGCGACCCCGCCCTGAACCGTATCACCAAGTACATCGCCCAGATGCCCTGCTCTGACTTCAAGGCCAGCACCATCTATATCCGTGTGAAGAACGCCAAGGGCTACACCGTGTTCTCCCCGTTCGTGGTCCCGACCCTCACCAAGATGAAGAAGTGGGAATGCCACGTGGGTCTTTCTTACATGCGCTGGATCGCCGAATGCGAAGGCCTCCGCACCCAGGTGACGATTTTCGTTCCGACCGGCTCCAACACTCTCCTCCAGGACATCCAGGTCACCAACCTCGACAAGACCGCCAAGGAAGTGGACATTGTCCCGGTTTATGAATTCAGCCATTTCGAAGCTGAAAAGCAGCTCACCAACGCCGACTGGGTTCCCCAGACCATGACCCTCAAGGGCCACTGGGAAAAGGACGGCCACGTGGTGCTGGAACAGTATGCCTACATGAAGCGCGATTTTGCCGTGAACTACGTGACCGCCAACTGCAAGGTCGGTAGCTTCGATGGCGACCGCCGCGTGTTCCTGGGCGCAAACGAAATGGGCTCCTGGGCAGCTCCGCTCAGCCTCGCTAACAAAGAACTTTCCAACAGCGAATGCGACCGTGGCGACAACATTGCCGCTCTCATGATCCACGCAGGCAAGATTGCCGCAGGCAAGACCTTCCGCACCTGCACCCAGCTGGGTCAGGAACAGAGCCTGAAGGTTGCCGCCAAGGCTATCGCCAAGTACCGCGACTTGAAGAACGTGGACAAGGCTTTCGACGAACTCGCCAAGTTCTGGGAAAACTACCTCTCCACGATCCAGGTGCAGACTCCGGATGCAGCGTTCAACTCCATGGTGAACGTCCACAACCCCCGTCAGTGCCACACCACCAAGAACTGGAGCCGCTACCTGTCCCTGTACCAGCTGGGCTACGGCACCAGCCGCGGTATCGGTTACCGTGACTCCAGCCAGGACCTGATGGGCGTCATGAGCCACATGCCCGAAGAAGCTCTGGTTCTCGCTAAGAATTTGCTCTCTGTGCAGCGTCCCGAAGGTAACGCCATGCACCAGTACGCTCCTCTTGCTTTGGAAGAGGATACGGGTAACGAAGCCAACGCCGGTGACTCCCGCGAAAAGAAGGGTGTCCTCGACGAACATGGCAAGCCCGCCTATGCAGACTGGTACGGCGATGACCACCTGTGGATTGTGCTCACGGTGGCCAACTACCTGAAGGAAACCGGCAAGATGAGCCTCCTCAAGGAAGTCATCCCGTTCTATGAAGCCGGCAAGAAGCGCGCCCAGCGTGAAAAGGGCACCGTGCTCGAACACCTGAAGCGCTCCCTCAACTTTACCCGTACTCACTTGGGTAAGCATGGTCTTCCGCTCCTCGGCTTTGCCGACTGGAACGACTGCATGAACCTGCCTCTCGGTGCAGAATCTTCTTTCAATACCGGCCTCTACGCCAAGGCATTGCTTGAGATGATGGACATCTGCGAAGCCCTGGGTGACAAGAAGTCCGTTGACATGTACAAGAAGTGGTACGAAGACGTGAAGGCCGCTTTCAACAAGAGCGCCTGGGACGGCAAGTGGTGGGTCCGCTGGTTCGACAAACAGGGCAACGCCTACGGTACCAACAAGGCCAAGTACGGCAAGATTTACTGCAACAGCCAGTCCTGGTCTGTGATTTCTGGCATTGCTACCGGCGACCGTGCCGTGATGGGCATGGACAGCCTGAACAAGCTCCTCAACACCGCCAACGGCGTGAAGAGCTCTACTCCGGGCTATCGTGGCTTTGACCCGAACGTGGGTGGCATTTCTACCTATCCTCCCGGAGCCAAGGAAAACGGCGGTATCTTCCTCCACACCAACCCGTGGGTGATGATTGCCGAAACGATTCTCGGCCGTGGCGACAAGGCCTTCCAGTATTACAGCCAAATTAACCCGGCTGCCAAGAACACCAAGCTCGACGAGTTCGAATCTGAACCTTATTGCTACCCGCAGAACATTCTCGGTGACGAACACAAGCAGTTCGGTATGGGCCGTAACGCATGGCTCTCCGGAACCAGCTCCTGGACCTACCAGGCTGCAACCCAGTTCATCATCGGTGTCCGCGCAAGCTTCAAGGGCCTGATTATCAACCCCTGCATCCCCTCCAAGTGGGACGGCTTCAAGGTGACCCGCAAGTTCCGCGGCGCAACCTACGAAATCGAAGTGAAGAACCCGAAGCACGTGTGCAAGGGTGTCGCCGAGATGATCGTCGATGGCAAGAAGATTGACGCCGACGTGGCACCTATCTTTACGAAGGGTACTCATAAGGTAGTGGTAACGCTGGGCTAATCTCAGAGTTGTCATCCCCGCGCAGGCGGGGATCTCCTAGAAATAATGTCCGCTCCGTTTGGGGCGGGCTTTTTTTATGATTAAACTCTCTTTTTTCTGTAAGGAACTTTTAGAACGGTAAAAAATGTATATTACTGACAGGGAATGGGCGAAAAGGAGCAGATGATGTTCTACAGGCACTTGAAAAAAATAGCGTTGGCCTTGACCGGATTCTTCTGGGCCAGTTGTGACGATTCTTCGTCAGAAGCGGAATGTCTGTATGGACCTCCGTCGGAATACCAGAGCAGTGAATCGGGCGCGTCCTCTAGTTCAAAGGCTGGCTTGCCTGCACAGAGTTCTGAAGCAAAAGTTGATTCGTCTACCAAGAAGACAGATCCTGATTCTTTATCAGGCAAGAATGGTGATTTGGGTAAGTCTGTTGAGGATTCCATAGGGATGGTGGTCGCTCTTTACGGTGTTCCTTCTGATTTTAAGATGTTAACCCTATGCTTTAATGATGTAGCCGAAAATGATGTCGGCAAGGAATTCAAGATTATCGACTGCACCGATGGAAACAGGTACTTGAGAGATCCTTCCGATGCTACGGGGGAGGGGGTGGTGCTTCCAGAAGGTGTGGAAGCCCTGGCTCCTGAGGCGGGTTCCGACATGGCCAAGAACTGCGAGTCGGCCCAGGAAGTTTGCATAGAGCGCAATCCCAACCTTGACCCTGACCCATTGGCCGGGTGTTTTCCCACCATAAACTGCCCTGAAAAGCCGACGGAAGATGAATAGTTTCCATGCATCTTTGTTTTAAGAAAAAACTTGCCCTAGAAGCCTATCGTCTTTACCGCCATAACGAAATCAAGGCCCACCCGTTGACCTATTTCTTTTGGGAATGTACGCTGCGCTGTAACCTGCACTGTCTGCATTGCGGTAGCGACTGCGTGAAGGATGCCATCCCGGACATGCCCCGGGAAAATTTTTTGGGGGCTCTGGACAAGCTTACCCCACACATAGACCCGAAGCATTTTATCGTGGTGATTACCGGCGGAGAGCCCCTGATGCGCCAGGACCTAGAGGAATGTGGCCACGAAATCAAGAAGCGCGGTTACCCCTGGGGAATGGTGACCAACGGACTTGCCATGACGCCAGAGCGTTACAAGGGACTTTTGAATGCCGGGCTCCGCTCGCTTACCATCAGCCTCGACGGTCTCAAGGAAAGCCACAACCATTTCCGCGGCGCCCCCACCAGCTTTGACAACGCGCTCCGGGCCATCGACATGGCCGCTCACACCCAAGGGCTCACTTTCGACGTGATGACCTGCGTAAACCGGGAGAACCTGAAGGAACTGCCGAAGATTCTCGAAATTCTCCTGAAAATCGGCGTGAAGCGCTGGCGTATTGCGACGGTGTTCCCCAAGGGCCGCGCCAAGGACAACCCGCTGTTCCAGCTCACCAACCAAGAATTCCGGCAGGTCTTTGACTTTATCCGGGAGGTGAAGTCCCTGAAGGTCATCAACGTGAATTACGGCTGCGAAGGGTTTCTCGGGAGCTACGAGAAGGAAGCCCGCAATTACCCCTTCTTCTGTCGCGCCGGTGTGAACGTCAGTTCCGTGCTCTGCGACGGGAGCATTTCGGCTTGCCCGAGCCTGCGGGGCGACTACATCCAGGGGAACATCTACAAGGACGACATCTGGGATGTGTGGCAGAACCGCTACCAGGTGATGCGGGACCGCCGTTGGGCAAAGATCGGCGACTGCAAGACCTGCAAGTACTGGCGCTACTGCGAAGGCTCCAGCCTGCACCTTCGGGACGAAAAGACGAAGGAACTGGCTTATTGCCACGTAAAGCGCCTGGAAGACGCAGGGGCCTAATACGACCGCTCGGCTCTGCCGCATTTGAGGCATCTACGAACTCGCCTCGCTCTCGCCACCACGACTCGTTAATACGAGTCGCTTGTGGCTCACAGACGACCGCTCGGCTCTGCCGCATTTGAGGCATCTACGAACTCGCCTCGCTCTCGCCACCACGACTCGTTAATACGAGTCGCTTGTGGCTCACAGACGACCGCTCGGCTCTGTCGCATTTGAGGCATCTACGAACTCTCCTCGCTCTCGCCACCACGACTCGTTGATACGAGTCGCTTGTGGCTCACAGACGACCGCTCGGCTCACGGTCCCCTTCCTCCTGTGCCGGTCTAACCTAAAAAAAAGCCGGATTTTCGGTAAAATAAGGGCCAAAAAAGGGAAAATCCCCTTTACTTTTTGCCTGTTTCTTACTAAATTTGGGACTCCAATAGCAAACCAAAAAGGATTACAAAATGTATTCTATTGTTGAAACAGGTGGTTTCCAGTATAAAGTCGAGCTGGGCAAGGCCTACAAGGTCCCCACTCTTGACGCCGCTGTTGGTTCCGAACTGGAGCTCAAG
>Ga0129306_1001838_pt1 | contig 21502 bp, 24 predicted proteins | sample P827metagenome_FD_94438 | JGI IMG/M metagenome (GOLD analysis project Ga0129306, IMG submission 94438) | Capybara group fecal microbial communities from Wisconsin, USA - P827 metagenome | ecosystem: Host-associated > Mammals > Digestive system > Large intestine > Fecal | place: USA: Wisconsin... | reverse complement strand
GCAGATCCTGATTGATGAAGCGGCGATCCTGGTGGACGGTTACTATAACAGCTGCTTCGTCTATAACACTGATAAAGTCGGGTACGCGCATATTTATCCGCTGGATTATTATCATATTACCGACGAAATCAAACCGACCGGCGCGAAATAAGCACATAATTTGCTGACAGACAACGGCAAGGCAGCAGAAAGATCCTGCTTGTCACAGGAAGCCGGAACAAACCGTAAATAATGGCGCTGCACAACAACCGGATTTGACAGAACTTTGAATAGTCTCCTTCCTTTCCGGTTCTGCCGAGTCCGGTGCAGTGCGTTATTTTGAACTGTTGATTACGTTAATACATAGGAAACAAATTCATATTCAGCCTGACAGCCGTAGATTTTTCTGCGGCTGTTTTGTTATAATTAAAATGATTATATTTAGGTAGCCGGTGCTTATGTTTATCGCTGTTTTGTGCGGCGGTACGGTTGGATTGACAGCATGCCGGGTGTCACTCCCTTTAAGGAGAAGTTGTTATATTTGGTAAAAGTGAGGAATTCATTATGGAACTTCGCCAGCTTTTATATTTTGTTACCTGCGCGCGTTGCGGGTCGCTGACAACGGCGGCAGAGGAACTTTATACGACACAGCCCCATGTCAGCATGGTCATTCGCGAACTGGAAAAGGAACTGGGGACACGCCTCTTTCTGCGCCGGTCTAACGGTGTAGAACTGACGGAGGCGGGCGCACGGGTCTACGGTTATGCCCAGGACACGCTGCGAAACGCGGAACTGTTCCGTTCTGTTGGGTGCGAGCAGAGGGAACATTCGCTGCGCGTACTGACAAACAACAGCAGCAACATGGCGGTTATGCTGACTGCGTTTTACAACGAGCGAACCCGTAACGATAAAAAGGAGCCGGGGCTTTATTTACAGTTCACGGAATGCGGCATTGAAAAGATGATAGCGCTTCTTTCCGCCAACGAGTACGACCTGGGCTTCCTCTTTGTTCCGGATACAAAACGTTCCGCGCTCCGCTATCTGATCGACCGGCGGCAACTCATGTTTACACCGCTTCTCGACACGGATCTTGTGCTTTATGTAGGAAAAGATCATCCGCTGGCCAACCGTTCTTCCGTTACTCCGGAGGAACTGGCGACGCTTTCCTTTATCCAACTTGAAGACGATTTTTTTACCGTTGAAGATCTTTTGACAGGTTCGCCTGCGTTCAGCAGACAGACGCTGGCCATCCGCCGCGTGGTGCGGACTAACAGCGATCACATGATGATCCGTATGCTCGAAAAAACAGAACTTTGCAATCTGGGCAGCTATTGGCTCAGGGATACCTATCGACAATACGATTTCCGACGCATACCTGTAGAAGGCATGCAGGGGCGCATTGCTTTCGGCTATATCTCGCGCAAAGGGGAACCGCTGGGGGCGGATACGGCTGACTTCCTTACATTCCTGCATCGCACATTACAGTCGGACGCGGTGGGAGCAAGTTAAAATACTGATAAGAGTAACCGATTCTTAACGCATTTACAAGCTGAACGGCGCTTGGAAAGTTTTAGCGACAGAGCCATAAGGATTTCTTATACCTAAGCATAAAAATCACACCATATCGAAAATACGTCTTATTTGCTATACTTTTTTACAACAAGAAGATAGCAGGGAAGGCGTTTTTTTCATGAAAATTTTTTCTTGCAGTAAATCGAAACAGGAATCAATCTCAATAAAAGACGGAAATTCATCCGGGTCGCCGGAAGAAGCGGTCACGGGTGAAGTGCGCATGGACGTAGGTCCCATTCACCGGAAACTGCTGGCGTATGCCGCACCGCTGCTCCTTATGCAGCTTCTGCTGCAGTTTTACAATATTGCGGACTGTGCCGTGGTCGGACGGTTTGGCGGCGCATTTGGGCTTGCTGCGGTTGGCGTTGCCGGGCTGGTGCTGGCGGTACATATCAATTTCTTTATCGGTTTTGGCGTCGGCGTCACGTCTGCTGTTTCGCGGCTCTTTGGCGCGCGGCAGTATGACAAGCTGCGTCAGGCCATTGCCACATCGGTGGCGATTGCGACGGCCGCAGGCATTCTCCTGACGCTGATGGGGGAACTGCTGGGCCAACGTTATTTATTATGGCTCTCCTGTCCGGCCGAAGCGATGGGTGACGCGCTTTTGTATGCCCAAATCTGTTTTCTCGGCCTGATTCCGCAGCTCGTGTATAATGTTTCCAATGGCGTCTTGCGCGCCCTTGGCAATACAAAAACACCGCTCTATTATCTGGCTGGCTCGGCTGTTTTGAACGTGGCTCTTGACCTTGTGCTTGCAGTGGGAATGAACTGCGGTCTGGAAGGCGTTGCCTGGGCAACGGTGTCGGCGCAATGGGCGCTGGGACTTGCCATGCTGTGGCGGCTTACGCGGCTCGACGAACGTTTCCGGCTTACTGCCGGTACAATGCTTCTGCCCATGTCCGAATTGCTCAGACTGTTGCGACTCGGTATTCCGTCGGGCATGCAGGCCGCTTTTATGAGCATTTCTTCCCTGCTGATCCAGATCAGTATTGACGGTTTTGGTCCCGCGGCCATGGCGGGCATGGTGGTCTACGCGAAAATCGAGGGCTTCCTGTATTATCCGGCCTTTGCCTATGGCATGGCGCTGACGGGTTTTATCGGGCAGAATCTTGGTTCCGGACGGCTTGACCGCGTGGAGGAAGCCATGCGCATCAGCCGGCGTACGGCGATTTACGGTACCATGGCTGTCTGTGCCGGTCTGATATTGATCGCCGAGCCGTTAGTCGCCTTTTTCACTGAGGACGCGGCGACCCACGCGAATGCTCTTGCCGCCGTATACTGGACATTCCCGTTTTATTTCCTCTATTCCCTGAACCAGGTGTACATCGGCGGGCTCAAAGGGTTAGGCGAGACGGGCATCCCCATGTTTTCCGCGCTTTTCGCTTACGCCCTGTTCCGGGTGCTGTGGTGCGAGGCGTTGCTGCCCCACTGGAACGATATGGCTGTCATCTATAACGCCTATAACGTCAGCTTCCTCGTATCGCTGGCGATTCTCATCCCTGCCTACCGCCGTGTTTATCAACACTTGCACACATCCAAAGGGGAGGGCGCAACCATGCCTGAAAAGTATCGCTTGGCATAAAAAAGCAGTATTAGACATTTCAAAATGTTTTTTTTACAATAGGAGCAGGAGGACTATCCTGCTCCTGTTTTCATTTTATAAAACGCATGCACGCGGATAGAACACATAGAAAGTGAGGAAATGATCTTGCGCGTATCCATTCAGAAAATGTTAGGAAAATCATTATCAGCGTTAGTATTAGCGGGGTGTGTTACGATGACAGCACAAGTTACGGAAGCAAAAGCGATTACCACGCCGGAAGGGAAAATGCCAATGGTCCACTGGGCCGTGCTGCAGTCCAAACCGGGTACAATGAGCGAAATGATGGGTATGGCCGCACGGAATGTGGCGCCCCTGGCAGCAAAAGAAACCGGTACATACGCGTTGTACGGGAGCCTGGACAAACAGAATCCGAATGTAATGCGCCTGTTGGAAATTTATGAAGACGAAGCCGCCTACGAAATTCATGTAGGAAGCGACGGTTTCCACAAATACAAAGAAGAACGGAAAGAAATTCTGGAAAAGCTTGTGATCCTTCCCGTTGATCCCATTGTGCTGGAACAGAAAACCGAAGGAACCGGGACCAATGTAATCCTTCACCTGTACGACGTGAAACCGGAAAAACTGGACGCGTTTAAGAAACTGATCGCTAAAGAAATGCGCCGGGGCGTGAAAGAAGACGCCGGCGTTATGGGACTGTTCGCGACGGCGGAACAGAAACGCACCAACATGATTCACACGTATGAGTTGTTTAAAGATGAAGCGGCGCGCGATGCATATAAAAATTCAAAAGCGCATCAGGCATTTTGGAAAAAAGCGCAGCAGATGCTGAACAGCACAAAAGAAATTGAAAACCTACCGGGCAATGTAGTGCTGAGCAAAAAAGGCTTTCACGATAAAAAATAAAAAGAATAAGAAATGAAATAATAAAAATTAAAACAAGGAGACTATTTAAAATGAAGATTGGTATGAACCTGAAAGCAAAAGCATTACTGGCAACTGCAGTCGTTAGTATCGGTTTATTTGTTAATGCGTCCCCCATCTGGGCAGAGCCGCAGCCTCTGACGATTCCATCCGACGGAATCGTGCTGCAGGGACAGGCAAAAGAAAAGTATGTTGCGGATTATATGAAAAAATTTTTCAGCCAGATGAAACCGCCTGCACCGTTTGAAGCGCCGGCTGGCTGGAAGATGGAAACCGTTACGGTAAACGGCATTACCCTGGAACGGATGACCGCAGACCAGAAAAAGAGCGACCGGGTGTTGCTGCAGATGCACGGCGGCGGTTATGTAGGCGGCATGAGCAATAACCACCGCATTCTGGGATTGCGTCAGGCAACTCTGGCGGACGCGGGAGAAGTTTACTTTGTCAATTACCGCCTGGCGCCCGCTCATGTGTATCCTGCGGCACTGGAAGACGCGGTGGCTGTTTACAAAGAGCTGCTCAACCGTGGCATTAAAGGGGAAAACATTATCCTGACCGGTGATTCCGCTGGCGGGAACCTGGCAGTTGAGCTTTCGCTGTACTTAAAGGAAAATAAACTGCCCCAGCCCGGCGTCATCGCATTGGCTTCCCCCTGGACGACTTTTGAACATAAGAAGGGAACTTCCCGGTATTACAACGACGAAAAGGATGTCATTTTAGGTAAAGGGACTCCGCTGAACATTCCGGTCAAGGATGCGAAGTATAAAGGAAAACTGAGCCGTAAAGATCCCCGGCTCTCGCCCGTATACGCCGACCTGTCCGGCCTGCCCCCGATGCTGATCCAGGCGGGCGGTAACGAACTCTTCCTGACGGAAAGTGTGCGGCTGGCGGAGAAGGCTGCGGCAGACGGAACCACCGTTACGTTGACGGTCTATCCCGGCATGTCCCATGACTTTGCGCTGTTGCTTCCCGAAATGCAGGACAGCATTGATTCTCTGGACGAAATTGCCGATTTTGCAAACCGGTATATGAAATAATACTATTTGTACAATACTAATTCCGCTTTTCTGACATAAAGCCGGAAAATGTTTTGTCACTTGCGCAAAAAATTTACTTGACTTACAGTCAGCTTTAATGATTATTATAAATATATAAATTCTGTATATTGATTCGTAAATATTCAAATATTCATAATGAAATAAATAAAGGAGGATGTAATTGTGCTGAAACGAATTATGTTTACCCTGATGGCGCTGTGCCTGTGCATTTCCTTTGCGGGCTGCGGCGGCGATAAAAAAGCCGAGGCGCCCAAAAGCGACGCGAAACCGGCGGCTGTGACCAAGAAGGCCGAAGCGGCTCCCGCCCCGGCGAACGGGAAAGTGCTGGTGGCATATTTTTCCTGGGGAGGCACTACCCGTAAGGTGGCGCAGACCATACAGCAAAAGACCGGCGGCGATTTGTTTGAAATCAAAACGGCAACGCTGTATCCCACCGATTACCATGCCACCATTGACATCGGCAAAAAAGAAAAAGCAGACAATGCCCGTCCCAAACTGGCGGGAACGCTGCCAGACATGAAACAGTACGATGTAATCCTGCTGGGTTATCCCATCTGGTGGTACATTGAACCCATGGCTGTGAAAACCTTTGTAGAAGCGCAGGACCTGTCCGGCAAAACGATTCTGCCCTTTGCCACCAGCGGTGGCAGCGGTGTTGAAGGAAGCGTGGATGATTTGCGGAAAACCCTTCCCAATGCCAAGGTTAAAGACGGTATCCTGCTCAACTCGACCGGCGGGCTCGACGGCTGGCTGAAGGATAACGGGCTGGGAAAATAAACTAAAAGCAGGCTCAATCCAGAGTACGCCTGCACAACGGATAATGAACCGGATAATAAAACAGGTAAAAGAAATCCGTAAAGAAAACGGTTAAGAGTAACGGGTAAAGGAAACGGAAAAGGTATGGAAATCCGTGTACTGAAATATTTTCTTACAATAGCAAGAGAAGAAAACATTACCCGCGCGGCGGAACAGCTGCACATCACCCAGCCGACGCTTTCCCGGCAGATGATGCAGCTGGAAGAGGAACTGGGGGTTCGTCTGTTCCGGCGCAACCGTGTCAGTGTTACGCTTACGGAAGAAGGCCGGCTTCTGCGGCGTCGTGCTCAGGAGATTCTGGAACTGGCGGATAAAGCGGAACAGGAGATCATCCTGAACAGGGAAACGGTAACGGGCACCATTGGAATCGGCTGCGGCGAAACCAATAATATGGAAGGTCTGTCCCGCTTGATGACATCCTTCCGGCAACACTATCCGGAAGTGGTCTTTGATATCTACACGGCCAATGCGGACGACGTGAAGGAAAAGCTGGAGAACGGGACACTGGATTTCGGGCTGCTGCTGGAACCGGTGGAAATCAGCCGGTTTAATTTTGTACGTATGCCGTTACGGGAAAGATGGTACCTTCTGATGCGCCGCGATTCTCCGCTGGCAGAAAAAGAAACGATAACGCCTGCCGATCTGGTGGGGGCGCCGTTGATTGTTGCCCGGCGCCATTCCGTGCGCAACGAACTGGATAACTGGTTCGGGGATTATTATCGCCGTATGCATGTGGTAACGACCGTGAACCTTTCTTACAACAACTGTTCCATCATGGTGGAAAATCATGTAGGGGTGGCGCTGGTCCATGATTTTGAAGTTCCCGGTAACGCTCTCTGCATGCGGCCGTTGTCACCGGAGATAGGCAACAACAGCGTGTTGGTATGGCGGAAAGAGCAGGTGTTTCCTCCGGCCGTGACAAAGTTCATTGAGCATGTCCGTACTACGGCTCCGTTACTGTAACGACGGATGCAATATCCTGTTTAAATTTAATAATGATTAGAGAATTGTATATGAGTTCTAAAAAACGCTGACGGTTTGTCAGCGTTTTTTATTTTTCTCATCATGCCCGGGAAGCATGGCTTTTAATGATAAACCGGTATTAGACTTTCATACAACAGTTTCTTACAATAAGAACAGATGAAACACTCTGGAAAGGGTATTAAGAGGGAGGGATTGCATGACAATTACGGAAGTGAGTGAAAAATATAAGATTCCGCTTGCCTTGCTGCAACGCTACGCAGCGGAAAAAGCAGATGCGGAAAGCAAGGGTGGGAAGCACAGGCAGGCGGAAGCATACCGGTTTACGGACAGCGATATTGAACAGCTGAGTGTACGGATGACGTTACAGGAAATCGGGTTTTCGGAAGAAGAGGTTGCTGCGTATCTAAGGCTGCGGCAGGACGATGAGAATTCCGCGGAAGCCTGTCTGAAGATGCTGAACAAATTACGCGGCAGGACGCTGGACACGATTCACGGCAAAGAAAAGGCGCTGGAACGAATTGATTTCCTGCGCTATGAACTTCAGACGAAGAAGAAGGGGAGTTAACCATGGACAGAAGAGAATTTCTGAAAGTAACCGGCGCCGGGGCGCTGACCCTGTTTCTTAGTGGCTGCGGCATCAACGCGGTCAGCGGGGACAAGAAAGCCGGCGCGGCGCCGTCGGCAAGCGGCGCGGAAGCAAAACCCGGCGGCGTGTCCAACGGGAAGAAATTGAAAATCGTAGTTCTTTGCGGCAGCCCGCATAAGGCCGGCACCTCGGCCCTGTTGGCGGACAAGTTCATTGAAGGGGCGCAGGCGGCGGGGCATGAAGTATTCCGCTTCAATGCCGCCTTTGAAGACATCAACCCCTGCCGGGGCTGCGATGCCTGCGGCATGAACGGGCCCTGTGTCATTCAGGACGCCATTTCCGCCAAACTGATCCAGAAGCTGGTGGACTGCGATATGGTCGCTCTGGTGACGCCGCTGTATTATTACGGTTTTTCCGCCCAGATCAAAACCGTAATTGACCGGTTCTATTCCCGTACCAGCGCCATCCATCGCAAAAAGTCCATGCTGATGGCTACCGCCTGGAACAGTTCGGACATTACGTTCAACGCCTTGCAGGAGCATTATAATACGCTGGTGCGTTACATGGAATGGCAGGATGTGGGCCGGGTGCTGGGCTACGGTTGCGGCAGCCGCTCTGCCATTGAAGGAAGCGAATTCCCGGAACAGGCGTTCCGGATCGGTAAGAGCTTATAAGGAGGATACGGAATATGAAAATCGTTGTGGTTACAGGCAGTCCGCATAAGGCCGGCACGTCGGCCCTGCTGGCAGATAAATTTATTGAAGGTTCGGAAAGTAAAGGGCATGAAGTATTCCGTTTCAACGCTGCCTTCGAAGACATCCATCCCTGCCGGGGCTGCGATGCCTGCGGCATGAACGGTCCCTGTGTGCAGAAGGATGCCATTGAGGAGAAACTGATTCAGAAGCTGGTGGACAGCGATATGATTGTGCTGGTAACGCCTCTGTATTATTTTGGCTTTTCCGCCCAGCTTAAAACGGTCATCGACCGTTTCTATTCCCGTACCGGTTCCATCCATAAAAAGAAGTCCGCACTTCTGGCAACCGCATGGAATAACGACAGCTGGACGATGACGGCGTTAAAAGCGCATTATACACGTCTTTGCCAATATATGGAGTGGCAGGACCAGGGACAAATCTACGCGACAGGCTGCGGTTACCGCAGCGCAATCGAAGGCACGGAATACCCGGTTCAGGCCCTTGAGTTAGGAAAGAAAGTGTGAGTGATGGAAATCGGGTTAGGCGAAATAGTAATGATTGGGATTCTTGCGGTTCTGCTGCTGGAACCGAAGGATCTGCCCCGTATCGCAAAAAAATCTGCCCGTGCCTATGTGGGTCTGCGGGGATTTATGAAAACCAACTGGCTGGCGCTGGCAGAAGGCGAAGCCGGTGAGGACGGCGCGCATAAGCCGGCCGCAAAAAGTTGAAGACGGAAAACTTATTGAAAAGTTAAGCGAAAAGAGAAAGACGCTTTCCGGGTTTAAAGAACAGGAGGAATAAAAAATGGGACGTATCGGAACGACAGAATTACTGGTTATCTTATTGATTGCGCTGGTGTTGTTCGGCGGCAGCCGGGTGGCAGGTTTAGGCAAGGCGTTAGGCACCAGCCTGCGGGAATTTCGTGCGGAACTGAATAAGGGCGCGGAGAAAGAAAATGAACCAGCCGGAACTGCAGTTGCAGAAAAATAATACAGATATGGACGTATGGGAACATGTAGGAGAACTTCGCCGCCGGCTGATCCGGTGCGTGGCGGCAGTTGCTCTTGCATTTGCTGTTCTCGTTTATATCGGACCCGAGCGGGTGATGAATGCCGTGGCGGCCCCGGTGAAAGAACAGGGCGTGCAGTTAATCTATCTGGGTCTGGCAGATGCGCTGTATGTGCAGCTGAAGGTGGTGTTTCTCTGTGCCGTGGTGCTGGCGGCCCCGGTGCTGCTGTGGCAGATGTGGGGCTTTGTGCGGCCGGCGCTGTACCCGGAGGAAAGGAAACTGGCCATTGGCTGGGCGGTGTTCTCCCTGCTGCTGTTTGCGACCGGCGTGGCGTTTGGCTATGGCGTTGTCTTTTTATCGGCCCTGAGCTTTTTTGTGTACGCAGGCGCGGGAACAGCCATGCCGCTGTTTGCCATTGACCGCTATGTAAATTTCCTGCTGGGCTTTGTGATTCCCTTCGGCCTGATTTTTGAAATGCCTTTAGCCTGCACTATCGCAGCGAAGGCGGGAGTGCTGCGCGCGGATACGCTGCGCCGCGGCCGGCGCTTTGCTGTGTTATTGAGCTTTATCGTCAGCGCCCTGTTAACGCCGCCGGATGTACTGAGCCAGATCATGATGGCGGTTCCGACGGTTCTTCTGTTTGAATGCAGCATTTACTGCGCGGGATGGGCAGAACGGAGCCTTGCGGAAAAAAGGGTTGGTTCTGTACATTTTTAAAAGACATAAATGGTATAATAGAATAAATTAACGAGATTAGAATTTGATAAGAAAGATTCGATAAAAGAGATAGCGGATTTTTCAGAGACACAGAGAATAACGGGTACTCGTTATGCATCACATGAAGCATCATCCGCATACGCTGATTGCGGATTTTACAACCGGAAACGTGAACCGGCAGCTTATCAGTTTTGCCATGCCGATGTTCCTGTCCCATCTGCTGCAGATCGTCTACAATATGGCGGATATGATCATAGTAGGACAGACGCTGGGCAAGGTGGGGCTTTCCGCTATTTCGGTCGGTGGGGACATAATGAACTGCATGACGTTTATCGCCATGGGGTTTTCCAGCGCGGGCCAGGTGTTGATTGCCCAATATATCGGTGCAAAGCAGCATGATAAACTGAGCCGTTTTGTCGCTACCATGAGCGCTGCACTGTTTGTCTTTGCCTGCTGCGTCACCGGGGTAGGACTTTTGTTCCGCCGGGAGATCATGGAACTGATGCATACGCCTCCGGAAGCGTTCGCGGAGGCCTTGGCCTATGCCGGTATTTCCATGGCGGGCATTGTTTTCGTTTACGGATACAATGCAGTGAGCGCGATTCTGCGGGGCATGGGCGACGCGAAGCATCCGTTTTATTTCATCAGCCTTGCTGCGTTGCTTAACATTGTATTGGATGTCATTTTTGTCATGCAGATGGGCACGGGCGCCAAAGGCGCGGCGCTGGCGACCAGTATCAGCCAGGGGGTCAGCTTTCTGCTGTGTGCCGCGTTCATAGGCAAAAACAGGGACAGGTATCATTTGTCGCTAACATTGGGACAATTTTTCCATCCGGAAAAAGAGATGCTCATATCTCTGCTGAAGCTGGGCGTTCCCATGGCAATTAAAAATGCTGCGGTACAGTTTTCCAAAATGTTTGTCAACTCCTGGGTAAATTCCTTTGGCGTGGCCGTTTCCGCCTTTGCCGGCGTGGCCAACAAAATCAACATGTCTGTTAACATGATGTCCAATTCCGTGAACACGGCAGGGGCGTCCATGGTGGGACAGAATATCGGCGCGGAGCAGTACGGCAGGGTGCGGCAGATCGTGTTTGCGGTGTACCGCATCATGATTGCGGTGGCTGTGGCGGCTTCCCTCGTCATCTATTTCTTTCCGGAACAGGTTTATGGGATTTTCACGGATGACCCGGCGGTCATTCAGATTGGCTATGAATATATTCCTATTGCGATTCTGGCATTTTTCAGCTGCGCGGGACGAAGTGGCAGCAACGCGCTGATTAACGGCAGCGGCAATTCCCGCGTGAATTTTATAACGGCCGTGTTTGACGGAATTATTCTGCGGCTGGGGCTGTCTGTATTGTTCGGGATTGTGCTGGACATGAAATATATGGGCTTTTGGCTGGGGGATGCGCTGGCTAACTTTACACCGCTGTGGGTAGGAATGCTGTTTTATCATTCGGGCGCGTGGAAGAAGAAAGTCGTGTGAAGAGTTGTCGGCTGGCTTACAATAATAAAATAGGAATGGAGGCAGGGAGGATGTTGTTTTTTGAAAAGGAAATCAAAAAGTTAGGCTTTGGGCTCATGCGTTTGCCAAAACAGGGCGAAGTCATCGACGTGGAACGTGTGAAGGCTATGGTGGATAAATTCATGGCGGCAGGCTTTACCTATTTTGATACAGCCTGGGCCTATCCCGGTTCGGAAGACGCGATCCGTCAGGCACTGGTGGAACGCTATCCCCGTGAGAGTTTCCAGCTGGCGACAAAGAATGCGGCGTGGATCGGGTGCAAGACGCGGGAGGACGCAATACAGCAGTTTGAAACTTCGTTGAAGCAGACGGGAGCCGGATATTTTGACAACTACCTGCTTCATAACCTGGGCGAGATGCGGACGCACTTCTTTGAAGATTTTTCCATGTGGGATTTTGTTAAAGAGAAGAAAGCGGAAGGAAAGATTCGGCATTACGGTTTCTCGTTCCACTCTACGCCGGAGGAACTGGACGCGATTCTCACAGCTCATCCGGACGCAGAGTTTGTACAGCTGCAGATAAATTACGCGGACTGGGAAAACCCGGCCATCCAGTCCCGGGGCGTATATGAGGTGGCCCGTAAGCACGGGAAACCGGTGATTATCATGGAACCTTTAAAGGGCGGTCTGCTGGCCAACCCACCGGCAGCAGTGGCCAACGTGCTGAAAGAAAACAATCCGGCCATGTCCGTTGCCTCCTGGGGCATCCGCTTCGCTGCCAACCTGGAAGGCGTGCTGGTGGTATTGTCCGGAATGAGCGACCTGGAGCAGATGGAAGATAACATTTCCTACATGAAAGATTTTACCGGACTGACCGCTTCACAGAGTGCCGTCATCGAAAAGGCAAGGGAAGAACTGAACAAAATTCCGCTGATTCCCTGTACCACCTGTAATTATTGCGCCAAGGTTTGCCCTATGGAAATCGGCATTTCCGGCACGTTTACCGCGAAAAATATTTACACGTTATACGGTAATAAAGCGATGGCTCTGCATCAGGAAGGGTGGCTTGTAGGCGGTCACGGGCGTAAACAGGCTATAAACTGCATTCAGTGCGGCGCCTGCGAAGGCGTCTGCCCGCAGCATATCAAAATCCGTGAAAACCTTGCGGAAATCGCGGAACTGTTTGAACAGAAAGCGTAAGAAGGAGGAATACAAATGAGTAAAACACTGGTAGCATATTTCAGCGCAAGCGGAACTACCGCGAAGGTCGCAAAAAAGATGGCGGAGGCCATTGGCGCAGACTTGTTCGAGATCAAACCGGAGACACCGTATACCGGCGCTGACCTGAACTGGCAGAACAAGAACAGCCGCAGTTCGGTGGAGATGAATGACCGCAGTTCACGCCCGGCGATTGCTGTTAAAGTGGCGGATATGCCGCAGTACGATGTGGTGTTTGTAGGTTTTCCGGTTTGGTGGTATCGTGAGCCTTCCATTATTGATACCTTTATGGAAAGCTACGACTTTGCGGGGAAAACCGTAATTCCGTTTGCCACATCCGGCGGCAGCGGTCTGGGCGATTCCGCCGCGAACATGCAGAAACTGGCAAAAGGCGCGAAGGTTGTTGGCGGCAAACGTTTCAGCGGCAACGCGTCATCAGAAGAACTGATGGCCTGGGCCGGTCAGTGGGCATAAGCGGAGAAAACCGTTAGTTTCAGCAGCTTTCAGAATCATTAAAAATGCAAAAAAACAGCCCTCACGCTGATAACTTTCAGGGTGAGGGCGTATTATCATTGTATTGTATATCAGTCAACAAAAAGTTCATCAATAGAAAAGAGAGCCGCTTTGCCGGCCATGAAGATCTTCGTTCCTTCGCAACGGCAGTAAAGCGTGCCGCCACGCCGGGAAGCCTGGTAGGCAACCAGATCGTCTTTGTTCAGGCGGTTTGCCCAATAGGGAATAATATGGCAGTGGCCGGAGCCGCAGACCGGGTCTTCTGCGACCGCGAGCTTGGGGGCGAAACTTCGGGAAACACAGTCTGTTTCCCTGCCGTGGGCCGTGACATGGACTAACAGTCCGTCGAGCTGCTTAATTTTTTCAAAATCGGGCGTCAGATTTTGCACGGTCTGTTCATCGTTTAGCACGCAAAGCAGGTCGCGGGCCATATAAGCTTCCCGGACAGAAGCGCCTAACGCGTCCTCCATGGCAGCGGTAACAGAAACAGGTTTTAATTCGTAGGCAGGGAATTCCATTTCGTACAAATCGCCCTTACGGGTTACGATCAAATCACCGCTCAGCGTGGTAAACACTACACGTGTCGCAGTCTTTTCGTAAAAGTTTAACAGCACAAACGCTGTGCCCAGTGTGGCATGACCGCACAAATCGATTTCACCACCGGGAGTAAACCAGCGCAAATGATATTTTTTACCTTCCCGGACCGTGAACGCGGTTTCGGAAAAATTATTCTCCCGGGTGATGTCCATCATCCGTTCATCCGGCAGCCACGCATCCAAAACACAGACAGCGGCCTGGTTGCCGTGGAAAACCTTGTCGGTAAATGCGTCAACGACATACTGTTTCATAAATTGTCCTCCAAAACTTGAATTGTTTATATCTTTACTATATACTCAAATCAGAAATAAGTAAAATTGCTTTTTTGAAATAATAAAAGGAGGTTTCGCCATGAAAGTTTTAGTAATCAACGGAAGTCCCAGGGCCAACCAGTGCACGGCAACGGCGCTGGAGGAGGTAATGAAAACGCTGCAGGCGGAAGGCGTGGAAACTGAACTGATCCATGTGGGTAATAAGGATATCCGGGGCTGCATAGCCTGTAATTATTGCCGGACCCACGGCAAGTGTATGTTTAACGATATCGTCAATGAAACTGCCAAAAAGTTTGAAGAGGCTGACGGCATCATTATCGGGAGCCCGGTGTATTACGCTTCCCCTAACGGAACCCTGCTCTCGTTTTTGGACAGGCTGTTTTTCAGCACACCTTTCTCTAAACACATGAAGGTAGGCGCGGTGGTAGTCAGCTGCCGGCGGGGCGGAGCCACGGCTTCGTTTGATGTGCTGAATAAATATTTTACGATTTCCGGCATGCAGGTGGTGGGCAGCACATACTGGAATCAGGTACACGGCTTTACAGCCGAGGATGTGAAAAAAGATCTGGAAGGCTTGCAGACCATGCGCAACCTGGCCCGTAACATGGCCTTTCTGATGAAGGCCATTGCTGATGCAAAAGAAAAATACGGTCTGCCGAAACAGGAAACGGATGTATTTACCAGTTTTCCGGATGGGAAATGATAATTGGAAATGATATTGTTGCGAAAACAATAAACCCGGCTTTTAGCAAAGGCAGTCTGGTATTGGGTTCTAAGAGGAGGAAGTCTTTTATGAAATGTTTGAAAACGTGGAAAAGACTCATATCCGTTTTGCTGTTGGGCCTTGTGGTTGCAGGCTGTGCGTCTGCAAACGGGAAGGCGGACAGCAAAAAGCCGGGGGAAGCCGCGCCGCCAGCAGCAAAATCAGTAATGAAAGCGAAAGGAACAGAGCCGGTGGTGTTAAAGGAAAAGGGCATGTGGCGCGTAAAACTGAACAGCGGGTATGATATGCCGGTACTGGGCCTGGGAACATGGTCGCAGAATAACAGGACGGCGGAGGAATCGGTGTACACGGCATTGAAAAACGGTTACCGCCTTATTGATACCGCACGCTATTACGGTAACGAAAAAGGGGTGGGGGAAGGCGTGCGCCGCGCCATTTCAGACGGCATTGTAAAACGGGAAGAGGTATTCATCACCAGTAAAATTATGCCGACAGACTATTATAACGCGTCGGCAGCAATCGATGCCTCGCTAAAAGATTTAGGCCTGACATATCTTGACCTGATGCTGATCCATCAGCCCGGCTCCAACGACAAGGCGGTCTATCAGGCTATGGAACAGGGCGTGAAAGACGGCAAGATCCGTTCTGTCGGCATTTCCAATTATTACACGAAGCAGCAGGTGGACGAAGTGCTTTCCTACGCGAAAATCGTTCCCGCCGTAATCCAGAACGAAAACCATATTTACTACCAGAACACGGCGCTGCAGGATTATGTAAAATCATTCGGAGCAGTGATAGAGTGCTGGTATCCGTTTGGCGGCCGGGGCAATACAAATGACAGTTTCGGGAATAAAACAATTGTAGAGATTGCCAAACAGCACGGCAAGAGTCCCGCGCAGATTATTTTACGCTGGCAGCTGCAGGCGGGGTACGTCACGGTGCCCGGTTCCGCCAATCCGGATCATATTACAGAGAATATCAACGTGTTTGATTTTGAACTCACACCGGAGGAAATGCAAAAAATCGCCGGGTTGAATCAGCAACGGCGATACGAGAACTGGTAAAAGAAAAAACTTTGATTGTGGGCCGGGTTAGTTGTAAATAATCCGCGCTTCTTTTTGAAAATCAGGAATGGGGAGATCAGGATGAAACGGATTGCGTTAATCATAGTTATTGTTTTATTGGCTGCCGTAGCCATCAAAGGCCCGGATTCTCTGATCGGGCTGGCCAAAATGTCACGTTCAGCCTCGGATAACGGGGGCAGTCTGCCCAATGTTACCGGCAAAGCAACCGGCGTAACCGGGAAAAAGGTGCTGGTGGCGTATTTCAGCTGGGGCGGCAACACCCGGGAGGTGGCAAAGCTGATTCACGACAAAACCGGTGGTGATTTGTTTGAAATTAAAAAGGAAACACCCTATCCGAAAGAATACAAGCCGACGACTGAAGTTGGCAAACAGGAACGGGAACAGGATGCCCGCCCGAAACTGGCCGGCCCGCTGCCCGACCTGAAGCAGTATGATGTAATCGTGCTGGGTTATCCTATCTGGTGGTATATTGAACCCATGCCGGTGAAAACTTTTGTGGAAGCACAGGATCTGTCCGGCAAAACGATCCTGCCCTTTGCCACCAGCGGCGGCAGCGGCATTGAGGGAAGTGTAGCGGATTTGCGCAAAACACTGCCGAAATCACAGGTGAAAGACGGCCTTCTGGCGAACATGACCGGCGGCATTGACCGCTGGCTGAAAGATAACGGTCTGGTGAAATAACGGACATCCGGAACGGTACGTTACACAGTGAAAGACTGTGCAACAAAGTTGGTTTTTATTAATTCCACAGAAATTTTACTTGACTTACAGTTATCTTTAATGAGTACAATAATTATATTGAAGTCACGTTATTTTCTAATGGTCATATTGTTAAAGTGCAGGAGGATGCTATGAAAACTTCTTGGAAAAAGATTCTTCCCATCGTGCTGACCGCTTCTCTGGTTGCGGCCTGCGGCGGCACTGCGGCCAAGCAGCAACCGGTGCCGGAAAAGAAAGCGGAAGCCAAGCCGGCAGCAGCAGCCCAGACTAACACCGACGGTTCCAAATACATTCCTATGGATAAGCGGAGCGGCGCGAAATCCGTTGTATATTTTACCCGGGACCTGAGCGCCAAAGGGCTGCAGAAGATTTATGAAAAAGTGAATCAGGATATTACCGGTAAAATTGCTATTAAACTGCACACCGGAGAAAAGAACGGCCCCAACATTATTCCCCGTCCCTGGGTGAAGGAACTGATTGAAAAGGATATTCCGGGCGCTGTCATTGTGGAAACCAACACCTACTATAACGGTGACCGCTATACTACCGAAGGACACCGGGAGACGCTGAAGGTGAATGGCTGGACCTTCTGCCCGGTGGATATTCTGGACGAAGAAGGCACGGTCATGCTGCCGGTTAAAGGCGGCAAATATTTTAAGGAAATGTCCATGGGTGGTCATATCACCAAGTATGATTCCCTGGTGACCCTGACCCATTTTAAGGGACATACCATGGGCGGTTTCGGCGGCTCCAACAAAAACCTGGCCATCGGCATAGCGGACGGACGTATCGGCAAAAAGATGATCCATTCCGGCGACAGCGGTTCCCAGTGGGGCATTGCCAGGGAAGAATTTATGGAACGCATGGTGGAATCCACCAAGGCGACGGTTGATCATTTCGGGAAGCACATTACCTTTATTAACGTGCTGCGGAACATGTCCGTGTCCTGCGACTGTGAAGGGACTGCGGCTGCGCCGGTAACCACGCCGGATATCGGCATCCTGGCTTCCAAAGATATTCTGGCGGTTGACCAGGCCTCCGTGGACATGGTTTATGCCCTCCATGACGGAAAAGGGCATGATTTGATCGAACGGATGGAAAGCCGTCATGGTCTGCGGCAGCTCACTTACATGAAAGAGATGGGCATGGGCAATGATTTGTACGAAATCGTGGATTTGGATAAATAGAGGACTTGATAAATAATTGCAAGCAAGGCTTTGCCTGGGAAGGTACGATATGAGGATACGCAGCGCGACAACGCAGGATGCGGCACGGCTCCTTGCCATTTATACTTATTATGTGGAAAAAACGGCGATATCTTTTGAGTGTGATGTTCCTTCCTTAGCGGAGTTTACCGGCAGGATTGCAAAAACACTGCTGAAATACCCATATCTTGTGATGGAAGAAGACGGCGTAGTGCAGGGATATACTTATGCCGGTCCATTTAAAGAACGGGCAGCCTATAATCGCTCCTGTGAATTGAGCATTTATCTGGATCGTGACGTAAAAGGCCGGGGGTACGGCAGGGAACTGTATGAAGCGATGGAAGTCGCCTTAAAAGATAAGGGATTTTTGAATATGTATGCCTGTATCGCCAATCCCATTACCGAAGATGAGTACCTCACAAAAAACAGTGAACAGTTCCATCAGCATCTCGGTTTTGTCAAAGTGGGGGAGTTTCACAGATGCGCCTGTAAGTTCGGACGCTGGTATAATATGATCTGGATGGAAAAATTCATAGGAAAACATATATAATCCCAGGTAAAAACTGATAGTTGTTATTGCTTGCCAAAAAAAAGAAAAATGCAGGACATTGCCCCGTTTGGGGTACGTCCTGCATTTTTTACTTGGTTTGTTTTTAATTAAAGAATCGTTTTGTTATCAGCTAAAATTTGTTTAATGATTTGTATAGGAAAAAGATGATTAGAGAGTTGCTCTGTTTTCTGCCAGTGGCTCGTATGATATAATTATAAATAAATAACCCTGTAATTTAGAAGATGCTGATGGGTTAACAAGTTGAAATTGATGGAGCCGGCGGAACTGGGTTCCCAGCTGAAAATTTTCGGGAAAGCGATGGGCTGTGACAGGAGGTTTACGGCTGATTGTTTAAAGGAAAGTGGTGCAGGAAACCATGAAAATTTTGGAAATGGATCATTTTGTGCTTACCACACAAAATCTGGAAGCCTGCCTGCGTTTTTATACAGAAATGCTGGGCATGGAGCAAAAAGAAACAAACGGGAGGTTTATATTGCGGTTTGGCGCACAAAAGATAAATATACACACGCGCCCGGCGGAATTCCTGCCGGCGGCAGAGCATCCGGTTGCCGGCAGCCTTGACCTTTGTTTTGAAATTGAAGACGATATCGAAGCGGTGCTGGCAGAGCTAAAAAACAAAAACGCCCAATTGGTAACCGGCATTGTGGAACGCAACGGCGCAAAAGGAAAAATGCGCAGTGTCTATCTGCGCGACCCGGACGGTAACCTGGTTGAACTCGCGTCGTATCATTGAACCATGCAAATGAATCATGGATTCTGATTTAAGTCAGTAAATCAGTAATTGTTTCAGAACGACAGCCCGAACAGCAAAACTGTCGTTGGAGAAAACGTTAATTGGCAGAACGGAGGTTTCCATGAAAAAGAAAACGGTAAAAAAGATGCTCCTGATGCTTCCCCTGCTGGGCATTCTGGGGGGAGCCTATTTCCCGGAGCCGGCAGAAGCCGCGGAACCCTGGCCGCCAAGGGATAATTTTTTCTGGCTGGGACAGATTAACAAGGCCAGCGATATCATCAATACGGATGAGAATCTGCTGACCAGAGAAGAAGGGCGGCGTTTTGCGGCCGCCATCCAGAAAGTGCTTGATGCCGGAAGCAGTAAAGGGGCGGAACGGCCTACGGTGGTAATCACCTTTGAACCGTTGCTGATTAAGGCCGGCGGGCCGGACATCACCAAAATTCACGCAGGCCGGTCCAGCCAGGACATGCTGACCACAGTGAGCATTTTAATGCAGCGGGAGCAGCTGCTGGAACTTTCCGCGGCATTGAACAGGATGACTGAAACCCTGCTGAAGCTGGCGAAAGCCCATGAGGGCACGCTCATTCCGAACTATACCAACGGCGTGCAGGCGCAGCCCAACAGCCTGGGACATTTCCTGCTGGCTTATGTGGATGCCTACGAACGTGACCAGGAACGCGTCAAGGAGTATTACAAACGCCTGAACCGTTCTCCCATGGGTGCAACGGTGCTGAACGGCACCGGCTGGCCGTTAAACCGCGACCGCATGGCCGCCTATCTTGGCTTTGACGGCATTGCTTACAATACTTATGACGCGGGGCAGGTCTTTCCCCAGGAAGCGCCCATAGAAATGGGAAGTATTGCCAGCAGCATTGCCATCCACACGACAAGCCTGATTCAGGAGATTATGCAGCAGTACGCCCAGCCCCGGCCCTGGATCTTATTGCAGGAAGGAAACGGCAACACGTATGTTTCCAGCGCCATGCCGCAAAAACGCAATCCCGGCATCCTGAACCGCTGCCGTACTGACAGTTCCACACTGTTAGGCCTGGCAGTCGGAGAGGCCTTCCGTGCCCACAATATTCCGGCGGGAATGGCTGACGGCCGTATTCGCGGTACGGACAGCATAGTGAAAAAGACGACAAGCGTCGTGAATCAGATGGACCGCATTTTACAAGCGCTCGACATCCGGCCGGAACGCGCCCTGGAAGAACTGAATCTGGACTGGACCTGTTCACAGGAAATCGCGGACGTAATGATGCGCAAATATAATATACCGTTCCGTTCCGGACATCATTTTGCTTCTGAAATTGTTACCTATGCGCGGGCCCGTAACATTACGCCGGTTGATTTCACTTATGACCAGGCCCGGGAGGTTTATCAAAACGTTGCCGCGGCAGATGCCTCACTTCCCAAAGAACTGCCTCTGACTCCCGAAGAATTACAGGAAGCGAAGGATCCGGCCGGCATTATCAGGAACCGGGCGGTAAAAGGCGGACCGCAGCACAGTGAGATGGTGATTATGTTCAGTAAGGTGCAGAAAGTATTGGACAATAACACTGCATGGCAAAAGAACGCGGCGGACAAAGTTAAAAATGCGGAATTGAAACTGAACGAAGATTTTGCAAAGATGTTATAAAAGTTTTATCCGTCAACATGACATCACAATGACATATAAAACGAATTTTTCAAATAAAAAGCCTCTTATACGGGTCGGCAGCAAGAAAGATTTACCGTGGACATTGCTAATTTGTCTGATATTTAGTAAAATAATAGTGAAAAGAACACGAATGCAAGACCGGTGTCGAGAAAGACAAAACAGTTCGCAGGTATACGTTAATTGAGGGGTCGACAGAAAAATGCGACAGGAAAACTCTTTTGGAGCAGGGGGGAAGTTAGCTTTACCCTTTTTCATTTCTACATAAAACAGACTGACCGTTTTGGCGTAACATGTTTTCATGTTGCGTCAGACGGTTGTTTTTTTCTGTGGGAATCCGATTACATTATGGCTGATTAAAACGGGGGAGTTTTTCATTGAACGGCAGTATTTTGATTGCAGCAGCTCTCGTATGCTGCGTCTTCGGTTTTCTTCTGAACAGAATATATGATAAAAAGTATGGAGATCCGGCAATACAGTGGAAACCGTGTGTCCTGCAGTTTATTTGCATTGGTGGTGCTCTGACGCAGCTTCCCGGTGACGAAATGTCGTTGCGGTTTTTGTTTTGGATTATTGCAAGCATGATTTCCTGTGCAGCGGCTTTATGGATGTGCCGGCAGCATGCTAAGAGTCAACAGGCCGGACCGGGTGATACTGTTGTCGCCATGGCGGCGCAGGCGATATTACCCGTTGGCGCAGCGGTATTGGTTCTGCTGGCTGCCGGTATGATAGCGTTTGGTTTTCTTTGGGATCATTAATTCATGATAAGATTCATAGATTTTATGGGGAGGTGAAAATTCGTTATGAGAAAAAGCATGCGATTCGGTATGGCGGCGTTG
>Ga0129306_1001834_pt1 | contig 21569 bp, 19 predicted proteins | sample P827metagenome_FD_94438 | JGI IMG/M metagenome (GOLD analysis project Ga0129306, IMG submission 94438) | Capybara group fecal microbial communities from Wisconsin, USA - P827 metagenome | ecosystem: Host-associated > Mammals > Digestive system > Large intestine > Fecal | place: USA: Wisconsin... | reverse complement strand
ATCTTCGCCGAGAGCGCGCCCATGACGCCGATCTGGCGTCCGTTGAGCTTCACCGCGAGCGCGGCGCCCTTCGCGAACGCCGGATGGTCCGCCGCCTCGAACTCGAGCTTCCCTGCGTGCAGCCGCGCGACGAGTTCCTCCACGGCGCCCTTCATCCACAGCACCGCCTCCTCCTCGGAGAGCGGCGCGCGCGTCCTGAGCGCCTCGCGTCCGACGGGACCGACGAAGCCGAGCGAGAGGGTCTCCTTCTCGCACGGGACGTCGCCCTTCGGAGTCTTCGCGACGCCGAACACCTTGCCGATTTCGAAGAGCATCGCCGTCTCGAGCTGGTGCGAGGCGTTGCGTCCGAGCGAGCCCATCATCTGCGGAAGAAGCGAGTCGCGCATCACTCCGTACTCCGCCGAGACGGGGTCGGGGATGACGAGCCTGCGGTCCGCAGCGCGCGTGTCGAAGTCGTCGAGCTCCTTCTTCGAGAGGAACGAGTAGTGCATCGCCTCGGTGAAGCCGAGCGCGAGGCACAGCTCGCGCACCCTTGCCTTCGCGCGGAACGGCGCGTCGGAAAGCGGCGAGACGGACGGTGCGGACGGCATCGTGTCGGGGATGTTGTCGAGTCCGTAGAGCCTCGCGATCTCCTCCACGAGATCGGCCTCCTCGAGGAGGTCCCAGCGCCAGGAGGGGATTCCGAAGGCGACGGACTTCTCGGCGGCGTACAGGCAGCCGTCCTTGCGCGGGACGAGTCCGAGCCCGCGGAGAATGAACACCATCGCGTCGTTTCCGACGGGGATTCCGATGAGCCTGCGCGCGCGCTCGAAGTCGAGCGTCACGTCGGCGTTCAGCGGCTTCGCGCGGCTGTCGACGTCGACTATCCCCTTAGCGACCTTCGCGTTGCCGTACTTCTGCAGCAGATGCGCCGCGCGGCGCGACGCGAAGTCCGCGAGATCCTTGTCGACTCCGCGGATGTAGCGGTACGACGACTCGCTCGCGAGTCCGAGCTTCGTCGCGGTGAACTTCGTGGACGTCGGCTCGAAGAGAGCGCTCTCGAGGAGGACTGACGTCGTGCCGGGGGCGATTCCGGAATCCTCTCCGCCCATGATGCCGGCGACCGCATTCGGCCTTTCGGCGTCGCAGATCATGAGCATCGAAGGGTCGAGCTTCCTCTCGACGCCGTCGAGCGTCTTCATCGTCTCGCCCTCGCGCGCGTCCCTCACGACGATCGTGCGGTCCTTGAGCGTGCGGTGGTCGAAGGCGTGCATAGGCTGTCCGAGCTCGAGCATCACGTAGTTCGTGACGTCGACGGCGAGTCCGAGCGAACGGACGCCGCAGAGCTCCAGCCTCTTCGCCATCACCGCGGGAGACGGCGCGTCGGGCGTCATCTCGGTGACGACGCGCGCGGTGTACCTGAGGCACTTCTCCTTGTCCTCAACGACGACCTTGACCTCGTCGTTCACATCGACGTCGCACTCCTCGAAGTCGACGGGCGGGAGAGTCAGCGGACGGTGCAGGATCGCCGCGAACTCGCGGGCGAGTCCGACGACCGAAAGCGCGTCCGGACGGTTCCACGTCACCTCGATGTCGAAGACGACCTCGGGCTTCTCAAGCTTCGCGACGTCGCGCACAAGCGCGCCCGTCGGGGTCTCGGCCGGATACTCGATGATGCCGGAGTTCCCCTCGCCGATGTGGAGCTCCTTCTCCGAGCAGCACATGCCGAAGCTCTCGACTCCGCGCAGCTTGCCCTTCTTGATCTTCTCGGGCTTGCCGTTCTTGTCGAGGAACTCGGGGATCTCCGCGCCGATCTTCGCGAACGCCGTCTTGATGCCAAGGCGCATGTTGGGCGCGCCGCACACGACCTGGAACGTCTCCTTGCCGTCCGTCACCTTGCAGACGTGCAGGTGGTCGCTGTTCGGATGCGCCTCGCACTCCAGCACCTCCGCGACGACGATGAGGTCGGAGAGCGGAGTTCCCCCGACCGTTTCAATGGACTCGACCTGAAGGCCCGCGCGCGTGAGTTTCTCCGCGAGGTCCTTCGGATCGATGTCGTCAACCTTGACGTACTCGTTAAGCCAACTGAGTGGAAGCTTCATTCTGAGGTTCTTCTTTCTTTTCTTCGATTGGTTCCTGCGCGGCGGGCTGCTCCTGGGCCGCGGGCTGTTCCTGAACGGCGGGCTGTTCCTGCGCCGCGGGCTGCTCCGGCGCGGGCTGGTCGGCTGGAGCCTCTGCCTTCTTCGCCGAGCGCTTCTTCCACTGCGGACCGTACTTCGGGAACTTCTCCACGGCCGAGTAGACGCCCATCTTTGCGAACGCGACGACGTGTCCGGTCGAGACGAGCCACTGCAGATGCTGCAGCACGCCCTCCTCCTGCGGGAGCTCCGACTTGTCGCAGCACGGATGCTCGGCGATGAACTTCGCCACGGACGCGAGCTCGGGGATTGCGTGCGCGGCGTCGAACTCCTTGAGCTCCGCGCTCGTGACGAACTCGGGTCCGCGCGCGTCGTTCGCGCGGAAGAAGTTGAACTTGCGGTGGTGAAGCGCGCCGCGGAGCGCAAAGCACATGCCCGCGGGGATGCGGCGCTCCGCCTCGAGCGCGTCGCGGACCGCCCAGACGAGCGGCTTCACCGGGCTCTTGAGCGCGACTTCGGCAGTGATCATGAGGTTCTTCGGCCTGTCGAGGAGAGAAGGCAGCACGTTGCGCCTGAACTCGCCCTCGGCCTGCTCGCGCGTCATCGTAGCGACGCCCTCGGTCTCGGCCTGGCCCTTCGGAACGAACACCGTCTTCTTCGTCGCGCCCTTGCGCCACTCCTCGATGGCGTCCGCGTCGCGCACCATCTCGATGCGCGAGCGGTACTGCTCCTCGGACATGTCGGGGTAGCGCGTGCGGATCATCTCGCGCACCGTCGCGTTGAACTCGTGGATGTTCGGCGGCCCGAGAAGGACGCCGGAAAGCCCGCACTTCGCCACGCAGCTGAAGTTGCCCTTGGGCGGCTCGACCTCGATCACCTTCGAGTCGTAGTAGTCGGAGAGATGCGCGGACAGCGCATGCTCGATGACATCCTCCTCCTTCGTAGACGCGAAGCCGCACGCCTTGCACTGGCAGAACGCCACGGCGGGCTTGTCGGGCTGCGCCTTCGGCGTGATCTTGAGAAGGACGGATCCGGGGTTGTCCAGGAAGAAGTACGCGAGGTCCTTGAGCTTGTACGCGTGGCAGTCGCCCTGAAGCTTGCGCATGACCGTGCCAAGCGCCTTCGACTCGGGCAGCACCTTCACCTCGGCGTCGAGCGGCTGGGGCTTCTCGGCGAAGCGCGGCCTGCCGCGGTCTCCGAACCCCTTGCGGTCGCCGAAGGGCTTGCGCTCCCCGAACTGCTTCCGGTCGCCGAACGGCTTGCGCTCCCCGAATGGCTTGCGATCGCCGGCCGGCTTCCTGTCGCCGAACGGCTTCCTGTCTCCCTCCGCCCTTTCGGGGCGGACCTTGCCCACGGTCACTCCGGCGTCTTTCCGCGCCCAGTCGGGCGTGAAATCGAACGACCCGAGCGAACCGAGGTCGAGCTTGGCGTTATCTTCCTGTTCCATATTAGGTAATTATATCATATATCGTGGCGGAAGTGCGCAAAGATTGGATTTTTACGCATTGTCCTCGAATCTTTCCCTGAACTTCATGTAGAGGAACGCGCCGACGATGAGGAGGACGCCGGAGAGCGCGAATAGCGCGACGCGGACCGGAGTCGTGAGGTGCGCGGTGTCGATGACGAGCACCTTCGCGACGGAGACGCCGAGAAGCGAGAGCGAACAGATCCGCGACAAGCGGCTGCGGAAGACGATGCCCGCCCAGAGTCCGCCGAACGCGGCAATCAGCCACGCGACGGACACCATACCCGTCTTGAGCGACGGGAAGAAGACGTATCCGAAGTTGCGCGCCTCCCCCGTGAAGAAGAGGAACGCAACGATGAGCGCGGCGACGGCAAGCGCATCGACCCTGAGACGCCGCGCGACAAACACGGCCGCCGCGGGAAGAGTCCAGAGCCGCACGAGCCGCAGCGCGAACTCGACGAAATACTCCCCGCCGGAAAGCGCCGTCAGCGCATAGACCGAGCGCTGGCAATACGCGAGAGGCGCGTAGTAAAGAATGCCCGTCCACGCCGCGGCCGCGAGAAGCAGGAACGAGGCGACGCCGAGCAGCCGCTGCTCGCTGCGCGACTCGGCCTCCGCCGTTGCGACGGCCAGCGCGGCCCACGAGACGACGCACCACGGACGGCTGAAGAGGAGAAGCGGCACGACGGAGAGGTACGCGAGCGCAAAGAAGAGCAGAATGCCCACGGTCTCGCGGTCGGCCCAGCCGCGGCGAACCGCGAGATGCGCGACTGCGAGATATGCGGCGACGAGCGCGAGCAGCACAAGCCCCGCGAGCCGATTGTTGAAACCGGGGCGGAATACCACCATAAGCCAGCCGAAAAGACAGCAGGCGTTGACCGTGAGTCCCGCCCACGCGATGGCGTCCGCCGCCTTGCCGCGCGTCTTCGATCCGACGACTACGCTCGTCATGTAGAGCGCATGGACTGCCGCGAGGAACGCGAAGTTCACGAGCACGGCGGCGCGTCCGCCGAACTCCGGATGGCGCGAGCCCCAGATGCAGCACATTGCGAAGGCGAGCATCGACGCGAGGAAGTCGAGCGCGGACCACCTGCGCATCCGCGCGACGTAGAACGCGCCGAGGTTCAGGACGAGGAGGTAGGCGTCGAGCCCCAGCGGGAAGCCGCTGTCGCGTCCGGCGATCACCGGGACGAGATAGCCGCCGATCAGCCCCATCACGGCGATGTATGGCGAGCGGAGGTAGACGGCCATCACGCCGGCGCAGAACGTCACCGCAGCGAGCGCGCAGAACGCGAAGACGGGAGAGGCGATCACGGGCGGATCGAAGAAGCGGTGTCCGAGTCCGAAGCCGAGGTAGAGCGCGACGACGCCAAGCGCGGCGATTGCGTGCCCGAGAAGCGAATACTTCTCCTTCTTCACGAGCCAGGATCCGCCGACGCAGCCGACCGCGCCCAAGGCGAGCGTAGCGGCGACGCGTCCCGTCGGGCCCATCCATCCGCGGTCGATCGACAGCTTCACGAAGTAGATGATCGCGCCGACGATCAGCGTCACGCCAACGCGAACAAGCCAGCGTGTCGCAAAGGCGAATTCGCGCGTCATCCCCTTCGGCGCGAAGTCTCCGCGCACGGCGAACCAGTCCTCGACGCGCATCCAGAAGAGGTCGATCGCCGTCGGCTCGTAGGGTGCCGTTGGGTGGTTAGGTGGTTGGGTAGTTGGGTGGTTAAGTGGTTCGACAGGCTTTACCGGTTCCGGCGGCTTCGCAACCTTCATTTCCACGAAATCGCCCTTCTGACTCTCAATTCGATTCTTCATTTCAGGTTCCTCCGCATTGTCTTTGATCGGCACAGTCGGCTTGGGCACCGCCTTGATTTTTTTGGCAATGTCGGCAGTCTCGATCTTTTTGTCGAGCGACGACAGCTGGCCTTCTATCCATGACAGCTTAACGAGAGCCACGATCAGCATGATCGGAACGCCAAGCAGCGCCACGGCTACTAACACAATAATCAGTCCCATTGTTTTACCTCCTTTATTTTCCTATCTGCTGTTTCACCTTCTCGAACGCGGCACGCATCTCCGCCTCGCGGCCCCACGCCTTGCGAAGCTTGTCGGGATCGATGATGCGGCAGTGGCCCGTGACCTTGTTCTTCTCGAGCTTCCATCCGCCCGACGAATCGAGGACGTCCCACCATACCATAGAGTCCATGACATGCCCCGAGATGCCGGGGAAGCCCTGCGGAACCATCACCTTGCCAGTCGGCTCCTCGCCGTCGAGGAGGCGCTTGGCGTATCCGATGTAGAACTTCTCGTGGTGGTTGGCGATGTCCTTCAGCACGGACATCTTCGCCCACTTCTCGCCGATCTCGACCTGGCGGGTTATGTTCGTCGGGGTCACGCACTCGACAACGTTCTCGCAGGGGCTCGGCGTTCCGTTCGCCCCGAACGCCGTCGCCTTCTCCCCGCCAACGACGGCACCAACCATCGTGTAGACGTACCGCAACACGACGTCGTCCGGATTGCACACGGCAAGAACCGGGAGCGCGCTTGCGCGGCCCATCTTCTCGAGGTCGGGGTCGTCGGACGGAATCGCCGCGCCCATAAGTATCGCCTGGTGTATCTTCATTCCGTGCTCTTCGAGGCGCGCGAGGATGCGCGCGATGATGCGTCCGCCGAGTGAGTGTCCGATAAGTGTGAGCGACTCGCGCTCCTCCTTCGGCATCATCGCGATTTCGAACGCGAAGCGCCACGACTCCTTGTCCGCCGAGTCGACCGAGAGCGGCCAGACGACGTTGTCGCCGTCCCACGCCTTGAACTCGACCTGCGCCGCCGGGAATGCGTTCGAGACGCACTCCAGGACGCCGTCCGCGGGCTTCTCCGAACGGAGCCACCCGGGGATGAACCACACCGTCGCCGCCATTATAGCCATTGTCATTTCACTCCTTAGCTTTAGATTTAAGATTTAGCTCCTACTTTTCCCGGTTTTGTTACGGATGACAGGTTTATTCGCGCAATTGGTTTCATGGGTTGAGACTTTCTATGCATTACTTTTCAATTAGTTCCTTGTCGAGCAGGAACGGAATTACACCGACATGGACGACGCCACATTCGTCTTTCCATGGGTCTTGATAATCCCCGGTGACGATGATCTTTCGGAACGAATCGCCCGTCTTGCGAAGCGGCAATGTCTCCTGCTCGCGCTTCTCGTCCGTCTCCATCGCGTACGCTGACTGCACATAGACCCTCTCGCCCGGAAGATTCACCACAAAGTCAACCTCGTGCTGCCGTTTTTCCCTCTTCCCTCCCTTGCGCGTCTCGATCTCGACCATTCCGACGTCAACCGAATATCCCCTCGCCCGCAGTTCATTGAATACAATGTTCTCCATGATGTGCGTCGGCTCCTGCTGCCGATAGTCCAGACGGGCGTTCCGCAGCCCAACGTCCACGGAATAGTATTTGCTGGGGTAGTCCATGTAATGACGCCCCTTTACGTCCCAGCGCTTCGCCTCCTCAATCAGATAAGCCGACTTGAGATAGCCCAGATGACGGCGCACTACCTGATAGTCCGTCTTGATTCCGAGGACGGTTTTCATGGAGTTGGTCAGCTTTGCCGGATTGGTCAGGCTGCCGACGGCGCTCATGACGAATTCGCTCACGTGATCCAGCACGGCCTCGTCCGCGAGCGGCGCGTTCCGATCAACGATGTCCTTGAAGTAAACGGTCTTGAACAACCCCTGCAGATACTCCTTCCTGTCGTTGCCTTCGGCGTAAGCAAGCGATCCAGGCATGCCGCCGTAGACCATATACTCCTTCCATGCGGCAAGCTCGTTCCTGCGCGCAGCCGAAAGGAACTCCGCGAAGGTGAACGGGCAAACCCGCACGGTGTCCGCCCGCCCCCGGAACATCGTCGCCACATCTTCGGATAGGAAAGACGAATTCGACCCCGTCACGAAGATGTCCGTATGCGCCCTTGCCTTCAGTTCGTTCAGCGAACCGTATATCGCGGCCTCAGCACGCTTGCGCTCTTCCTCGTTTGCCCGCTCCGGCAGGGCCATCTGCAGTTCGTCGACAAACACCACCGCTCGCCCGCGAATGCGACCAAGTGCGCCCGAAAGATGCTTATGGAGAGCGTCCGGCGAGCGAAGCCGTTCGTTCTTCTTCAGTTCAAGGGAGACGGACACTATCCGATCCGGCGCAAGGCCGTCCCCAAGAAGCCGCCGCCTCAGCAGCCGGTCGAGGAGAAAGCTCTTGCCACACCGCCGTATTCCGGTAATGACCTTCACATTCCCGTTCCCCATCAGCCGAACAAGCCGGTCGACAGATTCCTCTCGCTTTACAACCATCAGCCCTCCATTTCTTAGGCGGATATCCACCTAACTTTTGTTTGTGCGGATATTATACCATCCTTTCGCCGCAGGAATCAAGGCGTGAATACAGCGCCCACTCTCTCGCGAGGAATGAGACGATTATCATTCGTACAATTGATTTCATTGTTTCCGTTCCTTTCGGTTTTGCATTAGACAGGATTTACAAAAACATCTCGTTCTAACGGCCAGATGGCTCAACAGTGCGTTCGACCGGCAACATGCATCCCTGTATCTCGTATATGGTAATGGTTCGCGCCCAGGGATCGACATCCCATCGGCAGCCATTATCCTCGCAGACCAGACGCAGGGCATCTCGTGTTTTGATGTCTGTCGCACGGATCTGATGCATCGGCTTTTTCATCAGCTCTTCGTCTATATTGGCGATGACCCTTATTCTCCCCTTGTCGTCATGTCCTTTCGGGCAAAGACAGTTGAACACGCATTTGTCGAAATACTCAACCGCGTCACCGAAAGTGGCAGGCGGAGCGAACGACAGCGACGGAATCACCTGCTCCAACACGGCGTCCATGTAGTCAACATGTTCTATAGATTCAGCCGAGTATCGTTGCTTTTTCCACACGCCTGCAATGACTGCCACGCCAATCAGACCAAGCAAAAGTAAAAGTTTAAGTGTTTGTACCACTCCGCGCGCAAACGTCGTCGTTGCCATTGCATCCAAGGCTCCGTTTGCATCTCCCTTTCGGCGATGCAAGCGGCAGATTACAACAGAAAGAGCAACAAACATAAGCGCAAGGACAAATACCCAGCCTCCAAGAAAGGAAAACATCTTGACGACTGCCGTAAAACCGGTTGAACTCCGAGAATCCGGCCCCAGCCCGTCCCTTAAAACCCAGGCAAACAGAAGCATTATCGTCAGCGCACCGCCGACAATCCACCTCATATAATCCAAGACCTCGATCCAGATTTTCGTTGGGGGCACCATTCTCTTCTTCATCCGCTTGTCCCTTCTTAATCCTGTCAATCTTGTTAATCCTGTCTAAAAACATCTTAACCATTATACCATTTCCCACTCCATCATCTCCACACCGGGATGAAGAGAAGATCGAGGCTCGAGCCTTTCGCCGGGTCGTTCTCGTAGCGGAAGAACCGCCAGAGGAACGAGGTCGTCGTCTTGCCGTTCTGGTCGCGTTCGCGGCTGAACCACGGGAAAACGTCGAGCGTGGAATGTCCGTTCTCGAGCTTCGAGCGCCACACGCGCCAGAGAACGCTCGACTCGGACGAAACAACCGCCCCGTTCTCTTTCCTCCAGTTGGAGTTCCAGACAAAGCCGAGAAAATGCGACGAGCCGCTCTCTGAAACTCCTTCGCGCGTTCCCGTTTCCGAATCGAATTTGACGGATTTCCAGCAGCGACTCTTGAGCAGAAGGATATTGCCGAATCCATGACGCTCGTTGAAAACAACAAGCTCGCTTTCCTTGTCTCCGCCTGTCATTTGCCTCCCCTTTGCCACCGACGACTTGCCCACCCGAATCGAATGCTCGCTGCCCGCCAGCCCCAACAGCCACTCAAGCGATTCCTCGGCTTGTTCGCCACGTATCGAATTCCATGGCAGTTCGGATATTAGTTCATCCGTCAGCCGGTTGGCGTCCATCGCTTTCTCGAGCACGTCAAGCTTCCGGTCGCGTTTATATTCGACAAGCGGCTGGATTCCGAAGCCGCGGCACTCGCCCGACCTCGTCTGGAGCAGCGGCAGCCCCCACCAGTTCAGTGTCGTCTTCTCGCTCTCGTCGATGCGCCCGTAAGGTATCGAGCAGAAACTGCTGTCGTCGCGGTACCAGAACGGCATCACCCAGTCGTTCGTCGCCTCCGGCCTGCGGCTTCGCCCAGCGAGTCCGCACAGGTAGAATTCGGTGTGGTTCTTGCGCGCATATGGGATTGTGAAGAAGTCTTCGCTGTTCCTGTAGTAGATCGGAAGCGACACGAATGCGTCCTTGTCCTTGTAGTAGAGCGGGAGGATCCACGACGCATCCTTCGTCTTTCCGCCGAAGAGCGTGCAGAAGGTGCCCTCGTCGTTCCAATAATAGACGGGCGCAAGCCAGTTGGAGTGTTCCGTCTTTCCGGCGATTGGCGTGATGTGAACCTCGTCGCCCCTGCACCACGACAGGAGCGGAAGCGAGAACCAGCCAGTGATCTTTCCGTCCGCGTCGTATCCGCACGCCCACGGGATCGACCAGAAGATGTCCTGGTTCCTCCAGTAGAACGGAAGGAGCCAGTCGCACTTCTCGTCGTCGCGCATGTGGTCCCATCCGGCAAGTCCCGCGGCAAATACGCCGCGCCGCTCCTTCGGCCAGCGCCACCAGAGCGGGGCGAGCCAGTGCGACTCGGTCTCTCCGCCGCGCACCTTGCGTCCGGCAAGTCCCGCCGCAGCCCAGAACGTGCTGTTCTCGCCGTCCTTCCAGCGATGGGAGTAGACGGCGGGGAAAACGGTCCAGAACGTGTCGTCGCCCTTGAAGTCGGCGTACACGAGCGGAAGTATCGCCCCGCCGCTCCAGTCCTTCTCGACGACGAACGGCGTCAGGACGACAGAGCGGCTGAAGTTCATGACAAACGGAAAAACGCCCCATTCGTAATGTTCCCTGTAGATTGTCCCGACCCGCCACTTGTCGCCGTTCCTGTAGCTTATGAGCGGCCAGGCAATGCTCGCCGAGTCGCCGTCGCTGTAGTAGATCGGCCACAGGTTCACGTGCTCCGCCTTCGCGCCGCCAATCAGCGCAACGGCTCCGACAGCGGTGATTATCATTTTCCTCATGGCTGTTATCTCCTTGTTTACACTTCTTGCAAAGGCTCTATCCATAGCTGATTCTCCTTTTAAATCTCTACTTCGACAGGCGGTGCTTCGCCTTTCTTGGCGTCATCCTTATAACCGTTCTCCGGCGGAAGCTTGTGCGATACCGGCCATGTAACCTGAAGAATGGCAAGTGCGGTGTCGGAGACGTTGCCAAGTCCGCTCGCCCAGATTCCCCCACTGCAAGGGCGCGTCCTGCTTTTCCAGCGCCACTTTCCTTCACTGTCCTTCACCGCTCCTACTACGCACATGCTCTTTCGCAGAGCCGCCTTCTTTTCCTTCAAGAGAGCAGCCCATTCTTTGTAATCCTCTTCCCCGGTCGGCCCTTCAATCCACACCCTTCTATACAGTTTCCAGACATCGTAATACCCGTTGTCGCTTTCTCCACAGCCTGCCAGCACGCACTTCGCGTCCGCAAGCATGGAATCCAAATCGGCGGCTGCCAATCCAGCATCCTTTGCGGATTGAAGCGTCACGACCGCCCAGCGCAGCTTCGCCGCGGCAATAGCCTTGTCGAATTTCGCCGCGACAACTGATGCCGCCTCCATGTCAGAGACTTCATTTATCGTCCTTGCGACGCTCTTCTCGGCAAGGTCGCGCAGCTTTGGGTCATGCGTCAAGCCGTACGCCGTGACAATGGCGTCGGCAGCGATGAAAAACGCCTGAGGGCTCATCTCTTCACCCTTGAACCGAATCGTCTCGCCAGTTGTTTCGGTGCAGGAAACAATGTAGTCGACGGCCTTTTTGCATGTCTCGCCAAACTCACCTTTCGTATAAGTCATGTCGCCATGAGCGAGAAACGCAAGAGATGCCAGAGCCGTACTCGCAAGTTTATTATCGCTGTCCTGGTAGAAATAGCCGCTCTCGCTTTGCGAGTCCTTAAGCCCTCGCAGGAGTTCCGGGACCATTGCGCTTCTCGCCTCAGAGTCGTCCATGCCATGAATGTGCCTGTAGCGCGATATCTGCCATGGCATGGTAACTATATCGGTACAAAGCGAGATCGGGATATCAACGACAAAAAACGGACTCCACAACAGCAATGCCAAAGGCCCGCCTTTCTCCCCTAAATAGCCAAGCCCGGTAAAGTCCATGCTTGTCGCAGCAAAGCAAGGCTGATCCACAGACATTATCGAGTCATCTATGGACACAGCCGAAACCGACGGCGCTTCATCCGGGACATGACCCTCGCTGCTGAAATAGACCATCGACGCGCAACCGCCGAACACCATCAGCCCGACAGCCACTGCTACAGCCACAATTCCTCTTTTCATAACCTTCTCCTTCTTAATCTTGTCCACCCTGTCTAAAAACTTCATCACGCCCCTCCTGCCTACCGCAAGAATCTGCGAAGTTTCTGATTTCCTGCAGATATTCGTCTACGCCCATCACGGCGGGGAAGTCGTTGTGGTCGCCGTCTTCGATCGCGATGAACCGCTTCGGCTCGCGGGCGAGCTCAAAGAGCGCCCTGCCGTGCGAATAGGGAATGACGCGGTCTTCCGTTCCGTGGAAGAACAGCACCGGACACTTCACGTCGCCGATGCGCTTCAGGTTCGGGAAAGGATCAATCGGCAGAATGCGAACCTTCGTCACCACGCGCGGAGCGGAGAGGAACGGCGCCTCAAGGATCAGCCCGCCCACGGGTTGGGTCGCCGCGAGCTCGACTGCCGGACCGGTTCCGACGGAAAAGCCGTCGACGATGATGTCCTCTGGCCTGAACCCGCGCGCCTCGACAAGCCAGTCGTAGAGACGGTGGACGTTTCTACAGCAGCCCTTCTCGTTTGGGCTTCCATCCGAGAGTCCGTAGCCGGGATAGTCAACCGCCGCGACCGTGTAGCCGTCGGCGCAAAGCTCCCCGACGGCCCACAGCGTCTGCACCATGTTCTCCGCGTTGCCGTGGCAGCGCAGAATCGCCTTCTTGCCGTGTTCGGGCCCACGCACGACCGCCGCGATCCTGACGCCGTTCGTCCCGATGTCGACATATCCCGCCGTCGTCTCGCGATATCCGCCACTGCACATCTCGGGATGGAATATGATCGAGTTTATGCATCCCGTTACGATCAGAATCGCAAGCACGAACACGACAATGCAAATTCTAGTTACCGATTTCAACAGTTTCCTAATCATGATTCGTTCCCTTCTTGAAATATGATTCATTGAATGACATGGCTGTTCTCATTTATGATTACGATTACCTTGCCGTCTGGAGCGGAACGCAGTGATTCGGCCACCCCAACCAGATCCTCGAAGGAATGGGCAAAGACATAATTGGCAACGCTTCTGCGTCTGACGGCTTCCATCGCCTTTACCCGTTCGCGCAATCTTGAAGCTACTCCCTGCGCCACTTCACGGCGACTGCGAGCGTCCTCAATCGCCCCCGCATCCTTCAGCTCTTGCCGCGCCGCCGAGAATTCCGCACAGTAATCCAACACCTCGTCTATCCCCTTCTGCGCACGATTGCCGCACTTGGCCTTCTGTACCTCGGCAACCGCCAGATAGTCGCCGCCGTTGAGGAACGCCTCATATATCACCTTCTGCACACGATCTTCTTCCTTTGTCGGCTTTCTACAGCTGTCAATGAATTGCATGGCAATTACAATCGTCGCGGAAACAACAACGAAAGCCCACCACTTTCTCGACAGCGATTTGTCACGCAAAGTGCATTCACGATACTTTTCCGCAATGTCCCGTGCGGACTTATCTTCGTCTTCGTCGCGCGAAAGATAACCCGTCACGACAAGCGAGAAATAGTCGTAGTGAGGAAGCTCCATCGCCTGCTTTGTGCGAAACAGGACGTTGCCCGCCTCATCCACAAATCCGTATTCCGATATGACGAACCCACAGGCGAACGGCCGCAGGCGGGAGAAGAGCCTCGTCCTGTCGTTGTAGGGGAACGACCACTCTCGCTTCCAGTGTTCCGCCATTGAATAGCGCACGGTGGCGATTCCTCGCCTGAACTCATACTCCATGCGAACCCATCCAAGGTGCATGGCGCGAACCACCACGATGACAGCAAAAGCCAAGATTAGCGGTACGCCTATCAAGATGGCGCACATTGGCTGAAAGGCACGACAAAGGAGAGCGGTAATCGTCGCCAAGACGACACATGTCACGAACCCAAGCAGGAGCAGGGATACGCCCTCTTCCTTCGGCGTCCTGTACACGACCTTCAAGTCCGCGCCGCTTTCCGGATCGTCCCACAGAACGGTAAACGGCTTTGTCGCCTTTTCGCCACTCCAGGATTTGGCGCCTTCCCACTTGGCTATCTCCTCGGCATACACTCTGTTGACATTCATGCTTCCGCTCCTTTCTTAATCCTGTTAATACCTCTTTGCATTTTTAACCACAGACTTTCGCAGACAAGGCTTCGCTTACGCTCGCCTTCTTTTCTGCGCAAGCGTTAGCGCCGCGCCCGTCTGCGTTCGTCTGCGGTTTACCATCTGCAGGCGTATAGACGATTCGCTCCCAAGTCAGCCTCTCACCGTGAAAGTTGATGAGATACCCAAGAGGAATGCGTGTCGCCTTGAGATAATTGATCAACTGCGCCTTGTGCTCTGGCGCAAAGCACTTCACCGCCTTGAACTCAAGAATCACTTCTCCATAGCAAACAAAATCCGCCTCATAATTCCGATTGATCTTCACACCTCGGAAATAAATCGGACATTGCGCCTCGCGAACAAAGGGAATGCCAGCCTGCCTGAAGGCTATCTCGGCCGCGTCCTGGTATACAGGCTCCAGGAACCCAGACCCCAGTTCATGGAACACATCCATGCAAACGCCAAGTATTTTCGCTGTTTCTTCCTTTGTTACCATAGCTTGTCTCCTTTTGCTTATTGTTTAACCATAGACTTTCGCAGACTGCGCTGCGCTTACGCTTGCGCCTCCTTTATCTCTGCCGAGCGTTAGCGACGGCACGTCTGCGTTCGTCAGCGGTTCTTTCATATCATCATCCTTCGTTTTTAACCACAGACTTGCGCAGACTGCGCTGCGCTTACGCTTGCGCCTCCTTTATCTCTGCCGAGCGTTAGCGAAGGCCCGCCTGCGTTCGTCTGCGGTTCTTTCATATCATCATCCTTCGTTTTTAACCACAGACTTTCGCAGACAACGCCGCGCTAACGCTTGCGTTATTTTGGCCGAGAGTTAGCGAAGGCCCGTCTGCGTTGGTCTGTGGTTCATCGTTATACCAATCCTCAAGCTTTCGGTTAAACTCAAGCCGCGTGAGCTTCGACCATTCCTTGACGCGGTCGGTCAGGTCCTCGATGTGCATCGTCACACGGCGGCGCGGAACAAACGGCGACCAGAAGAACCACAAAAGCACGCTCTTCACAAACGTCGGCACGAACGACGGCGAATCCTTGCGCCCCTTGCGCGACCAGATCGACCCCCAGAGTCCGCGCGTTCTGACGCCAATGACGCGCACCCCCTCGGGCAAATCGCCGCACATGTTGTACGCGAGCTGGCGCGTGCCGATGTCTTCATGTTCGCCCTCGGTCTGGATATGTCCCGACGGATAGAAGATCACGTTCCCGCCGTCCTCAAGGGTCGACTTCACGATGTCGCCAAGTCCCCGCGCGATTGTCGCGCCCTTCGCCGTCCGGTGCTTGCGAAGATCGGGAACAGCCACCGCGCCAAGTGTCTTCAAAACGCGCGGCGCGACGACGCCTGTGCGGAAGAAGAGTTCGTCCGAAAGCGGCTTAAGCGGCGTCTTCCAGAACGTTACGCCTACGAGCATCGGATCCACCATCGCCGGGTGATTGGGGAGAACAAGCAACGGCTTGTCCTGAGCGACGGCCTTTAGGCCGTCGACTTCAACCTTGTATCGCCAGGCGAAGACCCAGCGGCCAACGCAGAGCAGAACCGAGCGGTAGCAGAACACGAAGAGGAACGGCGCAACAAGAAACGCGATCGCGAGCAGCAGGAGAAACGCCTTCGGACCGAACGCCCAGCTCACGAGCGCGTAGCATGCGCTCGCCGCGAGCATGAAGAGAAACGACACCTGGTTGAAGTAGGCGAGCATCGTGTTCAGCTTCGGGCCCTTCACCACCTTCTGAATCTCGGCGTCGAACGGCAGCTTGAAGAATCCGAGGTCAAACGCCAAAAGCCCCAGCACAACGCCAAACCACCGCGGCGAAAGCGGCGCGAAGTAAAGAACCGCGAAAAGCGCCGCGGCGATCCAGCCCGTGAGAAGCGTCGCGCCGAGAAGAAAGCGCCGCCTGTCGACAAACCCCGCGGCGATCTGCCCTGCGACAATCCCAACCGCCGCGCCGCAAAGGAGCACCCCTGTGCCGGTGTCGCTCAAGTTTAGCCCCGCCTCTGCCTTGCCATAGACGAGAAGCCCCATCTGGAGCATCGCCGCGCCCCACCAGAAGACGGAGAGTGTGAAAATGACGGCGTTTAGTCCGTCGTAACGCCCGGCCATGCGGTAGGCGCGGGCGATGTAGCGTATCGGGTTCACGGCGTGAAGAGCGCGGTTCAGTTCCTCCTTCGCGCGAACGGTGTAGCTCGCCGCGAGGCCGAGCGCGGCAAATGCGACAAGGCACGCATACCGCGCCGTCGGGCCAAGGCGGTCCGACGCCACGCTTGCCGCCACCGTTCCCATCAGAACGCCGAGAAACGACACGCCCTCCATGCCGCCCATGCCGGTGGAGATGCGCCCTTCGCCGCCGATGTCGCGCACGAGCGCGTATTTCGCCGGCGAGTAGAGCGAACTCTGGAGCCCCATCAGCAGCACCGCGCCGATTACGAGCCACGGCGAGTGGAGCGCGAAGCCCGCGATGGCGACAGCCATGATCGGGAGCTCCGCCCACTTCGCATACCTCACGATGCGGCGCTTGTACCACACTGCCGTCAGTCGGTCGGCGAGCGGCGAGCAGAGGATGTAGGGCAACACAAGCGCCCCGGCCGTGACGCCCATCGCGATAGACTTGGCGCGCTCGTCGGGAAGCCAGCCAATGACGGTAAAGCTCGCGAGCGTCTTCAGGAAGTTGTCGTTCAGCGTTCCGAAGAAGTTGGTCACATAAAGCGGGATGAATGAACTATTGGCTTTCATTGACGACTCCCCTCTCTATTCATTTCGCGTCCCCAAAGGGCGCGATAATGGCCAGTCCGCCATATTTGCCACCAGTCAAGATCCTGCCCCAGACCTCGATGCCGACGATTTCCACCGGCAAAAGCACGACATCTACCGGAACCGTAACCGGTGTCGCCCATGTCTGGCCGTAACTAACGGCGGTGACCGTGCAGCAGCCCGATCCCAACATAGATACGGCAAGAACTATCGCAAACAACTTCTTCATAGCGCCTCCTTTGCATTCCTTTCTACACGTTCTGCACGTTCTACACGGTTAATTTTCCAACCGACCTGAAAACACCGTCGCAGATGTGGGCTGCGACCTTGTCGGCCCAGGCGCGGTTGCCCAAGCCCATAGGCCTAAAGGAGTCGTGCCATTTGCGGTCCGCAAGCGCGTAGACCGAGACCTGCGCCCAGATGGACGACGCCCAGAGGTCGAGCTGCTCGTCGTCCTTGACCTTCATCGCGAGAAGCTTCTTCAGCCCCTCGTATACCGGACGTCCGAACGACTCCTTGAACTCGGCGTGGAACTTCGTGGGGCTCGTCACCTCGTGGCGAAAAAGCCCTGCGCAGAGCTTCTGCGCCTTCTCCGTCGGAAGCGTCATGAATAGCATGTCGTCCACCCACTCGCTAACAGCCGCACGCCACGACTTTTCGTCCTTCACGCCGTCCGCGAGACGCGCGAGCGGCGCGCCGAGATCGCCGAAGAGCCGCTTCGCGACAATGCGGTAGAGCGCCTCCTTCGAGCCAAAGTAGCGGTTCATCAAAGCCGAGTTGACCTTCGCGCGGCGGCAGATCTCCCGCGCCGAGGCGAGCGCGAAGCCCTTCTCGGCGAACTCCGCCTCCGCCGCGGCGAGTATCGCCTCGCGCGTCTCCACGCCGTCCTGGCGTGCCTTACGGGTGCTCGGCGCGGCGCTCCCTTCGCTGCGCTCCGCTTGCTTTGCGCCTCGACCTTTTTTCCCGGTTCCAGTCATATCGAAATCTCCTTTTATCGTAATCACGCGATTACTTTATCATAAATCGGGTGGGCTTGTCAACGGGGGTGCGGAAAATTTTCAGGGCATGAAAAAAAGGACCGGCGGATGCCGGCCCCTTTTTCACGCAGTTTGGCTGCGCTTCACATTACTTCGCGGGATGGACGCCCATTCCCTTTTCGGCGCCTTCGAGCGGAGTCGTGTAGGAGATCTTCTCCTTCACCTCTGTTACGACTACCGTGCCGATCTTGGTCATCTCGCTGTCGAGCACCTCTCCGGTATCCTCGTCGACGATCTCCTCAACCTTGCCGATGTCAAACTTCATGCCGACCGCGACGCCTTCACGCGAACCGCGGTTGATGAGGAGCTTGTCCGGCTTGACGAGAGAGACGGAGCCCTCCCACGGAATCGTCTCGAGCTGGGCGACGAGGAATTCGACGGCCTGGGCGACTGCATCGGTGCAGGCCTGGCCCATATTGTCCTTTTCGAAACCCTCGAGATCGCCGGTGAGGCCGCCGAGCTTGTTGCCGTGGTAGCCGAGACCGATGCCGCGCTTTCCGCTCTTGCCGATCACGCTCTTGGACGCCTTGACCTGTCCAGTCGCGGAGTCGCAGATGTAGATCGTGATGTTGATCTCCGCGCCGCCGGCGCTGCCGCCGATGGACACGCCGCTGAGGATGCCCTTTCCGAGCGAGAAGCCTCCGCTGCCGCCCTTCGTCTCCTGTACGTGGGTGATCGCGCCCTTGACGAGCAACTGGGCGGGCGTCATGCGTCCCATCTGGGGAGCCTTCTTGCCGCCGGCGGTGCGTCCGGACGCCGCGAGGTCCTGCTCCTGCATCGCCGCACCGCGCATGTCTGCCTCGCCGAGGACGATGAACTTGCCGCTCTGAACAAGCTGGTCGGTGAGAATCGTGCCCCACGCGTCGCCGAGCTCCCACTGTCCGCGCCAGTTGGCCTTGTTCTCGAACTTGTTGACCATGATGGAGTAGCGGAGGTTTCCGCCTTCAGCGAAAGCCGCGGCGGCTGCGAACGCCGCGAGCGCGAGTGTCGTAAGCTTCTTCATTGTCTTTTGCTCCTTTGCTATGCTTGTTTGTTGACTGACTTATGGATGGATTATACCAAATTTTCGGCGTTTATGCGACGACGGCGGACTTCTTTTCCTGTTTTTTCTTCCAGAGGAGGAAGATTGCCGCGCCTGCCGCGGCGAGGAGCAGGATGCCAAGGACAGGACGGTAGAAGATCCATGCGATGGCGATGGTGACGAGCGCGCAGACGAACGCAATGACGCCTGCGACAAGCCCGGTGCCGATTTCGACGATGTTGCCGAGGATCGGCAGCACGTCAGCGAGCACGGACAGCGGCTTGAGGACCATGGAGAGTCCGAAGAACATGAGGAGGAATCCGACAAGGCGGACGATCCACGTCATCATCGTGTTGGCCGAGCGCGCCGCCTCGAACATCTCCGCGGCGTCCTTTACTCCGTCCGAGAGCATGTCGATCTTCTTCTTTGTCTTCGCGAGATAGCCGACGAAGGTGTCGCCCTTCTGCTTCGCGACGATGGAGATGTCGTGCGGATACACGACGCTGAAGTTGACGCGCATGTCGCCCACGCGCGGCTGCGAGGCGACGTCGCGGTTGTTCTTCTCGTTGTCGCGAGTGGCCTTGTTCGGAACATATATCGTCCGGCCCTGTATCTGCACGCGCTCGACCTTGCAGACGAAGTCGGTGGGGAACGCATAAGCCTGCTCGGATCCAATGCGGCCGATCTGGCTCTCGCTCAGGCGGAAGGCGCCGAACGAGACGTTCGCGGCGCGCGTCTCCTCGGAGGGGAACTCGATCATGCCGGGGTTGTCGTGTCCCTGCTCCTTGAATCCGCTCGAGTCGATCGCGCTATCCACCCACTCCTGCGAGTAGGTGTACGTCGTGGTCTTGGTGACGCTGCCGCCGAGGTTCTTCTTCTCCTCGGTCTTGGAATGCTCGACCCACTGGTACATCTCGGTCTTCCTCGCGAGCGCGATGGCCGTGGCGGAAACGCCGAACTGGTCGTCGGAAAGGACGTCCGAGGTCGTCGCCTTGCCGGTCATGTGCACGAGCTGTCCCTCCATCTCGGGATCGATCTTCTCGATCGACTCGACCGGTATGCACGCCCCCTCGCCCTCGTCGAGCGCCTTGGCGGTCTTCACGCTGTTGCCTTCGTTCCAGAAGAGGACGGGGAAGCCGACCACAAACAGCGCAAGCCCCGCGAGAATGCCCTTTATGGAGGTCCCGAGCCTCGAACCCCACGACACCTTGGTCGTTTCAGTTACTGCCATTTTCAGATTCCTTTCGTAGAAATGCAGATGTTCCTGTTGGTGTTAAGTGTGGGATATTATACCAAAAAACGGACCGCCCCCGCATTGGGGACGGCCTGTTTCATTCACCGAACTTGCGGCTCTGTGCGCTGGGATTATTTCTTCACCAGCTTGCGGACAGCCTTGTGCGAGCAGAAGGTGCGCTCCGTGTAGAGCTTCGCGCGCCATCCGTTGCCCTTCTTGACGACCTTGATCGCCTGGATCCACGGGCTGTTGAACGGGAAGAGCTTCTCGACGCGGACGCCGAACGCATCGCGGGAGACGGTGAAGTTGCCCGCAACGTTGGAACGGCCGTTGTCGATCGCGAGGACCTTGCCCTCGAAGTCCTGGATGCGGAACTTCTCGCCTTCCTTGATCTTGATGGAAACGCGGACGATGTCGCCGGTGCGGAACTCGGGGAACTTCTTCTCGGAGAGCTTCGCAGTCTGCTCGGCGTTGATCTTGTCTATAAGCTTGATACCCATTGCTTAGGCCTCCTTCTTCGCCTCGGTCTTCTTGGCCGGGGTCGCGTGATGCGGCTTGAGGTTGGGGTTCTTCGCACGGCGGATGAGCGACGCCACCGTCGTGGAGGGCTTGGCGCCCTTCGAGAGCCAGTACTCGACGCGCGGAAGGTCGAGCTTGAAGTTCTCGTCCTTGATCTGCGTGTCGTACCAGCCGAGGATCTCAAGGAACTTGCCGTCGCGAGGCGAACGGGAGTCCGCAGCGACGATGCGGTAGGTTGCATGATTGGTGCAGCCCGTGCGACGCATTCTGATCTTAACCATGTCTTTTTCTTCCTTTTCGGTGAATGATTGGCGTATAGTATATCATATCCGCCGACGCAATGCAAGGGGCTGCAAGATAAACGAAATCGCCCCTTGGTTGTCCCATCTGGAGTCGAACCAGAACTCTAGGTATCAAAAACCCGTGTGCAGCCGCTACACCATGGGACAGCTGAGTTGCGGATATTATACCATATCCGCGTCGATTGTGTGAACAGCCCAGGCGGAAAGGCCGCGGTCGCGCAACGCGAGCGCGATTTCCTGCGCGCGCGAGAGGGACTCCACGAGTCCGAACGCCGACGAGCCGCTTCCGCTCATCGTCACGCCGAGCGCGCCTTCCGCACGCAGCGCGGATATCGCCTCGGCGATCTCCGGATGCATCGCGCAAGCCGCCGCCTCTAGGTCGTTCGCAAAAGTGTCCGCGATGAGTCCGACCTCGCCGGACTCCAGCGCCTCAAGGCACGCGTCCGTCGCGGACGGTCCGCCCTCCCCGCGCACCGCTGTGCGCGCATATACCTCGCGCGTCGAGGTGTTTATCCCGGGATTCACAAGGACGAGGTCAAGGCGCGGACACTCAATGCGCTCGACGAACTCGCCGCGTCCGGTCATGAGCACTGGGCCGCCCAGAACAAGCGCGGGGACGTCCGACCCTACCGTCGCCCCGATTT
>Ga0129306_1001831_pt1 | contig 21590 bp, 22 predicted proteins | sample P827metagenome_FD_94438 | JGI IMG/M metagenome (GOLD analysis project Ga0129306, IMG submission 94438) | Capybara group fecal microbial communities from Wisconsin, USA - P827 metagenome | ecosystem: Host-associated > Mammals > Digestive system > Large intestine > Fecal | place: USA: Wisconsin... | reverse complement strand
TAGAAAAAGTTTTAAAATCTATTCGGATTTAAAACAGAGAAAAAGGGAAAAATTTTAATTATTAGTAATAGCGAAAATCCTAAGTTTGGTTTTGTTGGTCACACTGATACTGTTAATTTTTCAGAAGGTTGGAATTATCCTAAATTTGAAGTTACGAATGAAAATGGAAATTTATATGGTTTAGGAGTTTGTGATATGAAATCTGGTATTGCAGCAATGATATCAGCAGTATCAGAGTTAGATCAAAAAACATTAGAAAAAGGAATAAAATTTTATATAACTTATGATGAAGAAATTGGTTTTTCTGGAATAAAAGAAGTTGTAGAATATGAAAAAAATTTTCCCAAAACAATTATAATAGGTGAGCCAACAAATAATGAATTTATAGTTGGAAGTAAAGGGTTAATAGAATATAAAGTTTCAATTACTGGTAAGAAAACTCACTCTAGTACTCCAGATAAAGGTGTTAGTGCAATAATGAAAACTGTAGATTTCATAAATGAATTAAATGAGTTTTATGAGAATATAAAACTTGAAAAAACAGATGTGTTTGAAGTACCTTATACAACAATGAATATTGGAAAAATAAGTGGTGGAACAGAAATAAATTCAGTACCAGATTATTGTGAATTTGTAATTGATTTTAGAACAATAAACAAAGAAATAGAAAAGAAAATTATTGAAAAAATGAATGAATTACAAATTAAATATAATGCAAATGTGGTTGAGTTAAATAGAATATCTGCTTTTATGAATAGTAATAAATATTCAAATAAAACATGTAACTTTATAACAGAAGCTAGTTTTTTAGAAAATGAGAGAATTATACTTGGGGCAGGACCAGTTACAGCTCATGAGGTAAATGAATGTATAAGTGAAGAAAGTTTATATAGGTTAGTAGAACAATATAAAGAAATTATGGAGTCTGAATAAAATTAAAATTGTCGAAAGCTTTGCTTTCGCTCCAATTTTATTTGTTGTGCAATAAAAAAAGTATCTTTTTTAAAGATACTTTTTGTTTATTTATTTAACTTATTTTTATATTCAATTAGTTTTTCATAAAATTCATCTAGAGAAACTCCGCTAGAATTTAAAGAAATATTTGCTGGACCAAATCCCAGTCCAATATTTGCTAAAATTGCAGGTTTCTTTAAAGGAGAAACTCTATTTAAATATTTTTCTTCATCAGATAATATTATAGAAATAAAGCCAGCTTCATCTAGATAAGAAACTTTTATGTCCACAATATCATCCCATTCAATAAAACCTAAAGATACTGCACTAGTATTGTCCATAATACCGTTTTCATCAACAACAATTAAGTCTTTATTTATTATTGTTCTGAATATGAAGAAGCAAGTTGCAAAACCAAAAAATAATAAAACTATTATTGTTAAAAATTTCATTAATAAATCCATTTCTAGAATATAACCGAATTTTAATAGTATTATAGCTATTGAAGTCATACCAAAACTAAGCAAAATATATAATATATTTCCCGTTGGATTTTGGGTTACTATTATTTTATTATTTTTTTCTACTAACATATTTTTTCTCCAATCTTTAGTATATTTTTAGTATAACATTATTAAAAAATTTTGACAAATATAATGCTTTATTTTTGGTAAAAAATTTATTATAATGAAATAGAAAAATATCAAAAAGAGGAAATCTAGATAGAAATGAGAAGAGTAGAAGATATTATAGGGGATACAATTGCTGCTGGAGTTGGAGTTTTAATAAAACAACTAATTAAGCCAGACATGAAATTTAAATCTGTAGCTGATATTGATAAAAAAATGATAGAAAGCTTAAAAAGAGATTATGGAATAGAAGCTATAGTTTTAGATGTAGATGAAACTTTAAGAAGTGATAGTAAAGATATTCCAAAATGTAATAAGGAATGGCTTCAAAATTTAAAAGGTGAGTTAAAAGTTATAATACTTAGTAATGGTATAGACAGAGATGTAGAAAAGTATTTTAATGAAATTGGAATAGATTATATTGGTTTTGCACTGAAGCCACTAAAACGCAATTTTAAAAAAGCTTGTGAAAAATTACAAGTAAGACCAGAAAAAACACTTATGATTGGAAATGATTTAATTGATGATGTTTGGGGTGGCAGAAGAAGTAAAATGAAAACTGCGTTAGTAAGAGAAGTAGATGATGACGAAAGATAGAAGGAGGTTTAGATGGACGAAAAAATAGATAAATTTTTAAAACTTGTAGAAGAAAGTGATAATATAGTTTTCTTTGGTGGAGCTGGAGTTTCAACAGAAAGTGGTATACCAGATTTTAGGTCTAAAGACGGATTATATAATCAAAAATATAAATATCCTCCGGAAATGATTTTAAGTCATACTTTTTTTATGAGAAACACAGATGAATTTTATAAATTTTATAAAGATAAAATGAATTGTTTAAAATACGGTCCTAATATTACTCATAAAAAACTTGCTGAACTTGAAGAGGCTGGAAAATTGAAAGCAATAATTACTCAAAACATAGATGGACTTCATCAAAAAGCAGGATCAAAAAATGTGTTTGAATTACATGGAAGTGTTTTAAGAAATTATTGTATGAATTGTAGAAAAGCTTATGATGCTAAATATGTATTTGAAAGTGAAGGCGTTCCTAGATGTGAATGTGGAGGAGTTATAAAACCAGATGTTGTTTTATATGAAGAAGGGTTGGATGATGGAGTAATTAGTGGAGCTATTGAAGCAATAATGAATGCAGATTTGCTAATAGTTGCTGGAACTTCTCTTACAGTACAACCTGCTAGTAGCTTAATAAATTATTTTAAAGGAAATAATTTAGTTTTAATAAATAGAGATGCAACTGCTTATGATGGCATGGCAGATTTAGTTATAAATGAATCTTTAGGAAGAGTATTTGTTTTTATTTAGATTTGGAGGTACATATGGAAAAAAGTGAATTTGGCAGGTATTTTGCAGATAAAAATAAAATTTATTACGGCCATGGAATTGGAAATGAAGTAAATGGAGTAATTGAATCCATTTTAAAATATGGTTTAAGATGCAGTCATGATAATTTAGAATATACAACAGTGCCATTAGGAGTGGGGGATGAAAATCTTTTTGAAGATATTCAAGAAAAATTAAATAATTGGGAACATTTGGATTCTAAAAAAATAGTAGTTGCAAGTTTACCAATTGAGTGGCATCTTATGAATGTTGGAACTTTATATGGAAAAAGGCAGGCTGCTTTTTATAATTATGTCTCTGAAGAAGAGGCTCAAAATATTAGAAATGAATTTGATGGTTCAGAAAAATTTTGGATTTCTAAAGGTTATTTTTTGAAGCCTGAATTTATAGCAGGAGTATATGATGCTGAAAATCAAAGCTTTGCTCCAAATGAAAGATATTATGAGAATTTACCAGAAGAAGAAAAAAATGAAATTTTAGAGTCTGTAAAAAGTAATTATATAGCTACATTAAGAGAAGCTGGCTGGACATGTAAAGAATTTTCAGAAGTTGCAAAAGATATGCATTGGAGAATTCCTTTAACTCAAGAAGAAATTGAAAAATCAGATAAAGAATTTGGAGAAGAAAGACCAAGTGTTAATACTCAAGAATCTCCAAAAACAAATTCAGAAGAACTTAAAAAAGAAGTAATAAAACCTATTTCAAAAGAAGAATTAACATTTGATGATGATGATGAAATAGTTTGGTAATTCATAGTAAATTTGACACATAGTAGCAATTGTGCTAATATAAAGGTGTAGTGTATCAATTCGTCCATTCGCGTTACACTACCTAAGGAAATTTAATAATAAAGAATGTTATAAAATCTTTCTTTATGAATGGCAAAAATTTTAACCATAGCAAAATTATGGTTGTTTTTGCTGTTCGTGAAGGGAGGTTTTTTTGTTTATACAACCAAATATTAAGTGTAGAAGGGGAAATGAAATGATAAAAAATGAACTAGAATTTTACAATGAAATAGGAAATTGGGATTTTTCGATGATAAATTGTGAAGAAGAATTTTTAACTGATTGGGATTTTTACAAAAAAATAGAAGAGAACACAAATGAACAATCTTTGTGTTTGGATTTAGGAACAGGAGCTGGAGAAAAATTATTAAAAAATTATCCAAAAGTAGGATGGGTAATAGGAACTGATTTTTCAGAAGAAATGGTAAAAACTGCAAAAGAAAATTTAAGAAATTCAGATAAGATAAATGTAAGTTTTGTAAGAATGGACAATTTAGATATGAAATTTCCTGAAGGTACGTTTGATTTAGTTTCAGCAAGACATACTATAATAGATGCATATCAAATATTTAATTGTTTAAAAGATGGTGGAACTTTAGTTGTAAGAGGTGTAGATAAATATGATTGTTTGGAATTGAAAGAATTATTTGGAAGAGGTCAAGGAATGGATGGAAGAATTGCAATATCAGATTTAGATTATGCAAATTTGCAAGAAGCTGGTTTTAAAGATGTTCAAAAAGTTGAGATTTTTGTTAATGAATTTTACAAAACAGAAAAAGATTTAATGGCTTTACTTTTAAAAACTCCAATACTTGAATCAATTTCAGAAAACAATGAAAAAGTTATAAAAGAAATTGAACTTGATTTATTTAATGAATATGTAGAGAAGTTTAGAACAGAAAAAGGAATTTTATTAAAGAGAAGATATTATGGGATAATAGCTAGAAAATGATGTTATAGTTGGATCATTCACAAAAACACCCAGCTTTTGCCGGGTGTTTTTTATATATTAAAATTATGGCTATTTTCTATAGTAGTAATAGTTTCATCTATAGATAATTTTGAAGTATCTAATATGTTTTTTGAATTAAAATTATGCTTTTTAAAATTGTTTAACAATACTAAGCAACGATCTTTCATTTGAGAATCTTCTGGTCTTTCTTTATCTCTAGAAAGTAAAGTTTCTTCGTCTACAAGCAATACAACAAACTTTTTATTATAGTTTTCAAATTCTTTTTTCATCATTTCAAGTGGAGTAGGAGTTACAATGTAATTGAAAATTACGTCAAAACCATCTTCTAAATAAGTTCTAATTGAGTTGATACAAATTTTCCAAAATGTATCTAAATGATTTCCTTCTTTCCAAGCAGGAGTATATCCTCCAACAACTTGATGATAAATTTCATCACCTTCAATTAAAGCAGATTTAGTTTTTATTTCTGCTATTTTTTTTGAAATTGTACTTTTTCCTACACCAGCAGGACCTGTTATTATGTATAAAGTTGGCATTTTATACCTCCAAATAGTTTAATTTAATGAGATTATATACTATATTAGAATATTTTTGCAATATGAATAAATAAGAAAACCGAGCAGTGTTAGACTGCTCGGTTTCTTTTGCATCTGTGCAATACACTTTGTTAAGTGCTATGCTAAGCATACTGCTCAGTGCATCTACATTTTGGTTAGGGTCAGCAAAATTGTTCATTGTGAGTATAATCAGATCGAATACTTCGCTAGAGTATTTTTCTTTTACAGCATTATAGTTGTCACTATAAAAATATGCTTCTAGCAGATTCATTTTCCCCATAAGGAGATAGGTCTCGGAGAAGTAATTTTCATAATATGAAGGATATTAGAAATTTCAATTGAGAAATTAAATATAATGTGATATATTGTTAGCAATTGGAGGAAAAAATATGATAAAGAAAATTTTAATAACAGGTGGAGCATGTGCTGGAAAAACAACTTCAATTGAAAAAATAAAAGAATATTTAGAAAGCAAAAATTATAAAGTTTTAGTTGCAAAAGAAGCACCAACTTTTTTAATAAATAGTGGATTCAAACCAGAAAAAATGGGAAGAAAAAATTTCATAAAAATGGTTCTTGAAGTTCAATTAAATTTGAAAAGATATTATGATGAATATGCTAAAAAAGGTGGAAATGAAGTAATTATTTTAGATGGTGGACCACTTGATAATATGAAATTTATTCCAAAATTTGAACTTGAAAATATGATGAAAGATTTCAATATTAAATGTGATGAAATTTTAAATTGGTATGATGGAATAATTCATTTAGAAACAGTAGCTAAAACAGATTTGAATATGTATAACACTGAATCAAATCCAGCAAGAACAAATAATGCAGAAGAATCTGTAAAAAGAGATGATGTGCTATTAGATGTTTATAAAAATCATAGAAAAAGATTTGTTGTAAAAAGCAATCCAAATTTTGATGAAAAAATAAAAGAAGTATTAGATGCTGTAAATAAAATTATGAAATAATAATTCAAAGGAGGAAAATTTATGAATGAATATATAAATTTAACTATGGAGAATATTGATGAAGAGCATATCTGCTGTGCAATAGGAGATCCAAAACATCAAGCTGGAGTAGATAGAAAAAAGGAATGGATTAAAGAAAAATTAAAAGATGGACATGTTTTTAGAAAATTAAATGCCAGAGGAAAAATATTTATTGAATATGAGCCATTAGAAACAGCTTGGTGCCCAGTAGTAGGTAAGAATTATGAATATATTTATTGCTTATGGGTAGCAGGAAGTTTTAAAGATAAAGGCATTGGAAAAGAGCTATTAGAATATGCAATAGAGGATGCTAAGAAAAGCGGAAAAAATGGGATTTGTACAGTAGTTGCAAAAAAGAAAAAGCCATTTTTAGGAGAGAAGAAATTTTTCGAACATTTTGGATTTAAAGTTATAGATACTATAGGAGAATTTGAATTATTGGCATTACAATTTAAAGATGGTGAGATGCCTAAATTTAATGAACCTGCTAAAAGCATGAAAATCGAAAATAAGGACTTTACAATTTATTATAGTAATGAATGTCCATATGTAGAATATGAAGTGGTAGAATTGTCAGATTATGCGAAAGAGAAAGGAATAAAATTAAACTTTGTAAAAATAGATTCTTTAGAAAAAGCTAAAAATGCTCCTTGCATTTTTAATAACTGGGCTAATTTTTATAAAGGTGAATTTGTTTCTAACACAATATTAAATGCTAATGCATTGGAGAAGTTGTTGAAATAAGATGGAATTTGTAAAAGCAAAAACAATATTAACTAAAGTGAATAATGGAAATCAGTGGTTTGGTATAGATTACAATATGAATTTGTATCGTGGTTGCTGTCATGGATGCATTTATTGTGATAGTAGGAGTAATTGCTACCATATCGAGAATTTTGATGTTGTAAGAGGCAAAGAAAATTCACTTGAAATTTTGGAGCAGGAGCTTTTGAAAAAGAGAAGTAAAGGCGTTGTTGGAATTGGTGCAATGTCTGATACTTATAATCCTTTTGAAAAAGAGTTTGAGCAAACTAGAGGAGCTCTAAAGCTGATTTCAAAATATGGATTTGGAGTTTCAATAGATACAAAAAGTGATTTAGTTTTGCGCGATTTGGATTTATTAAAAGAAATAAATTCGAAAGCTGATGTTATTATAAAATTTACAGTTACTACACCAAGAGACGAGCTTTCAAAAATAATTGAGCCACGAGTATGCGAATCTTCAAAAAGGTTAGAGGCAATTAAAACTCTAAATGAAAATGGAATCTTTGCAGGAATTATGATGAATCCAGTTTTGCCTTTTATTACAGATAAAGAAGATGATATAAAATTGCTTGTGAAGAAGGCGAGTGAGTATGGAACAAAATTTATTCATACTTATATGGGAATGACATTAAGAGAAAATCAGAGGGATTATTATTTTGAAAAATTGGATGAACATTTTCCAGGAATGAAGGAAAAATATATTAAGATTTTTGGTGAGAGATATAGCTGTGAGGCTCCAAACTGGAAGTATTTGTATAAAGTTTTTGCTGAAGAATGTAAGAAATATGGCATCTTGTATAAGATGGAAGATATAATAAAGGCTTATAAAAAGCCAGACCAAGAAGTAGATCAAATGAGTTTGTTTTAAACAAATTCGGAACAGGAGGTTTTTTTGAAAATTTTATATTTAGGTGAATTGCAACTCGTAGTATCTTAAAATCAGGATTTTTTAAGATAGGAGAGGAAAAAATGAATATAAAAGATTATGGATTTAAAGGAAATTTAATAAATAAAGATGAAACAAAAATAGTTGCAAGAATAGTTGCAACACACAAAGACAGATATGAAATTGTAAGTGATAAAGGGCCTGGATATGCGCAAATCAAGAGAGGTGTATACTATGATAATCCAAATAGTATTTATCCTACAACAGGTGACTTTGTTTTAATTGAATGGAACGAAAGTGGAGATTCACTAATTTATGAAACTTTGAAAAGAGAAAGTTCATTTTCAAGAACAGCAGCTTCAAGTGATAGAAATAGGGAGCTTCACAATCAGCATGAACAACTTGTTGCAGCAAATTTTGATTATGTTTTTATCATGCAGTCTTTGAACAAGAATTTCAATGTGAACAGAATTGAAAGATATCTAAGCCTAGCTTGGGAGTCTGGTGGAATTCCAGTAATAGTGTTAACAAAAAGCGATTTGGTAGATAACGCGAGTGAGTATGTAGATGAAGTTCAAAGCGTGGCATTTGGAGTAGATGTTTATGCTGTAAGTTGTTTTATTGGTGAAGGTATAGAGGAAATAAAGAAGTATTTTGCAAAAGGAAATACAATAGTTTTTCTAGGTAGTTCTGGTGTAGGAAAATCAACACTTGTAAATACTTTATATGGTGAAGAAGTAATGAAAACATCAGAAGTTAGAGAAAACGATTCAAGGGGACGCCACACCACAACTTCAAGAAATTTGATAATGCTTCCAAATGGAGCAATGATCATCGACACACCAGGAATGAGAGAACTTGGAATGTGGGATGCAGAAGAGGGCATCAGTAAGACATTTAGTGATGTGGAGCAGTATTTGGGGTTATGCAGATTTTCAGATTGCACCCACACAAACGAACCAGGATGCAGAATACTAGAAGCTATTGATGCAGGTGAATTGGATAGAGATAGATTTGAACAATATTTAAGACTTCAAAAAGAATCAAGATACAACACGGATTCTGAGAGTTATCTACGTGATAAGAAAGAGAAATTCAAGAACATTGCGAAGATGAATAAGAAGATTTTGGGAAAGAAGTGGTAAAAAAGCGAATTAAGTTTGTACTTAGTTCGCTTTTTTTTTATTATATATAATTATGAATCTTCCTCAAATATTTTTAAATTATCTATTATTTTGGGAGAATCATATTTATCTGTATACATTTTATAAAAATTTGGAATAATGATATTTTTATATGTATTATTTAATTTTAAAAAGTTTGATTGACTAGTTATATTATTATTGATTCTACTTGTTTCATAGATATATGATAATTTTTCAACCAAAAATTGAAATAAGTAATTTAATTTTTCAAGATAATCATCTTTTTTATAATTTAATGATAAATTACTGTTTAAATTTTGTTTGAATACTTTATCACTATTATAATCTAATTTCATATAATGAATTTTATAAAAATACATTATCAAAGCTAAAACAGTAAATTTTGCATTTTGAAGCATAATGTTTGTGTTGCTAAGTTTAATTTTTTCTGATTCATCAGTTGATAGGCTTTTTTCTTTTTCAAGTTCCTCAGAGAATTCTATTTTAAAACTATCATAATAATTTGCTATTCTAACAAGGTCATATAAAGTATTGTAATTATATTTGTTAATTTGTTCTCGGCTATATAATTTATTATAAATAGCATCTTTTGAAAAAATATCAGCTTTATTACTTCGTGCAAATCCGGGTTCTTGATAATCAGCAGCTAATATTAATTGACCTAGATATTCATTTGTAATTCTTTCCCATGTATTATTAACTCTTTTATAATTTGGAGGTCTTACACCTCTTTTTATATCTATAGCTAAAGAATATTGATTTTCTCTAGCTTTTTGTTGAAGTAATTGTTGCTCTATTGAATTTGAGCGCAAGTCTCTAGGTTTAATAGGTTTTTGAGAATTTGAAGCTTCTGATATTGATCTTATAAATTGGTCATTTAGCGATGCAGCTGCTTTGACAACTTTACACACTAAGCAGAAATCGTAATCTTTATTGATTTTTGAGGATTTACCAATTTTGTAGGTGGTTTGGGCTCCGTTTATAATTGAAAAGTTTTCGAGTTTTAATTTATTACCATCAATGTAAAAGTCAGAGCATCCAATAGTTATTCCATTATTTAAGTACCAAAATTGTTCTCTATTATTGTTGATTGTTAAATCTATGGCTGTATCAACTTTTTTATCTTGTATATGTTCACGAAGATTATAACCAAAAAGCCCTTGTGTTGAATATTTATCATATAGTATTTTTAATGAGTTTGCTTTTATTGAAAAGATTGAAGCATTATTGTTGTATGTAAGAAAATTTTTAGGTATATCAATCTCTAATTCACCATAAGGAATTTGAGTATTTCCTTGTTCTATAGAGAGAATTCTAGATTCTATTTCTAATTTATCGTAAATTGTTATTGTGTAGTCAATAAATGCTGAGTCATTTATTAATATTTCAATCTTGTTTCGCATATCATCAGAAATGGATGTGTTTGTAAATAAAACAAATTCTATATTAGGCTCGGTAGCAAAAGATTCATATATATTTAAAAATGATTGTTTTAATCTATCATTATAGCTAAGATAATTTCTTGCTTTTAAATTTAAATATGTTTCTCTAATTTTTGAAAAGATATCTCGAATATCATTATAGGATAGATTGGTTTGAGTTTTTCCTTGAATAAAATAGATTTTTTCATCATCTGCATATATAAAATCTATTCCGCCATCATTAGGACCGTCGGTGAAACCATCTTTAATATCAATTGCGCCAATGTTTTTGCTAAAATAGAAGTAGTCAACGCAATTAATTGTATATAAGAATTCATCAGATGTATTTCCTGTATAATTTATGTTTTTACATAGTTCTTTTATTTTATTTAAATTATCTTTCATAAAACGCCTCCTTTTTTGCTATTATATATATAAATTTTTCAAAAAACTACAATTTTCGACAAAAATATTTTTATATTTAATATGATTTTTGTGATTCATAGTGAATAAAGAATTAATTTAAGGCAGTTATATTTTTTAGGAGGATGTGTAATGCATTGCTTTGAAAGCAATACTTTGACGAAAAATAATTATATTTTTTTGTTGAGAAATATGTCGATGTGTGATATAAAATAGATATAAATTTTAAGAGATTTTAGGGGGCAAATATGGATACAGAAGTAAGAAATAAAATAGACAGAATTTGGGAATATTTCTGGACAGGTGGAATAACTAATCCTTTATCAGTTATTGAACAAATAACATATTTACTATTCATAAAGGGATTAGATGATATTGAAATAAGAAATGAAAAAGATGAAGTTTTTATTGGAATTAAAACTAATAGGATTTTTGATGAAGCACATCAACATTGTAGATGGAGTGTATTCAAAGACTATGAAGCAGGAAAAATGTTTAAGAATATGCAGGTTGAAGTATTTCCTTTTATAAAATCATTAGGAAATGAAAAAAATTCTAATTATGCCAAATATATGCAAGATGCGATATTTTTAGTTCCAACACCGCTTATGTTACAAAAGGTAGTTACAGGTATTGATGGATTGCCTATGAAGGATAGAGATACTAAGGGAGATGTTTACGAATATTTACTTTCAAAATTATCTACAGCAGGAACTAATGGACAATTTAGAACACCAAGACATATTATTAGAATGATGGTTGAACTTATGAAACCTAATGCACAAGATATAATTGTGGATCCTGCTTGTGGTAGTGCAGGTTTCTTAGTTGAGGCAGGAGAATATTTAAGAAAGAATCACAAAGGAATATTTAATGATAAAGAAGAAAAAGAGCATTTTAATAACACAATGTTCTATGGATTTGATATGGATACAACAATGTTAAGAATTAGTTCTATGAACTTAATGCAACATGGAATTGAAAATCCAAATATAGAATACAAAAATTCTATAGGAGAAGATAATGAGGACAGAAATAAATACACATTAGTATTAGCAAATCCGCCATTTAAAGGATCTGTAGATTTAGAAACTATTTCTAAAGACTTATTAGGAGTAACAAACAAATCTAAGAAAACAGAATTACTATTTTTAGCATTATTCTTAAAGATATTAAAAACAGGTGGAAGAGTAGCATCAATTGTTCCTGATGGAGTTTTATTTGGAAGTTCTAATCAGCATAAAGCAATTAGAAAAGAAATAATAGAAAACCATAAATTAGAAGCAATTATATCAATGCCAAGTGGTGTATTCAAACCATATGCAGGAGTATCTACAGCAATTATGATATTTACAAAAACAGGACAAGGTGGAACTGATAAAGTATGGTTTTATGATATGACAGCTGATGGATTTAGTTTAGATGATCAAAGACAACCAATAAAAGAAAATGATATTCCTGATATTATAAATAGATTTAATAATAGAAATTCAGAAGAAGAACAAAATATGGCTAGAACAGAAAAATCTTTCTTTGTATCTAAAAAAGAAATAGTAGAAAATGACTATGACTTATCAATAAACAAATATAAGGAAATAGTTATTGAAAAAAAGGAATATGAAAATCCAAAAGTTATTCTTAAAAGAGTAATTGAAATGGAAGATGAAATCCAACAAAAGTTAAAAGAGTTGGAGGAACTGATATAATGGATAATATAGATAAATATGTTTGGTATCAAGAAGGACCAGGAGTTAGAAAAAATCAATATACAACGTCAGGAGTTAAACTATTGAATGTTGCTAATTTGGTTGATGGTAATATTGATCTATCAACAAGTAGTAGATATATATCAAATGAGGAAGCAAATGGAAAATACAATCATTTTCTAGTAGATGAGGGAGACTTAATTATTGCTAGTTCAGGTATTCAAGTAAGTTATTTTGATAAAAAAATGGGTTTTGCCAAAAAAGAACATTTACCATTATGTATGAATACAAGCACGATTCGATTTAAAGCATTAGATAGTAAAATAACTAACATAAGATATTTTATGTATTTTTTAAAGTCAGATGTTTTTAAAAAACAATTACAAAAATTAATAACAGGCTCTGCACAGTTAAATTTTGGACCAAGTCATTTGAAAAAAATAAGAATAAATATGCCTGAAATAGAAAGACAAAATAAAGCAGTAAAAGATTTAGATAAAGTACAGAAAATATTAGATATTAGAAAAAAACAAGTTGATGAATTAGATCAGTTAATCAAATCTCAGTTTGTCGAGATGTTTGGGAATGTAGAAATCAACTCGAAACACTATAAAACAATTAAATTAAATGAAATTTGTGATTGCTTAACAGGAGGAACACCATCTACAGACCATAGTGAATATTATCAAGGAAATATTCCTTGGATTACAACTGTTTCTTTAGGAAAGAATTACATAGACGAACAGGATGCAGTATCTTTTATTACTCAAAGTGCGGTAGATAATAGTTCTACTAAAGTTATTAAAGAAAATTCAATTTTATTCGGTACAAGAGTTGGTGTTGGAAAATGTTCAATAAATACAGTTCGAATTTGCACAAATCAAGATATAGTAGCAATTACAAATATTTCAAAAGATTATAATTTATTGTTTTTAAAGCATTTGTTGGATCAGTACAATAATTATTTTGAAAGTCAAAAAAGAGGTGCAACAATTAAAGGAATTAAATCTGAAACATTAAAAAATATTGACGTTCCAGTAATAGATATTGAATTTCAAAATAAATTTGAGAAAATTGTTAAACAAGTCGATAAACAGAAATTTGAAATACAAAAAAGTATAGATGAAATGCAGAATTTATATGAATCATTAATGGATCAATATTTCGGATAGGAGAAGTAAATGATAATAGATGATAGTTTAAAAGAAATAATAGAAAGTGATATACAAAGGTGTAAAGATGCAGAAAAAAGTGCAGAAGGAACACATAAACTATTTCAGGCATTAATATCAAAGTATAATGGAATATTTGAAAACTTTAAAGAAGAAATAGAAGTTACAGGAAAAATGTCTGTTGGTGGGCCATTTGATTATAGACCAGAACTAAATGCGATAAGAGAAAAATTAGAAGTTTTATTGGTCGTAAACGAAAGTAAGAAAAGAGAAAACGATCCACTATGTGATTTTAAAAAACAATTCTTTGAAGATATTGATGAATTAGATAAAATTATAAAATCAGAAAATGAAACAGAAATGAAGGAAGAATATAATAAACTAATTGCAAGATATAGTAAAGTAATTCCAGATTTCTGTAATAGTATGGATGGATATGATATTAAGCATGAGTACTTTTTTGATGTGAGTGGAAAATCTTTAAAAAAGAATTTAAAAAGTATATTCGAAAAGATGAATACATGTAGTAATCTTAATTTTGTTAATATTAATTTTAAAAATGATAAAGAAGGACCTTTATTTCAAATTACTAATAACAACCAAAATTCTATGGAAGTTAATTTAACATTTGAGCAATTAAAGCAAAAAGCAGAAAGTATTACATCTGTAAGTGATAAAGAAATAGATGAGATATTAGAAAAAATTAATGAAATAGAGAATATATGTAAATCTAATGATAGAAAAACAAAAAAATGGGAGAAGGTCAAAAAAATAATTATTTGGTTAATGGATAAAGGGGTAGATGTGGCAATTCAACTTATACCAAGTATTATCAATAATTTCAAATAGTTGGGGGATATAATATGTCAAATTTTGATTTTATATTAAAAAATGAAATATTTAAAACATTTGCGGAAGCATCAGTTGAAGCTGAAAGAAGTATAGCAGTAACAAATGTGTCTTGTACAATAATGTGTAGAAGAGCATTAGAATTAGCTGTTAAGTGGCTATATGCAAATGATGAAGAATTAACAATGCCATATCAAGATAATTTATCTTCTCTAATTTATGATATTAACTTTAAGAATATGGTTGATGAAAATGTATTTAAAGAAATAACATATATTATCAAGCTTGGAAATTTTTCTGTACATAGTAATAAAAAAGTTAGCAGAGAAGAAGCTGTAATTTGCTTAAAATATTTATTTGATTTTATGAATTGGATATCATATTGTTATGACTCAAACTATGAAGAGGGTACATTTGATGAATCTATTCTTCCAGATTTAAGTAATGATAATTTAAAGAAAGAAGAAAGAGAAGAACTTGAAAATAAATTATATGAAAAAGATATTGAGTTAGAAAAAACATTAAAAGAAAATGAAGAATTAAGACAGAAACTAACGAATGCAAGAACAAGCAAGAAAGAATCTTATAATTTTAAAGTTGATGATATTAGCGAATTTGAAACAAGAAAGAGATTCATAGATTTAGACTTAGAAATTGCAGGATGGGAATTTGGTAAAAATATAGTTGAAGAATTAGAAGTTAAAGACATGACTCCAACACAAGATAAGGGATTTGTTGATTATGTCTTATTTGGAGAAAACGGAAAACCATTAGCAGTAGTAGAAGCGAAAAGAACAAGTAAAGATGCTAAATATGGACAGCAACAAGCTAAATTATATGCTGATTGTATAGAAAGAGAATATGCTCAAAGACCTGTTATTTATTATACAAATGGAAAAGAAATCTATATGTGGGATGATTTAGATTATCCAGAAAGAAAAGTAGCAGGATTTTATACACAAAAAGAGTTACAATTGTTGATAAATAGAAGAAAATCTAAAGAAAATTTGGAACATATATTTATTGATGATAATATTACAAATAGACCATATCAATTAGAAGCAATTAAAAGTGTATGTGAAGCGTTTGAACAAAAACATAGAAAAGCATTATTAGTAATGGCAACTGGAACGGGTAAAACAAGAACTGCAATATCAATTGTTGATGTATTGACAGGTAAGAATTGGGTACAAAATGTTTTGTTTTTAGCAGATAGAACAGAGTTAGTAAAACAAGCAGAAAAGAACTTTAAAAAGCTTCTTCCAGATATGTCATGTTGCAATTTATTGTCTTCTAAAGATGGTGATCCAGAAGAAAGTAGAATAGTATTCTCAACATATCAAACAATGATAAATTGTATAGACACAATGAAAGCAAAAGATGGAAATCAATTATTCACTGCAGGACATTTTGATTTAATTATAATTGATGAAGCACATAGAAGTATTTATAGAAAATATCAAGCAATATTTGAATACTTTGATGGATTATTAGTTGGATTAACTGCTACACCAAGAAATGATGTTGATAAGAATACATATAAGTTCTTTGAGTTAGAAAACAACGTACCTACATTTGTTTATGAATATGAAGAAGCAGTTAAAGAAGGATATTTAGTAAATTATCATACCATAAAAACTAATACAGAGTTTTTGGATAGAGGAATAAAATATAGCCAATTAAAGCAAGAAGATAAAGAAGAATATGAAAATCTTTTTGAAGAAGATGAAGTTGTGCCAGATGAAATTAGTTCTACAGCAATTAATTCATGGCTATTCAATAGAGATACTATAAAATTAGTATTAGAAACATTGATGAGTAAAGGTTTAAAAGTTGAAGGCGGAGATAAATTAGGTAAAACTATTATATTTGCTAGAAACCATAAACATGCAGAAGAAATAGTAAATGTATTTAATTCGTTATACCCAAAATATAATGGAGAATTTGCTAGGGTAATAGATAATCAAGTTAATTTTGCAAGTACAGTTATAGAATCTTTTGAAATACCTGAAAAATTTCCTCAAATAGCTGTATCAGTTGATATGTTAGATACAGGAATAGATGTACCAGAAGTATTAAACTTAGTATTTTTCAAACCTGTAAAATCAAAGATTAAATTCTGGCAGATGATAGGTAGAGGAACAAGACTTTGTAAAGACATATATTGTGAAGGAATAAATAAAACACAATTTTATATATTTGATTGTTGTAGAAACTTTGAGTTCTTTGAAGAAAATGATAGAGGAATTGAAACAGGAAACACAATATCTTTAACAGAAAAAATATATGTTCTAAAATTAGACTTAATAACAGAATTAGAAAGTATGGAATATCAAGCACAGGAAGAATATAAAAACTATAGAGAAGAATTAGTTAATGAATTTATAGCAAGAATAAATGATTTAAATAGAGAAAGTTTTGTTGTAAGAGGCAAGACAGTATTCATAGATAGATATTCTAAAAAAGAAAAATGGGATCATATAGATTATGTGGCTTATGATGAAATAAAAGAACAATTAATACCAATATTATTAACTGAAGATAGTGATGAATACGCAAAAAGATTTGATAACTTAGTATATGGAGTACAAATCGGAAGAATGAGAGTTAAGAACACTAAAAGACAGACTTCATTATTATCTGAATTGGTAGAAAGCTTAAAGAAATTAGGAACTATTCCACAAATAGTTGAAAAGAAAGAACTAATCATGTTTGCTTCAGATGAAGAATATTGGCAAAAAGCTGATTTCTTTGAAATTGAAAGAGCAAGAAAAGAGTTAAGAGATTTAATCAAATTTATAGATAATCCACCAAGAAAGTTATGGGTAACAGATATAGAAGATACATTAACGATAACAGAAACTAATGAAGATCCTAAGATAACTTCAACTGGAGATTATACAAACTATAAAAAGAAAGTTACAAAGTTCTTAAATGGAAATCTTGATAATTTAATAATATATAAAATAAAACATAATCAGAAATTAAATGAAATGGAAAAGAAAGATTTAGAAAGAATTATGTTTGAAGAACTTGGAAATAATAGCGAATTTGTACAAGCATTTGGAAATAAAAATGTTATTCAAGTTGTAAGAAATATTGTAGGATTAGACAGTGAAACAGCAAATTCAATATTCTCAAAATATATAAATGATAATAGACTAAATAGTAAACAAATACAATTTGTAAAAATGCTAATTGACTATGTAATAAAGAATGGAACAATAAGCTTACAAGTATTAACAGAGGATCCATTTAGTTCATTAGGAGCAGTATCTGAAGTGTTTGAAGATAATATAGGTGCATTTAAACAAATTCGTGAGGATATTGAAGAGATAAATAGAAATGCTGAAATGTATGCATAGAATCAGGTGATAATATGAATAAATTTAAGATTGAAATAACAGAAACTCTACAAAAAACAGTTGAAGTGGAAGCGGATAATAAAGAAGATGCAAAGCACAAAGGTATGAAAATGTATAAAAACTCAGAAGTTATATTAGATGATAATGACTTTGTTGATCTAGATTTTAAGAATGTATAATGTCCATGTGGCAGTGGTACAAAATATAAAAAATACAACCCCAGGGAAACTAATTCCTTGGGGCGTTTTTTGTTTAATAAATTGTTCTAATGCTTCTTTTATTCCACAGGTTGGGCATATATTGGTTCTATTATCTATTCTAGAAATAGCAGATTCAATGTTATTACCAGAAACATTATTCAAAATATCTGTAGAGATTTCTTCAAAATAAATAAAATGCTCTTTATCTTCTTTGCAAGTAAGTGATCCAATATCTTCTTCTCTACCAAAAGGGACACCTTCTAAAGTTCTATTAAATAATGGCTGAAAGCACTTTTGGAAGGTGTCCCCAAAAGTGCAAAAAAGAGAAGTAAAATTCTCTTTCTATTATTTTTTATGCCAATCCTGATTTGTTTTAAACCAGATTTTTAAATCATCAAATGAAATAATACCATTCCTACATTCTTGTGTTTTTGCTTTAGCGCGTTTATTCCATTTATTGAATTTATCTTTTATATTAGTAATATTATTCTTATTTCTATTCATTTTATTAAATTGTGTTTTATAATTACTTCTATATAAAACATAAATATTATCATCATTTTTCTTCATATCACCAGATAATTGTTTACATGACTTATTATTATGATATATATTATTACAATATATTTGCTTACCTTGTGGAATAAAAAACTTTCCACAATTTTTACAAATAAGAATAGTACTATTATTGTCAATGAAATATTTTAGATAAACATTAAATAAATCATTTATGCAACTAATATTATATACAATGTAAGGTTTATATTGCAAAAAAGAATCTAAATCATTTCGAGTAATATTTTTAATATTAATTTTTTTTAATACATTTTCTTCTATAATTGCGTAATTAATTATACAACTTGGAATTTTTATTTCTGAAGACAAAACTTTTTTAAAAACATTTTTTACATCTTGTTTTTGCTTATTATATTTTTTAGAAAAGAACAGACCAAAAACTTCTAATTTACTTTTTATGATGTCTATATATTTATGTATGTTAATATTAGATTTTGCAATAAAAGTAATAGGATCAAGTTCATTTTCAAGGTATTTAATATTTTTCTTACAAAATTTTATTTCTTGTTTTAATTCATAAATTTTTGTGTCAATATTTGAAGATAATATTTTTTTATATTCGTTTTCATCTTTATAATTATACTTGTTTTTAGTTATATAATTAGTAATAGCATTTTCATCCTTATTTTTAATAAGCTCACTATAATTAGATAAATCTGTTTTTTCTTTTAGTAAGTCTTTGTGCATTTCACTTAATGATTCAATATTTTTCTTGCAAATTATTATCAAGTCATGATAAATAAGATTTGATAAAAATGTATTAATATTATTTTTTTCTAAATCAGTAATTAAGTTATTTAATAAATCGCTACATGAGTTGTAATCTAATATTCTTGTGTTTAAGTCTATAAATTTTTCAGTATACTCGTTAAAAATGTGCAGAACAGTTTCTCTATTGTTTATAATATTAAAAAGTGTATCTCCTATTTTTAAAGTTAATGGTTTGTTTTGATTAGAATACATTATTTCTGTATACTCATACTCTCCTACGATGTATAAATAAAACAGGGATTCATTATCCATGTTATTACCTCCTTTTGGTTAAATACAATGTTAATTAATTAAGTTTTTGAAAACTGTCATTTTTTTATTTATTATTTTTATTGACTAAACTCGTAAGAGCTTGTATACTTATTATAAACTAAATACAATAAAAAAGTCAATCAATAATTGTATTTAAAAAACTGTAAAGAAGAAAAATCGCCCAATGCGAAGCATTGAACGAAAAAAGATTATGCGAATTCTTTAATTGTTCTAATTATAGCATATTTCTTCTTTGAATTACAAGAGGGCAGAAAGGATTTATTTTACTTGTAATTTAGTTTTCATTTATAAAAAATTTAAAGAGGAGGTATGCCATATGGCTACAAATAAACAAATTGAAGAAGCATGGAAAAATGCTCACATAATGAGAGGAAAAAATCCAGATGTATATAGAAAAGATGACTATGGAAATGTAATGTATAGATCATCTTATGGAAAGCAAAGTGATATGGGATGGGAAGTAGATCATAGACATCCAGTATCAAAAGGTGGAACGGATTTTTCTAGAAATTTGCAAGCAGTTCAATGGGAAGAAAATAGAAGTAAAAGTAATAAATATCCATATAAGAGTAATAAATAATAGGAGGCCAAAGATGTCATTAATTGATACATACAGAAATAATATAAAAAGAAAAAAAGATGAAGAGATGAGGCTTAATAATGAAAAAACAAAATATTTGTCAGATAAAGCCAATAAAAATTCTAGAATTATATCAGCGAAACAGGCAATAGGCAGAACGAAATCTCAATCAACGATTAAAAGCAAAATTAGAGAAATTGACAGATATGAAAAGGAAATGCAAGTAATCGAAAAGAAAATAGCAGATGTAGATAAAAAAATGGTAAGAAAGCGTAAAGAAATTATCGATGAAGAAAAAAAGTTGCAAAGAGAAGAACTTAAGGAAGATAGAAAAAATGAATTGGAGCAAAGAAGAAGTGCTGAAAGACTAAATTCAAAAATTCAAGACATTGGTAATAAGCAAGAATTCTTACAAAAAGAAGTTAATAAACTTAAAGAAAGTAAGAAAAAAATAGTAATTTTATTTTTAGCATCTAATCCTAAATGTATATATAGAGATGAAAACGGTGTTATAAAAGAACAACCAAAATTAGATTTAGATAAAGAAGCTAGAGAAATAAAAGAAGCAATTAGTAAATCGTTAAATCGTGATTCTATCGATTTTCAAACGAGATGGGCTGCTCGAGTTCAAGATCTTTTTCAAGCAATTAATGAAACAAATCCAACAATAATACATTTTAGTGGACATGGAACAACAAATGGAGAATTAGTATTTCAAGATAATACTGATAAACCTAAAAAAGTTAGCAATGAAGCAATTGCAGAAATGATTGCTGCTTCATCTGATGATATAAGAATGTTGGTATTTAATAATTGTTTTTCTTCAATTCAAGCTGAAATGATTGTAGATAAAGTGGAAGCAACAATTGGAATGAATACATCAATAGGAGATGATTCAGCAATATTATTCGCAAGTCAGTTATATTCCGCTATAGGCTTTGGACAACCATTAGATAAAGCATATGCACAAGCAAAAGCCATGTTGATGCTAGAAGATACACAGGAACAAAATACACCAGAGTTATTTGTTAAAGAAGGATTTGAAGCAAAAGACATTGTTTTTGTAAAATAACGTTTCTGTCCATGTGGCAGTGGTAAAAAGTATAAAAATTGCTGTGGAAGAAATCAATAAATAAAATCTATTATGCAGGGTGAAATATCCCTGCTTTTTTC
>Ga0129306_1001827_pt1 | contig 21618 bp, 17 predicted proteins | sample P827metagenome_FD_94438 | JGI IMG/M metagenome (GOLD analysis project Ga0129306, IMG submission 94438) | Capybara group fecal microbial communities from Wisconsin, USA - P827 metagenome | ecosystem: Host-associated > Mammals > Digestive system > Large intestine > Fecal | place: USA: Wisconsin... | reverse complement strand
TTTCAGCGTTGTGAACATCAGGACGGTTTTTCAGCAGGGCCACTCCCACTCCTGTGGAGAACTCAGAGGGCAGTGACTGCTCAGCCAATGTCGTACGAGGAATCTGCTGACCTGCCTGTCCGATCAACAAAGAAAGGGCATTCTCCGTAGCACGTATCTGGCGACGGAAATCATTGGCCCGCGTCTGTGTGGACAGATAGGCAGCCTCAGCACTCTGCACGCTGGTAGAGCGTACTCGACCGAGGTTATACTGCAGCTTCATCATCTCCCACGTCTCTTGAGCCATCTTACCCATCTCGTTGGTGATAGCCAACTGCTGGTCGAGCATCAGCAGCGTGTAATAACTGTTGGCAATACCACTGATGATCTGAGCACGAACAGCCATCTGATAGTCCTTCATTCCCAGCAGTTTCATCTGGGTAGAGCGCTTCTGCGACAGGATATTACCGAACAGGTCAAGCGTCCACGAAGCAGAAACGGGGAGAGAATAGGACTTGGTAGTAGACGAAGGATCGGTATACACGGTCGAGATAGAGCCCATCGGAGAGGCTGCCGAACCAATCTGGATAGCAGGCAGGAAAGCCAACTTGGCAGACGTCAGCATCGTCTCATACATCTTGACGGTAAGCGCAGCGTTCAGCAGGTTGGTATTCTTTTCCAAGCCCTGCTCTATCAGCTTCTGGAGCTGAGGGTCGGTGAACACACTGCGCCAGGGCAGATTGCCAAAAGAGGCAGTATCCTGCACAGCCAGCGTGTCGACATCAGACTCAGCATCGCGAATGAGTCCCTGTGTGTTCACATTAGGACGCTCGTACTTATTATATACACCGCAACTGCTCATCAGCAGGGTAGCGGCAGCGAATATCATAATCTTCTTCATAGCTTCTTACTCCTCTAATTTGTAGTCAACAGGGCGATGGGCATACTGAGCAATCTCCGTTGCCACATCAGGATTTTCATCCTCGCCCTCAAACTTCATCGGACTGATCTTCTCCTGCAGGGTCTGGAAGATAACGAACAGGCCGGGAACAACGATAATCTGAAACAGCGTACCCAGTAACATACCGCCAACGGCAGCAGCGCCCAGTGTCTGGTTACCATTCTTACCTACACCCAATGCAAACATCATAGGCAGCAGACCAATAACCATCGCCAGTGACGTCATCAAGATAGGACGCAAACGGGCTGCGGCACCCAGAACGGCTGACCACGAGATGGCCATACCCGTACGACGGCGCTCCAAGGCGAACTGTACAATCAGAATGGCGTTCTTAGCCAACAGACCAATCAGCATGATGAGTGAGATCTGCATGTAGATATCATTAGCGTGACCAAACAGCATGGTGAAGAGGAAGCAGCCTGCCAGTCCGAAAGGAACAGAGAGAACTACCGACAGCGGGAGGATGTAGGATTCATACTGTGCCGACAGAATCAGATAGATGAAGATAAAGCACAGCAGGAAGATGATGGCCGTGGTGTTAGAAGCCTTGGCCTCCTCACGCGTCAGTCCCTGATAATCGTACGAATAGCCTGTAGGCAACACCTCAGCAGCGACCTCCTGACAGGCCTTCAGAGCCTCACCGGTAGAATAGCCGTTGGCAACGGTAGCCGTCACATTAATAGAGGTAAACAGGTTGAAGCGGTTGATATTCATAGGACCATAGACGCGCTCGATACGACAGAACTCCTGCGCTGGAGCCATACCACCTGGTGTACGAACATAGACGCTATTGAGCGACTCTGGAGTCATACGGGTCTCAGGCGATCCCTGAATCATTACGCGGTAAAGTTTACCATAGCTGTTGAAGTTAGAGGCATACAAACCGCCATAATATCCTTGCAGTGTGGAAAGCACCGTTTTGGGAGAAATACCAGCCTGCAAGCACTTGGGCACATCAACGTGTACCATATACTGAGGATAGTTGGGGTTGTATGACGTCATAGCCGTCTGGAACTCAGGACGCTTGTTCAGTTCGGCCAGATAATCTTTCACAATACCGAAGAATTTGTTCAGATCGCCACCCGTACGGTCCTGCATCACCAGCGAAATACCCGAGTTGGCCGAGAAGCCAGGAATCATAGGCGGTGCGAATGCCAGAATCTGTGCATCCTTGATATGGGCAGTCTTGACAAATATCTGTGCGATAACACCCGTCGACTCGTATGGATTGAGGAAGAAACGGTAGATACCGTCACCCTGCCACAGTCCGCTTAGCTTCCACCAGAAACCTTTCTGGCGCTCTTCAAAGGATTTCAGCTTGATGATAAACGTAGCCTGGTCAGAACCTGCACCGGCAATGAAGTTATAACCCTGAATCTGCTCACGGTTCTTAATGGCGGGATCGGCAGCCAGAATAGAGTCTACCTGAGCCACAATCTGCTTGGTGCGAGCCTCTGAAGTAGAAGGAGGCATGGAGATGGTACAGAAGATGGTACCGGTATCCTCGTCGGGCACCAGACCCGTCTTCGTGAACGTGAACGTAGCCACCAGAGCCACAATAGCCAGAATAACCGTCGTAATCACGCCGATGGGTTTGCGAACCAGCTTCTCTACCCTACCCTTATATTTCACAAGAATTTTGTCATAGGCAGCATTGAACGAAGCATGGAAACGGTCAATCATCGACATTTTCTTCTCATGACCATCCTTGTCGTGAGGCTTCAGGAAGATTGCACACAGGGCTGGCGACAGCGTCAAGGCGTTCAGAGCCGAGATAAAGATTGACACCGCCATCGTCACACCGAACTCGCGGTAGAACGTACCACTGGTACCTCCTATGAAAGACACGGGAACGAACACAGAGGCCATCACCAATGTAATGGAGATAATGGCACCCGAAATCTCGTTCATGGCATCAATCGAAGCCGTCAGCGGGCTCTTATAGCCCTGATCCAACTTGGCGTGAACAGCCTCAACCACCACGATCGCATCGTCCACCACAATGGCAATAGCCAGCAACAGGGCCGACAGTGTCAACAGGTTGATGGAGAAGCCGAAGACATTGAGGAAGAAGAAAGTACCCACCAATGATACCGGTACAGCAATCAGCGGGATCAGTGTAGAACGCCAGTCCTGAAGGAACACATAAATCACAATGAATACCAGTACCAGCGTGAAGATAAGCGTGAAGACAACCTCCTCGATAGCGGCATAAAGGAACTCCGTCACGTCGTAGTTGATTTTCACCTCCATGCCCGGTGGCATCAGCTCTTTCTGCGATTCCAACTCGGCTTTCACCTGCTTGGCTATCTCGTTGGCGTTAGAGCCAGCCACCTGCTGCACCATGGTCATGATTGAAGGCACACCATTGTTGTGCATCGATACCGAGTAGCCTTCACCTCCCAGTTCAATACGTGCCAAGTCCTTCAACTTCAGCGTCTGACCATTGGCGTCGCTCTTGATCACGATATTGCCAAACTCCTCTGCAGACTTAAAGCGTCCGGTATAGCGCATGGCATATTCATAGGCCACATCGCTCTGTTCACCGAACTTACCCGGAGCAGCCTCAATATTCTGATCAGCCAGTGCAGCGGAAATATCAGAAGGCATCAGGTTGTGCTGTTTCAGCACGTCGGGTTTCAGCCATATACGCATGGCGTAGGTCTTGGAGCTGAAGCTCGATGCATCACCCACGCCCTCAATACGCTTCAAGGCCGGAATGATGTTAATGGCGTTATAGTTGGTCAGGAACTCATCATCATAACGTCCGTCACTAGTCAGTGAGAACATGATAACCTGAGATGACTGACGCTTTACGACACGTACACCAATCTGGTTAACCTCTGCAGGCAACAAGGAAGCGGCCTGCGACACGCGATTCTGTACGTTTACCGCACACATATCGGGATTTGCGCCCTGACGGAACATCACCTGTATCATGGCAGATCCAGGAGAAGCGGTAGAGGTAATATAGTCCATACCCTCCACACCATTGATACTCTCCTCCAACGGCGTGATAACAGCATTCTTCACCGTCTCAGCATCAGCACCAGGATAACTGGTAATCACCATGATGTTAGGCGGTGCAATATTGGGATACTGCTCAATGGGCAGCGACACCAATCCGATGAAACCCAGCAAGACGATGAGGATAGAGATCACCGTCGACAGTACTGGGCGTTTAATAAAGTTTGTAAAAGTCATACGAATTTACTATTTGACGATTTACAATTTGACAATTTTCTATTTATATTTATTTCTTCATCGCACCTACGATGTCGCCAGCACTCATGGCCTTGGCCTGCTCGGCAATTTTCTGCTCATAGCGCTCTGGGGTGATGGGAACAATCTCCATACCATCGCTAAGCTTGGTAATACCGTTTGTCACGTATTTATCTCCAACCTTCAAGCCTTCCAGTACAACATAGTTGTTGCCATCGTTCTGGGGATCCACCTTGATTTCCGTGTATTTCACCTTATTGCCCTCAGCCAGCGTATATACGAACTTCTTGTTCTGAACCTCAGAGACACAAGCCTGAGGAATAACAATGACGTTGCTCTCCTGACGAGGAATAATGATGGTACCCGTACCACCACTCTTCAGCAGTTTCTCTGGATTGGAGAAGGTGGCAATCAGCTGTACTGAGCCTGTAGCAGCATCAATCACGCCACTCATCTTGGTCACTTTGCCCTCATGAGGGTAGATAGAGCCATCGGCCAGCTGGAGTTTCACAGCAGGAAGGCTTGACAAGCCTGCCTGAGAAAGCAACATAGCCTGTTTCTCAGTGACAGAGAAATAAACATCCATAGAGGAAATATCCGACACGGTGGTCAGCACATTTGAACCGCTAACCAGTGCACCCTTCTTGAAAGGCAGTGTGCCTACCACACCCGAGGACGGGCTCTTGGCATAACAGAAACTCAGAGCCTCCTTGGCCGATGCCAGAGAAGCCTGGGCCTGAGCCAACTGGGCCTTAGCACTCTCATAATTATTCTGCGAAGTCTTCAGCTCATAGTCGCCAATAACCCTGTTGGCATGCAACTGCTGGGCATTCTCATAAGTCAACTGAGCCGTATTCACCTGCTGCTGAGCCGTATTCACTGCTGCCTGAGCCTGACGAACCTGAGCCTGAAAAGTCTCGTTATCCACAACGAACAATACCTGTCCAGCACTAACAGTCTGACCTTCCTTCACGTTAATCTGTGTCAGAAAACCAGAGGTCTTGGGACGAATCTCTACATCTTGTACGCCCTTGATTGTAGCAGGATAAGTGGTCTGCATATCAGCAGAAGAAGTTCCGGCAGCTACTACTGGGAACTCATTGTCACCGAAAGTAGGGCGACCACCACCTCCACCACAAGAAACCAACGTTGCAGCAATGGCTGCAAACATCATCATCTTTTTCATTTTCATACCTATTTATTAATTAACTTTATTCTAACATGTCGAAAACTTAAGTTCAGTTTTTGAGTTTTCAGACTGCAAAATTACAAAAATCTCACCATATAAATATAATAGGTACAACAAATTTAACAAACTTTATTAAGGAATAATCTTTGTTTTTACCAAATATAATCTTACCTTTGTGCCCACAAACAATATCAAACAAGCAAATTTCCAATGAATAAAAGCGAAAAAGACTCTTTGGTTACAAGCAATATGGCTTATGTGGTGACGCTGGCGCGACAGTACAAAAGCAACATCCTGAGTACTGACGACCTGGTGGGCGAAGGAAGCATCGGTCTGATGAAAGCTGCAGACAAATATGATCCCAGTCGCGGCAAACCGTTTGTCACCTTTGCCGCTCCTTTTATTCGGAAGAGCATTGAAGATGCCATTAGCCGGCTAACAGGTGAGACACCTGTCTTATCGACCGACGAGAGCCTGCCCATCGGCTCTAACAACAATTTCACCCTGCTGAACGTATTGGAAGACAAGGATGCCCCTAAGGCTGACCATGAAGTGGAGCAAAATGCACTATCGGACGACCTGACAGAGGCCATCCACACGCTCAACGAACGAGAACAAGCCATTATCAGGAAAATCTTCGGTATTGATAGCGAACGTATGACAATGGCAGAAATTGGTGAGGAAATGGGACTGAAACGCGAACGGGTACGCCAGATTCGCGACAAGGCGATGCGCAAGCTCAGGAAACAAGCCCCATCTGCTTAGCCTTTTCCATCAACAGCTGCATCAAGGGTTCACGTTCGTTCTCCACCCGATTGTCCAATACGGCATCTTTCAGGTATTGCTTGAGCACGCCAACCTCCCGTGAGGGCTGCAAATGGAACATCTCCATGATTTCATTGCCGTCAATCACAGGCTGCAACAAGCGTTTGTAGTCTTTTTCCTGCAAGTCAGCCAGTTTTTCGCGTACCATACGGAAATTTTCCAAAAACATCTTTTTGCGCACCTCATTCTTCGATGTGATGTCAGCCTCACAAAGCGTCATCAAGTCATCGATATCATCACCGGCATCATTCAGCAAGCGGCGTACAGCACTGTCAGTCACTTCGCTATCGGCAATTACCTGAGGACGCATATGCAGATCAACCATCTTCTCTACATATTTCATCTCAGCCCCCATCGGCAATTTTAAACGGCGGAAGATGCCTGCCACCATCTTGGCTCCAATGATGTTATGGTTGTGGAAGGTCCAACCAATCCCAGGCTCCCAGCGTTTCGACCTGGTCTTACCAATGTCGTGAAGTAAAGCACCCCAACGCAAGTAAAGGTGAGAGGTGAGAGGTGAGAGGTGAGAGGTATGATTACTTTGAGCCTTGACCACGTTTTCCAGGACTTCCAAGGTGTGGTAGAAATTATTTTTATGGGCTTTCCCATCGCGTTTTTCCACAATATCGAGTGCTGCGAGCTCTGGCAGAATGATATTCAGCAGCCCACAACGCTGCAGGTATTCAAATCCGATGCTGGGATGAGGAGCCATGATGATTTTGTTCAGCTCTACCTCAATACGCTCACCACTGACGATGCGTATACGATCAGCCATGCGCTCTAAAGCCGCAAAAGTTTCGTCCTCTATTTGGAAATTCAACTGGGTGGCAAAGCGAATACAACGCATCATGCGCAACGGGTCATCACTGAAGGTCACCTCTGGGTCAAGAGGTGTTGCAATGATACGGTCTTCCAAGTCTGCAATACCGTTGAACGGATCTACTAATTCACCAAAGCGGCTCTTATTCAAGCAGATAGCCATCGCATTAATGGTAAAGTCGCGCCGGTTCTGGTCGTCTTCTAAGGTCCCGTCTTCCACAATAGGTTTGCGCGAGTCGTGACTATAACTCTCCTTGCGGGCTCCCACAAACTCCACTTCCATATCATGGAATTTCACCTGGGCAGTGCCAAAATTGCGGAATACGGACAGATGGGCTTTCTTGCCTAATTGCTTCTTCAGGGCTGATGCCACCTCGATGCCACTGCCCACCACCACGACATCAATATCATTACTGGGCCGTTCTAAGAAAATGTCGCGCACATAGCCTCCTACTACATAGCACTCCACCCCCAGCCCATCGGCTACGGCAGATATCTGGTGGAAGATTTCCTTATCTAATATCTTTGCTAACGCTTCGTCTGAATACAGTTTCATGAAGACCTTAAATCATAAATTTGCTGCAAAGATACAAAGTTTTTAGGAATTTTCGGTGTTTTTTGTGAAACATTCACTATCTTTGCACGCAAATTGATAATATTTCTTAAAAAAAATGAACGCGAGACTATTCTTAACGACCATCGTTGTTGCCCTGTTTACACAGGTAAGTGCTGACAACTATCAAGACATGGAGCCCCTAAAGCTCGACATTCCTGAAATGAAAGCTGAGCTTGTAGAGCTGGATGCCCCAGCCCCTGCAACTACCAGTCTTTCGTTAAATGCCAAGGCCAACCCATGGAAGCCTGACTTTGATTTCTTCAAGTCGAAGACCAAGCCTGGTGTCAAGCCTTATAAGTTCTTAGACGACATGACCTTCGTCGGCGTTCCTTTGTTTGTTGCTGGTATAGCTCTCAAAGGCGACAAGGCGATGTTTGCACAGAACAAGAAAATTGAAGACGGAGGTAAGCGCAACACACAACTGTTGTCAGAATTCAAAACAGGTATCGACGACTATACCCAGTTCTTCGGTCCTGCTATGGTTGTAGGTCTTAAATTGGGCGGATACGAAGGCCGCAGCGACTGGCCCCGATTGCTGGCAAGCGCTGGAATGTCATACGGTATCATGGCAGCCATCGTCAATGGCATCAAATATAGTGCTAAGGAGATGCGCCCCGACGGTTCTACCGCCAACTCATGGCCTTCTGGTCATACGGCAACAGCCTTCGTTGGTGCGACATTGCTTCATAAGGAATACGGTCTGACTCGTTCGCCCTGGTTCTCTGTTGCCGGCTATGGTGTTGCAACAGCAACGGGTGTTATGCGTGTGCTTAACAACCGCCACTGGATTTCTGATGTCATGTCGGGAGCCGGTATCGGTATCATGTCAACTGAGTTGGGTTATGCCCTGTGCGACTTGCTGTTCAAGGGTAAGGGCCTGCTGCGCAACGACCTCGAATTCAACAAAGAGGATCCCACCTTCTTCAGCATCTCAATGGGCCTGGGCCTTGGCAACAAGAGCATTGACTTTGAGGATCAGGGAGAGAAGGAGAGTATCAAATTCCGTGCTGCTACTGTAGTAGATGCTGAGGGAGCTTATTTCTTTAATAAATACATTGGTGTGGGTGGCCGTCTGAGAGTACGTGCCATGTCAGCCAAGTCGTTCGGTCAATACACAGAGAACATACAAGGTGAGGACTATTATGCTTGGGGAGGCATGCTCGATGCATACCGACAAGTGCATCCAGAAGACTATCCCGTGGTCTCTACAGATCCTTTAGAACAGTATTTCGCCGACTGGACAACTTTATTATATAATTCGGGTTTTGATTTTGAATCAGAAGAAGGATATGCAAAAACTGCCCCTGTAACCAACATATACGGTACTGTAGAGAGTGACCACGTCACAGAGTTTACAGGTAGTGTAGGTGTGTATTTCAACCTGCCACTCAGTGAACGTTTCTCTATTGGAACAAAGGCTCTTATCGGGCGTTCTTTCACCCAGGAACTCGACATCGACGGACATGCAGAAGGTAATGTAAAGGACATCAACTTCAACATGACAGTCAACAACATAAATGGAAAACCGAACCAGGTTTTAAACCAGCTGGACTACGCCACCAATGCAGGAGGAACATGGTCTGACACTTGGGACTATCTGACATTAGGTGCAAAATCATCGACTTCATTTGGAACCGGCATTTCGCTCACCTATCGTTATAAGTCGAATTTCTCTTGGCGCTTGTTCCTCGATTACGACTACACCAAAAAGGAATTTTCTTTGAAGTATGATCCCTACCACTTCATGAAAAAGGGACTGACATCTGCAGCTGCCACCATCATGGAACAAACAGCAGGCAACGCAGACTATTTCGGTCCTACAGAGTACAGGAAGACCAAGAAGATGAACTACTTCACATTAGGTCTCTCATTCTTGGTAAACCTCTAAACAGTCATGACAACGCAAGAAGAAAAGACTAACGCCCAGTTCGAACAGGTCGTCAAGGAATGCCGAAGCCTGTTTGAGAAGAAGCTCCACGACTATGGAGCCTCTTGGCGCATCCTGCGCCCCTCATCGCTGACCGACCAGTTGTTTATCAAGGCCAAGCGCATCCGTTCGCTAGAGATCAAGAAGGAATCACTGGTAGGCGAAGGCATTCGTCCTGAATTCGTGGCACTCATCAACTACGGTATCGTAGGACTGATACAGATCTACCATGGTTTCTCCGACACCGTTGATGTCTCGAACGAAGACGCCCTCGCATTATACGACAAATACGCTAAGGAAGCCCTGGAACTGATGAAACGCAAGAACCACGACTACGACGAAGCGTGGCGAGGCATGCGCGTCAGTTCATATACAGACTTCATACTGACCAAGATAGAGCGCATCAAGGAGATTGAGAATCTGGGAGGCGACACACTGGTCAGTGAAGGCATTGATGCCAACTACATGGACATCATCAACTATGCCGTGTTTGGGGCTATCAAGCTGAGCGAAGCGCAGTGAAGAAAGTCGTTGTAAACATAGCCCGACTAGTACTGGCTCTCATCCTGATACTCTCAGGATTTGTAAAGGCCGTTGACCCGCTGGGCACACAATATAAAATAGCCGACTATCTGGGTGCGCTCCATCTGGGGCAATACACACCAGACATGATAACGCTGGGCGCAGCCGTCTTGTTGTCAGCTATCGAATTCGGCATGGGCATTTGTCTGCTCTTTGCCATCCGCCGCCGACTGGTATCGCGGTTGGTATTGCTGATGATGCTCATCATGACACCCCTGACACTGTGGTTGGCCTTAGCCAATCCTATCAGTGATTGCGGGTGTTTTGGTGATGCGGTGGTACTCACCAATTGGCAGACATTCTGGAAGAACGTGGTATTGCTGGCAATGGCAGTCATTGTCAGGAAGTGGCCGTTAGAGATGATGCGCTTCGTGTCGAAGTCCAATCAGTGGATTGTGATCAACTTCACGGCTCTTTTCATCATCATCGTATCAGGATGGTCGCTCTATGACCTACCCTATTTCGATTTCCGGCCCTACCATATCGGCACCAACCTGCGCCAGGGATGGCAACAGATGTTGGATGGTGAGGATTCACCATACGTCGACCTCTTCATAGAGCGCACGGACAATGGTAAGGACATCACCGACTCGGTGCTCAACGATCCAGGATACACATTCCTGCTAGTGTCGCCTCATCTGGAGAATGCTGATGACAGCCAGCTCGATCGTATCAACGAGCTCTATGAATATGCCGAAGACATGAACTATCCGTTCTATTGTCTGACATCCAGCGGACGGAAAGGACTTCACAGATGGCAGGAAATCACGGGAGCTGAATATCCGTTCTGCCAGACCGATGAAACAGTGCTGCGTACCGTTATCCGCAGCAACCCTGGACTGCTGCTCGTCAAGGATGGAACCATCATAGGTAAGTGGAGCCACAACCGGTTGCCGGTGACAGAAGAAGACAAAGCGGAAGTGCCCTTGGAGCAGCAAGCCATCGGACAGATGCCCGATGACTCCGTAGCCCAGAAGATTCTCATCATTCTACTGTGGTACGTGCTGCCGCTCCTCGTGCTCACCATAGCGGACCGCCTTTGGGCTTGGTCCAAATGGGTACAAAAGAAAAAGACAACTTATCAAGTATATCAATTATTTAATAAAAAGAAAATTATGAGAAAGAAGATTGTAGCAGGCAACTGGAAGATGAACCTGAACCTGCAAGAAGGTGTGGCTTTGGCCAAAGAACTGAAAGAGGCTCTTGCAGCCGACAAACCCAACTGTGACGTTGTGATCTGCACACCGTTCATTCATCTAGCCAGTGTAGCTCAGGAGCTGCAAGGTAGCGTTATCGGACTGGGTGCCGAGAACTGCGCTGACAAGGAGAAGGGTGCCTTCACAGGTGAGGTAAGTGCCGAGATGGTGAAGTCTACCGGTGCTCAGTATGTTATCCTCGGTCACTCTGAGCGTCGCGAGTATTACAAGGAGACTCCAGAGATTCTGAAGGAGAAGGTTCAGCTAGCCCTGAAGAATGGTCTGAAGGTCATCTTCTGCATCGGCGAGACACTAGCAGAGCGCGAGGCCAACAAGCAGAACGAAGTGGTAAAGGCAGAGCTAGAGGGTAGCGTATTCAACCTCAGCGAGGCAGATTTCCGCCAGATCATCATTGCCTATGAGCCCATCTGGGCCATTGGTACTGGCAAAACCGCTACTTCTGAGCAGGCTGAAGAGATTCACGCTTACATCCGCTCTATCGTTGCCGAGAAGTATGGACAGGCTGTAGCCGACGACACCAGCATCCTGTATGGTGGTTCGTGCAAGGCTTCTAACGCCCCCGAGCTCTTTGCTAAGCCCGACATTGACGGTGGCCTTATTGGTGGTGCTTCGCTCAAGTGCGCTGACTTCAAGGGCATTATCGACGCTTGGAAATAATGAGACAACTCATATCCATCATCCTACTGTGTATCGGCATTTGTATGAATGCCGATGCACAGTCGTTTACCCAGCGCATTCAAAAGAAAGTAGCGGGTCAGGGTTCAGTAACCATTCATCAAGACAGCATTATCGACCGCTTGGTGAACACTGCTCCGCTGGGTATCAAGTCGGCTGAACCAACCAGCAAGCCGACCCCACCAAGTACTTCTAACCAATCTAGTACTTCTAGTCAGGCTACCCCAACCACCAAACCCACCCAAACCACCCAGAATACCACCACCGTTACCCCCGATACTATTGACACATCGAAGAAAATGATGCGTGGCTACAAGGTCAGCGGATATCGCGTCCAGGCTTTTGCCGGAGGTAACTCACGCGTTGACCGTCAAAAAGCAGAACGTATAGGCAACGACATCAAGAGCCACTTTGCTGATGTCCCCGTCTACGTTCATTTCTATTCACCCCGTTGGATATGCCGTGTAGGCAACTACCGCACCTATGAGGAAGCACATCAGATGCTCGTCAGCCTGCGCAAGCTTGGCTATTCACAGGCAACCATCGTCAAAGGAAAGATTACCGTACAATACTAAATGGATTTAGAGCCAACATACCGAGAGGGCCTGGAAACACTGGCCGAACACTATAAGGACATCCTTCAGCTACTGGGCGAAGACCCTAGCCGTGAGGGATTGGAAAAGACGCCTATGCGCGTGGCCAAAGCCATGCAGACACTCACCCGCGGCTATCAGATGGATGCCCATAAAGTGCTGAGCGATGCTCTGTTCAAGGAGAACTATAGCCAGATGGTCATTGTCAAGGACATTGACTTCTTCTCCCTCTGCGAGCACCACATGCTCCCCTTCTATGGCAAGGTACACGTAGCTTACATTCCCAATGGCTACATCACCGGATTGTCTAAAATAGCCCGTGTGGTCGACATCTATAGCCATCGGTTGCAAGTGCAAGAGCGTATGACCTTGCAAATCAAGGAAGCCATCGAACAAACCCTCCATCCTTTAGGAGTCATGGTGGTAGTCGAGGCCCGCCACATGTGCATGCAGATGCGAGGCGTAGAGAAACAGAACAGTATCACTACTACCAGCGACTTCAGCGGTGCCTTCAACCAAGCCAAGACCCGCCAAGAGTTCATGAACCTCATACACAGTAACAAATAAACCCACAAAAAGCCGAATATTATGGAACAGTTCAACAGAAACACCTACAAGAAACAAAACATCTTTCAGGAATTCTACCACAGTTGTCTGGGAAAGATTATCATCCTTGCAGCCGTGATGCTCATCATGACCATTGTTGCCATCATGACAGTACCTTCTGAGGCTGTGATGCTCCAGGAGTCGGAGGACAACATCCTTCAGTGTCTTCAAGACAACGACAGTATCAAAGGCGATGTCATCGATGAAATCGTATGGAATATGGTGCGTTCCTGCACAGACGCCGATTCCACCTTCGACAATAAGGATGTAATAGATGCCTGTTGGGAATATAATAAGGTAGAAGCCTATCGCCACACGCTATACAGCACAGCCCGTGTGCGCAACAGCACCCATCCTGAAGGAGTGAGAGTAGGTATTGGCATTTTCGGCTTTGTCATCTCTACTATCTATTATAGCGACCTCGTGCTCGATCTGGGGCCTGTGCGTGGCAAATACAACCAGCGGCTCATTCAAGATACGGCTATCCCCGACACTTATATCGGCGACAATCCCAACATCAAGCCCTACCACTATGAGGGCAACCCTGACAATTAATTATCAAGGACGCCTCACCACAGGCCTTGGACTCTGAGTAGCTGGTCTTGCCGGAGCAGCCCCTTGCCTAAAGTGCATGGGATTCTCCGGTTCTCCCCATACCATCCTTTTGAGCAGATTGCCAAGAGGGAACTCCAATTTGCCATTACCTATTTTAATATAGGGATTGACAATTGGCTCCGTTTCCCACCTGCCATTCATCGGATTCAAGTAACGCTGCACACCTAATTTCGACCCAAAGGTATTGCTAAAGCGCACGTCAGCATAACCGCCATACGTTGTGGTATTCACGTATGGGCTCATGGATGGTCCTACCTGCATCTGGTTGGCGTAATAATAGCCAAAGGCATGCAGAGAGAGCATCTGACTGACATGATAGCCCACCGTTCCTCCAAAGCCATACTGCGTTGAGAGCCTCTGCTGCCAAGGCATCCAGTATTTATTTGCCATCGCGGAAGCCGAAAACTCCCATCGCCCCCAGTCCTGATGGAACATCATAGACCCCGATGAGGTATTCATGAGCCCGGGTAAGTGATAATTAGACCCATAGAATCCAACATAGGCGCCATCCCACAAACGAAAGAATGTCCCACCTTGCGCCGACTGCTCCTTAAACCCTTTCGCATTCACCACCCCTTCCGTCTGACTATTGGAAAGCGAAGGTGGAATTGGCGGAATGGACAATTTTAATGAGTCCTTAAGCAACTGAGACCTTTCGAAATCCATAGGCGACTGACCCGTCACTTCCCTACCCGACAGTTTCTGACCACCGACTTCCGCCTGTGCCCACCCTATCGTGCAAATCAGCCCAAGCACGAACAGCATTATAAGTCTACTTGCTTTCATGCCTGCAAAGATAGATAAAAATTTGGGATTACCAACAAAATACAATAAAAAAATCCCAAGATTGCTCTTGGGATTCTTGCGCTTCAGGATGGGCTTGAACCAACGACCCCCTGATTAACAGTTAAAAAATGTAATATTTTGTGATATTTGCTTTATAGTTATTTGGTTGATTCACAGAAAGTTAGTAATTTTGCAGCATCTTATGATACTCTATGATTTTGCTTAATTACGAGAATAAATAACCAAAATTTGTTCAGACGGATTGTCAATAAATAAAGGGGTTTCAGAAGATTTGAGTGAATTGAGATAACCAAAATTTGTTCAGATTTGATAAAAATGACTGAAATGGCTGAAAGAAAGAAGAGGGAAAAGGTACCCAACATGGAGTCGCTGACAATGGGAAATTGCACCATTTCGCTTACTCTTGATACAAGATATAGAGACGATAATGGCAAATACCATGCATCCATCCGTTTTACCGTGAATGGCAGTAGATACTTCTTCCATTTGGGTAACAAATATACAGTAGACGAATTTGATGCCATCAGTAAAGCTGATGGTCGTGGACGTGGTGGTAACCAGAGTCAGAACTTCATCGACAGGAACAGGCTGGTCGAGCTTTACAACCAGTATGTTGATCTTGTACGAGATATGTATAACAAGGGAACACTGAAATCTGTTGATAATATCCGTGCCGTCATTACCGGGCGCATTTCCTCCTATGGCAATTCGGATGAAGGTACTACACCTTATGCCAATTCGTTTATTGGACTATGGAATGAAGTTATATCACAGAAGAAAGCCAGTACGGCAGAGACCTATCGTAATGCACGAGACTGTTTCATCAAGAGCAAAGTCTATGATGCTAAGGATGGCTATAATGTAGATGTGGCTATGATTAAGGCGTGGATTGCCTATATGAAGGAGATGGGGTACACGCAGACGACCATCGGTTTCTACCTTCGTGCTATTCGCGTGGTCTTCAAGGCCTGTATCAGCAATGGCTATATGCGAGAGAAGGACTATCCGTTCAGTGCTACAGACCCGATGAAAGTGAAGATTCCGTCTGGCTCTTCACGCAAGGCAGAGTTCCTGACGGTTGAGCAAATGACAGAACTATATGAGTTTTATACGGATGGTATAATCCCTAAAACTTATAAGCATCCGGAACAGATGAAACAGAGCCTGGGCATGTTCCTTGCCCAGTATCTTTGCAATGGTTGCAATCTCTATGATTTGGCTTTGCTCCGCTACGAAGACTACTATGACTTCTCTGAGCATAAGGCGCTCCGTTTCTACCGCCATAAGACGAAGGATCATTCTGAATCTGGTTCCGAGGTAATCATCCCTATCATACCTCCGCTGAAAAGGATATTGGACGATTGGGCTACACCAGCCAAGAAAGGTGAGCTGCTTTTCCCCTTCCTGCTTGGTGAAGGTATCGACCCTGATAGCAAGAAGGCCAGGGACAAGATACATCAAGAGAATCATAATGTGGCAGACAGAGTGAAGAAGATTGCAAAGATTATGGAATGGGAGATAGAACCTTCATCAACGTTTGCCCGTCATAGTTTTGCTACCAATATGAGTCGTGCGAAGGTGCCAATGGATTACATCAGCTTTGCTATGGGCCATTCTGTGGGTAACACGGGGCAGATAACCAAGCGTTATATCTCACCTTATCCCATTGAGGAACAGATGCAGTATAACTCCTATTTACTGAATCTCGAAGAATTGAAGTCCCTGCGTCAGAAGGATTTCAGCAAAGAGGAATTAGTCAAGATGGTTAAGGAATCGATGACGAAAGAAGAGTTGTTGAGTCTGCTTTTGGATAAGTAGAAGGCTAAAAAACGAGAAAAGATAGATTAAGTGTGCCAAGATACAAAGAAAAGTCGTACCTTTGCACTCGTTCAATTAAAATATGATGAAACAAGCAACGACATTAGAACAACAAATAGCAAAACTACGGAGTAGGAAAGTAGAGATTGCTGATGAAGAGAAGGCAAAAGAGGTTCTTCTCGACATTGGTTATTACCGCCTTGGTTTTTATTTCTTCCCTTTTGAGAAGTCATATCCTAATCTTAGGAATCGGGATCATATGATGCAAGATGGTACGAAATTTGAAGATGCTGTTGCCTTATATTATTTTGACTTTGATGTTCGGAACCTGTTGAATAGGTATATCAGCCGTATAGAAGTGGCCTTCCGGACTTATATGACCTATTATCTTAGCAATAAGTACGCTAATGATACCACATGGTTTGTTAATCCAAGTGTTGTTAGTCAGACCTTCTGTGATAATTTTGAGACAACTTGTTATATCTCAATAAAGAAAAATGCGGCAATACGTCGTCATCATTCAAAGTATAGGAGTGATCAGTATGCCCCTGCATGGAAAACCATGGAATATATGACCCTTGGCAATATGCTTGTATTATACCAGAGTTTGCTATTATTGGATGATAAACGAGCTATTGCTAAACATTTCGGAATCAATCAAACAGCGGTATTTGAGAATTATATGGAATGTATTCGCTGTATCCGCAATATATGCGCTCATGGCTCTGTTCTATATGATACCAAGTTATACTATCGAGTCATGCGAGGTCCTGCTGGTAGATTGACACCATCTGAGAATGGTAGTTTTGGTGGTGCCATCAAAGTTATATCCTACATGGTAGGTAGAGTCTCTACAAACCGTCGCCATGAGATGATTGTTAAATTGAATGATGCCTATATGAGATGTATAAACAAGAATCCCAAGTTGCGACATATTATTGAAAGCGCCTCAAACTTGATGTGGGACCTGCCCAATATCTCTCAATTAGAGCGGTAAAAAGCAAAAAAAACAAAAATAAAACGCAGAAAATTTGGAAGTTATTAATTAATTAACTAATTTTGCAGCGCAAAAGTGCCAGTGGATGCCTTTGTCGCTCCACTCACACTCTAAAAGGATTGAATGTGGCTTTCACCTTAGTCGTGTGAGCCACTATCTTTTTATAGACAGGATAGGTTGGATAACTATGGGTAAATGGATTGACGAACGTGCATGGACTGTTGCCATGTATATATGCTATATTCTTGGTTTCATTGTTCTGAGTGTGGCAGGCTATAACTACGCGATGAGGATGATGGGCGATACTACACTATTTATGAAAGTAGTGGTGTTGCTTTGTATATGTCTGTTTGTCGCTTTGATTGTTTCTCTGATATTCTCCATATTCATTACGCCAGTCAGTGAGCTTCTGAATAGGCTTCTGCTTTATTGGTTTCATCGTAAGCAGAACCATGCAAATACGCAAGATATAGCGGAGGTAAATGAAGAAAGAGAGGTCAACACAGATAATGCGATTGAAAGCGATACTGTAGTTCCAGAATCCAATGAGAATCAAACTGCGCCAAAGGAGGAAGTTAATGCCGACCTACAACGAGAGGATATGAAAAAGGAATTCATGGCAAAGTATGTCAAATTCGATTGCCAGGAATTACCCATCTATGAGGTATTTGAAAGCCTGTTTGACCAAGAAAAGAGTGGTACGTTTGCTGCTCGTGCATTTAAATGTGCTTTAAGTGCTCCCAATTGGCTTAATAATTATCCTGGATATACAGATGCCCGACGACTATTTCCTCATGAAGATGCCATTAAGGGTACTAAATCCAACTATTCTAATGCAAATAACGAAAAAAATTGTTCAAAGGAAATCATGGAAACAATAAATAAACTCCTTGAAGATAAACTAAAAGAAATGATAGATAAATCAGAGACTCAGCAAAATTAGCCATACTTTTTTATTCAAATATTATTTATTCCGCAAGCCCAAAGTTTGTGGATTTTTTGCGTTTTACCCACTAGTCAGCCACATTTTGGCCAATGTACTTTGATGTACTTCGCTGAACTTCAGTAAACTTCAGTGTACTTTGATGTACTTCGTGTAACACACTGAAAATCAATCGTTTTTATCGTTGTGACATTGAAAGATATTTTCTAATTTTGCATCAGAAAATTTTAATATCACACAATAAAAACAGAATTTCATGGATAAAAAAATCATCTCAATTGAAAAGCTCCTGCAGACTCCTGTCTGTATGATGAGCGGTGAGGAACTCGCGTTCCTATTTAATAACCTTGGTGTTCTTGACAAAGACAAGAAGCCTGAGTCTTCCATGCCGTCACCTGAGCATAAACTGGCTTATGGTATCAAGGGGATAGCAGAGACCTTTGGGTGTAGCATCCCAACTGCCAATCGTATTAAGAAGAGTGGTATCATAGACAAGGCCATCTCGCAGTTGGGACGTAAGATTGTTATCGACGTAGACCTGGCACTTGAATTAGCAGCAGAAAGGAAGGAGGAAGATCGTAATGATTGACATTGACGAACTGGCTAATCAGATTCATGCCGATGTATTTGATGTGGTTAAGACAGGAATTCCTCTGGGTGTGTTTCCGAATGTCTTTCAGAAGATTGCCTTCGAGCTGGTGAACTACGAGAACTTCAATCTGGAGTACACGGTAGCCGTTATGCTGTCAGCCTTTGCTACAGCTATTGGCAACACCTATCATGTGAGGATAAAGGGCAAGTGGGTAACCGCTTGCTTCCTCTACATGATATTGGTGGGCAGGCCAGGTCTTGGCAAGACTCCTCCTCTCGGCTTCCTCTATTTCCCTATCCGCGACTATGACCGGCGATTGCTCGAACAAGCACGTAAGGAGTATGAAGCCTATGCCCAGCAACAGGCAGTCAAAAAAGACGGAGAAGCGACGGAACCGATAGAGAAGCCTCGCCTTATGCAGACGGTTATATCTGATTTCACTCAGGAGGCTATGCTGAGCATCCACTATGATAATCCTCGTGGTATCGTTCTGTTGGTAGATGAGGTCGTATCACTATTCAACTCCGTCAAGAGATACAGCACGAAGAGCAATCTGATAGAAGATCTGCTCTCTGCCTATAGCGGTCAGCAGTTGAAGGCTGTCCGTAAGTCTGAGGTGTTCCCTATCTGCATCCCTCACCCGTGCATCAACTTAATTGGTGGCATCCAGACTAATCTCCTTGACGAGATTTTCCGAAAGGAATATGTGGCCAACGGACTCACAGACCGTTTCCTGTTTGTATTCCCCAAGAACAAGAAGATTCCCAAATGGCAGATTGGCATCGAACAGGAGAAACGCCCTGACACGATGAGCAAGTGGTCTTATTATATTAATAAGGTGTTGAATATTCCTTGTCCGCTGAGTGAGGACGGGATAACACCCCAACCTATAGTATTGGAATTCTCAGAAGAAGCCAGAACCTACTTCTATAATTGGAACAACAGCATCATTGATGAAGTAAATGGTATCGAGGATGACAATGAGGTGGAGAGCCGGAAAGTAAAGCTCAACGGTAATGCTGCACGTCTGGCCTTGATCCTTCAGGTGATGCGATGGGCTGCAGGCGAATGTCAGATGGACTGTATCGACATCACTTCCGTCAAAGGCGCAATCCAGTTGATAGAATACTTTGAGGACTCCTATAAGCGAGTAAATGCTCTCTCAGGGATGGACGAGCCCAATAGGAACCAGGATCGTTGGCTGGCTATGGTTGGTGACACCTTCACTTCATCCGAGGCAGAGCAGGCTGGACAAAGGACTGGTGTTTCACGTCGTACGGTGTTTTCTTCCCTTAAAAGACTATGCGAGACCACACCTCCTGTATTACAGAAGGTAAAACAAGGCGTTTACGAGAAGGTAGTGAAGCGCTGCACAACTGCACTCTGCACTTCTGCACTCTCCGATAGTTCGGAAAATGGCGGTGAAGGGAAAGTGCAAAGTGCAGAAGTGCAAAGTGCAGACAGTGCACAGGAAGGAGGCGAGGATGAGTGATTACAGATTCCATCTGGAGAAATATCGTCCTAACAGCAAGCTTACTTGTCCCCAGTGCAAGAAGCTACGTTGTCTCGTTCACTATGTCGATGATCAGGGTATCATTAAGTTCCCAAACTATGTCGGCAGATGTGACCATGAGAACAGTTGCGGGTACCACTATACTCCCAAAGACTATTTTCATGATAATCCTAATATGAAGCCCAAGGATTGGGACGACGACACTCCTATATATAATAAGGTGGGAACAACGAAAGGGAAAGAAGAGCCCAAGCTAATTGAACCTTCTTTCATCCCTATGGTATTTGTCAGCAAAAGCCTGTCAGCATACAAGACAAAGAACCCTCTCTATCAATATCTCTGTGGTGTTATCGGCGAAGATGAGGTTAAGCGTATCTTCCGTTTGTATCTTGTCGGAACGGGGAACAAATGGGGTGGATGTACTGTCTTCTGGCAGATTGATACCAATGGTAATGTAAGGGCAGGCAAGTTGATGGGCTATGACAGCAAGACTGGCCATCGGATAAAGGAACCTCAAAGTCAGGTCACTTGGGCGCACTCTGAATTGAAGATAGCGGATTTCCATCTGGTACAATGCCTGTTTGGCGAGCACCTTCTTCATGAAAGGCCAACTGCACCCGTCGCTTTGGTGGAGAGTGAGAAGACAGCCCTTATCATGACTCATTTCATGCCCGACCTTTTATGGTTGGCTACTGGAGGCAAGAACGGATGCTTCAATGAAAAGGCCGTTCAAGTCCTTCGCAACAGGGATGTGTTTCTTTTTCCCGATCTTGGTGCCAAGGAGCAATGGCAGCAGAAGGCTCTCATGCTCCAGACGGTCTGCAAACGGGTTATCGTATCTGACTGCATAGAGAAGATTGCAAACGACGAACAACGTGAACAGGGTCTTGATGTGGCTGACTTTTTCCTGATGAAGCCAACGGCTCATGAAATCCTGGCAGACATGATAAGACGAAATCCTGCCGTTGGACTATTGGTGGAGAAACTTGATTTGGAGGTCTGTAATGATGAGGAACCTCAGGATGGTGTGCCGTAACGTGCGTGCAGGGAGATGAAGGGCTTGCCCTTGATATAGCCCACTATAACTACGAGCTTCGCTTTCGTAGTTGTGGGCTCTTCCGA
>Ga0129306_1001826_pt1 | contig 21625 bp, 19 predicted proteins | sample P827metagenome_FD_94438 | JGI IMG/M metagenome (GOLD analysis project Ga0129306, IMG submission 94438) | Capybara group fecal microbial communities from Wisconsin, USA - P827 metagenome | ecosystem: Host-associated > Mammals > Digestive system > Large intestine > Fecal | place: USA: Wisconsin... | reverse complement strand
GGGTTTGGCGTTTTGCTTGCCGTAAACACCCCGGTCGTAATGCTTTTTATGATCGGTCTTGGGGTGGACGGATATCTTGGAATGGGAATTTCCGTGGCCATAGGTGTTACCAGTATCTTGTTGATCACCGCCGCTTCCGTATTTTACATGGTCGTATACGGAAACAGAATCGACCGGTTTGACTATCTTAAAAAAGAACCTTTCGAGCCGGAATCCGATGTGGTTACCATGGTGGAAGCGCGTATGAAGAAACACGAAGAAACCTACTCAAAGCTTATTGTCATAGCGATCCTGCTTTGTATACTGTGCCCGGTACCGCTGATCATCACTGCGGTATTGGAAATGGCGAACGGTTTGATCCTTTTTATGGTAAGTGTTTTGCTCATGATCGTTTCTCTTGCGGTGTACATCTTCGTTACCGTGGGATGCATGGAAGACAGTTTCAAGATCCTGATAAAGTCAAAACAAAAAACTTTTTAAAAATTTTTCAAGACCCTGCGACAATATCGCAGGGTTTTGTTATAATAGGTTCAAATTAAAAAGGGGGAACCTTTAATTGAAAATAGTTGTACTTGAAAGAAGCAGCGTCGGAATGGACGTATCCATCGATGTATTTAACGAGCTGGGAGAGGTAACGGCGTACAACAACACCCTGTATGATGATATTGCCGAAAGGGTGAAGGATGCGGATATCATAGTCGCAAACAAAAGCCCCTTGAACGAGAAAACGCTTAAGGATGCACCGAACGTTAAGCTGATCTGTGAGTTTGCAACAGGATATGACAACGTTGACGTAAATTATTGCAAGTCCCGGGGAATCGGCGTCTGCAACGTAAGAAACTACAGCACCGAAATGGTTGCACAGCATACATTCGCCATGGCACTCTTTCTTTGTGAGAAGCTGCGCCATTATGACGACTACGTCAAAAGCGGAAAGTACGCGGCACAGGAGCGTTTCTCGAATTTTGATATTCCCTTCTATGAACTCAACGGAAAGACCTGGGGCATAATCGGAATGGGAAATATCGGGAGTAAGGTTGCCGAGATCGCCAAAGCCTTCGGCTGCAGGGTTATCTTTTATTCCGTAACGGGTAATTCCACCGTAACGGATTATGAGCGGGTGGATTTTGATACGGTTTTAAGTGAATCGGATTTTCTTTCGATCCATTGTCCGCTTTCGGACCTTACGAGAAATCTTGTGAATGAGACCGCAATCTCGAAAATGAAGAAAACCGCTTATCTCATAAACGTGGCCAGAGGTCCCATTGTAAACGAAGAAGCGTTGTATGACGCTCTTTTGAACGACAGGATCGCCGGAGCGGGACTGGATGTTCTTACAAAGGAACCCATCGCCAAGGACAGCCTGCTTCAGCGAATACAGGATTCGGGACGGCTGATCATTACGCCTCATCTCGCCTGGGCCTCGGTGGAAGCAAGAGAGCGCTGCGTTCAAATGAATTACGACAACATTAAGGCATTTCTTGAAGGGCGCGTTTTAAACCGCATCGATCTGGAAATATAGCACGACAACTGACAACAGGAGGTACGCATGGAAAAAACAATCGGAATTATCGGCGCCATGGATCTGGAAGTCGAAAAACTCATTGAAGCAATGACCGAGAAGGAAGTTGTGGACTATGGCAGACGGAAATTTTATGTAGGAAAACTTTCCGGAGTTAAAACAGTCCTTGCCCGTTGCGGCGTGGGTAAAGTAAATGCGGGAATTACTGTGCAGATGATGGTGGATAAATTCGGCATAAACGCCATAATCAATACCGGTGTTGCCGGTTCGCTTAACGAAAAGATCGATATCGGGGATATCGTGCTTGCCACGGGAGCCGTATACCATGATGTTGAAGCGGTTGCTTTCGGCTACAAGCCCGGTCAGGTGCCTCAGATGGATGTGTTTGAGTTCCCCACGGACGAAAAACTTGTAAGCCTTGCAGAGGCAGCGTGTCACAAGGTTAATCCCGATGTTAAGACCTTCAGGGGACGTATTGCATCCGGGGATCAGTTTATAGCGGCCAAAGAGGTTAAGAATCGAATCAAGGAACAGTTCGACCCCATGTGTGTCGAGATGGAAGGCTGCGCCATGGCTCATGCGGCATATCTAAACGAAATACCCTGTCTTATCATAAGGGCGATTTCGGACAAAGCAGACGATTCCGCAGAGATGGATTATCCCACCTTTGAAGCGCAGGCAGCGGTACACTCCGCAAAAATGGTATTGGAAATGTTTAAATCCTTATAGGATAAACAGCAATAAAGAGAAAGGGAAAAGGTATGAAGGTAAAAGACAGTAATTATATAAGGGAGAACAAGCCCTTATTCAAAGAACTCGTGAGCGAGCTCCTTAAGACTTACGAGTACGCCTCGGTATTGGTAAACGATTCTTTCGGAATGAGATATTCCGTATCGAAGACCGGTGCCAATGTGGGCGAAGACGATCTCTACACCGCCAAGGGCTTTGTCGTAAAGGTCTATGAAGGCGGATGCTACGCCGAGTATTCCGGCAACGAAATCTCCAAAGAAGAGATTAAGAGAATACTTTCATTTGTTAAAGAAGAACTTGTAACCATGGGAGGAAGCAGGGAAAAATCAAAATATCCACTTCCTGCGGATGAGACGGCAAGTTTTTCAAAAAGCACCGATTACGAAATCGACCCCGTTGCCATGGGAGACGAAGCAATCATCGCGAAACTTACCGAAGTTCACAAGAAGGGAATGGCTTATGATGAGCGAATCCTTAACTGCGGTGTAATGTGTGCATTCCAGAAGTATTCAAAGCTCTTCCTTTCCAAAAACAAGGATCTTGAGCAGAATGTCATGTGGTCAAGCGGCGCGATTTTCGTAAATTCCAAGCGCGGTGATGAGGTTAAGGAGTACTATACTTCCGCTTCGGTTCTCGGAGGAATGGAAATCCTTGACACCATCTTTTCAAGAGTTGAGGATGCTTCAAAGGTTGCCATCGAGCTTCTTGATTCCGAGCCCTTAAAGCCCGGCGAGTACGAGTGCGTCTGCGATCCCCAGACCACAGGCATGATCGTGCACGAGGCCTTCGGTCACGGCGTTGAAATGGATATGTTCGTAAAAGACCGTGCCCTTGCCAAGAAATACATGGGCGAATACGTGGCTTCAAAACTTGTTACCATGCACGACGGAAATGCGGTAAATCAGACGGCAACTTATTTCTTTGATGACGAAGGAACGGTTTCAAGCGACACCGTTATCATCGACAAGGGTGTGCTTGTTTCGGGAATCAGCGACCTTCAGTCGGCCATGGCCCTCGGGACCAAACCCACCGGCAACGGCAGAAGAGAGAGCTACAAACGTAAGACTTACACCCGTATGACCAACACCTATTTTGAGCCCGGCACCGACAAGGTTGAAGACATGATCGCCTCCATAAAGGACGGCCTTCTTCTTGAAAACCCCGAATCCGGCATGGAGGATCCAAAGAACTGGGGAATCCAGTGCATGGTCAACATCGGACGCGAAATAAAGGACGGAAAATTAACGGGAAAGATTTTCTCTCCCATCGTGCTTACGGGCTACGTTCCGGATCTGCTTAAATCCATTTCCATGATGTCTGACGTTAAGGAATTGGACGGCGCAGGTATGTGCGGCAAAGGTTACAAAGAATGGGTTAAGGTATCCGATGGCGGCCCTTACATTAAGGCCAGGATCAGATTAGGTTAAAGGGGTGATGATCGATATGAGAGATTATTCAAAGATAATGTCCTCCTGCGGAGTAACCGAATACTTCGTGACGGAGACCGTAACAAAGAGTGCGCAGCTTTTCTTTATCAAAAAGAAACTGGACATGCGCAGATTCGAAAATACCGCGGAGGCGGAAATAAGAGTCTTTAAGGTTTTTGAAGATAACGGAACGAAATTCAAGGGTTCCGCCGGTGTCATTGTGAACCTTACGGATTCGGACGAAGAAGTGGCAAAGAAAGTCAGATCCGCCTTCTACGGCGCAGGATTTGTAAAAAACAAATTCTATGAATTCGCAAAGGCTGCACAGAGCCCCGAGATAGTAATGGAGAGCGATTTAAACGGGATTGCTCTTTCGGAGATTGCGGTTAAGTTTTCCGATGCAATCTATGAAGAGGACTGCGATGAACGCGCCTTTATCAATTCTCTTGAGATTTTCGTTAACGAAAAGAAAGTGCACATGGTAAGTTCGTACGGAACCGACGTGTCTTACGTGAAGCGTTCCGTTGAAGGCGAGTTTGTTGCCCAGTGCAAGGAACCCAACGACGTGGAAACCTACCAGAATTTTGAGTATGATTCCCTCGCCCTTAAAGAGATTAAGACCCTTGTCAAAGAAACCCTCTCCATGACAAGAGACAGAGCCCGGGCAGAAAAGATGCCCAAAGCGGGGGACTACGATATTGTTCTTTCCGACAAATACGTTCCCGAGATATTCGTATTTTACGGCACAAGAGCAAGTGCCGGATTTATCTATCCCGGATATTCGGAGTACAGTGTCGGCGATAATGTTCAGGGAGAAGAGGTTAAGGGCGATAAACTCAATATCAGATTCGCTGCGACCGCGCCTTTCAGTTATGAAGGTATTCCCATGAAGGAGCGTCCTTTCATCGAAGAAGGCGTATTGAAGACCATTCACGGATCCGAGAGATTTTCATACTATCTTGGAATCGAACAGATCGGCAGTTACGAGAAACTGGTATTGCCCGCAGGAAGCATGGCTTTTGACGAAATGCTCAACCGTCCCTGCCTTCATGTGGTAAATTTCTCTGACTTCCAGATGGATCCTTATGACGGTCATTTCAAGGGCGAAATCAGACTTGCATACCTTCACGACGGAAAGGGTAACGTGGAATTCGTCACCGGAGGCAGCATAAACGGAAGCATTTTTGATACCCAGAGTGATTTAAAGCTGTCCAAAGAAACCCAGAAACTTGCAAACTATGAAGGACCCAGAGCGATACTTTTAAAGGGTGTGGCAGTTGCAGGTGAATAGTTGTCATCCTGAGCAAAGTCCGAAGCGCGCAGTCGAAGGATCTTAAAAGTCAGAATAGGAGGAATCATGGAGAAAATCGCAAGCTTTACCATCGATCACATCAAACTCCAGCCCGGAGTTTATGTTTCCAGAAAAGATCACATAGGGAGTGAAACTGTCACTACTTTCGATCTTCGTATGACCAGCCCCAACGAGGAGCCCGTCATGAATACTGCGGAAGTCCATACCATGGAACATCTCGGAGCCACGTTTTTACGTAATGACCCTGTCTGGAAGGACAGAGTGGTATACTTCGGTCCCATGGGATGCCGTACTGGATTTTACATGCTTCTTGCAGGCGACCTTGAATCCCGGGACGTTGTCAGTCTTGTAACAAGGATGTATGAGTTCATGCGCGACTTCGAAGGAGAAGTGCCGGGCGCAAGTCCCAAAGACTGCGGCAACTACCTCGACATGAACCTTGGAATGGCCAAGTTCCTTGCCGCAAAGTATCTGGATGAAGTGCTTTATGACATCGAGGACGACCGGCTGTATTATCCGGAATAAATATCTTTATGAGAGATGAAAGAAAAGAGGGGTGAAGTTTCACCCCTCTTTTATAGTGCGTTTTTTTACTTGAAATAACGCTTGTAAAGTCCTTCAAAGGCTTTGCCGTGGCGGGCCTCGTCACGGGCCATCTCATGAACGGTATCGTGGATCGCATCAAGGTTAAGAGCCTTTGCGCGTTTTGCGAGGTCGGTCTTTCCTGCGGTGGCGCCGTTTTCGGCTTCTATTCTCATCTCAAGATTTTTCTTGGTGGAATCCGTTACGCACTCACCAAGGAGTTCAGCAAATTTAGCGGCATGCTCCGCTTCTTCAAATGCAGCTTTTTCCCAGTACAAACCGATCTCGGGATAACCTTCTCTGAAAGCAACGCGGCTCATGGCAAGATACATACCTACTTCGGAACATTCGCCGTTAAAGTTTGCGCGAAGGTCATTTATTATATCTTCGGGAGCGCCCTTGGCAACACCGACAACGTGCTCGGAAGCCCAGGTCATCTCACCTTCCTGCTTTGTAAATTTCTCCTTGGGAGCCTGGCAAACGGGACACTTATCGGGAGCCTCGTCACCTTCGTGAACGTAACCGCATACGGAACATACATATTTAGCCATAAGAAAACCCTCCTTGTTTGGCGTGATTTGTCAGATAATTCATTATAACATAAATGATTTTTCGTTCAAGAGCTTTACCCTTTTATTATTATTTTAGAAAATTATTTCACATCTTTAAGCAAAAGCCCGCTGAAATGTGATAGTATTGGCTTAGCAGAGTTTTGCGGAAGGGAGCGTGTCGTGAGGCTTAAAACAAGATTGCAGATCACCTTCGGGATAATTGCTGTTTTGCCCGTTTGCCTGTTTTCACTGGCTTTCCTGGTGGTGGGCAAGGTAATGATCCACTTAAGAAAGGTCGGTGAAATAGAGAGTGTGGACAGGCTCATGCCAAAGAGCATGCTGACGGTCCTCTTTATTACCATCTTTGTCATCATGTTCCTTATAGCCGCGGGGCTCACCCGATGGATCGGGAAAGGCGTTTTCAGCCCGGTTAACGAGCTTAAGGTCGGAATGCAGCAGATAGCCGACGGAAACTTCGACTACGCTCTTGAAAAAAACATGAAGGGCGAAATCGGGGAGCTTTACAGAGACTACGAGGACATGCGCCTTAAGTTAAAGCAGAGCACAGAGGAAACCGTCAGGAACGAAGCTCAGAACCGGGAGCTTATCACCAACATTTCCCACGATCTTAAGACTCCCATAACGGCCATCAAAGGCTACGTTGAGGGGATCATGGACGGCGTTGCCGACACTCCCGAGAAGATGGACAAATACATCAAGACCATCTACAACAAGACCAACGACATGGACCGCCTCATAAACGAGCTCACCATTTACTCGCGGATCGACGCGAACCGCATTCCCTATACGTTTCTTCGTCTCAACGTGTCAGACTACTTTAACGACTGTATCGAGGAAGTGGGTCTCGACCTTGAGTCAAAGAACATTAAACTCGACTATTCGAATCTGGTTCCTCCCGACACCAGGATAATCGCGGATCCCGAGCAGTTAAGGCGCGTCATCAACAACATAATCAGCAATTCGGTCAAATATATGGACAAAGAAAAACCGGAGCAGAAGATAGATTTCCGTATCCTTGACGACGGAGACTCGGTAAGGATTGAGATCGAGGACAACGGACGCGGAATAGCAGCCAAAGACCTGACCAGAATATTTGAAAGGTTCTATAGGACCGATGCTTCCAGAAACTCCGCCCGGGGCGGAAGCGGAATCGGCCTTTCGATAGTTAAGAAGATCGTGGAAGACCACGGCGGATATATATGGGCCACCGGCAAAGAAGGCGAAGGAACCTGTATGCACTTTGTACTCAGAAAATACGAGGAGAAGAAAGAATATGAGTAAAATATTGATAATCGAAGATGAAGAAGCCATTGCGGATCTTGAGAAGGATTACCTTGAACTCAGTGATTTTAAGGTAGACATCGCGGGAGACGGCATAGACGGAGAAAAGAAAGCCCTTGAGAACGATTACGACCTTATTGTGCTCGATCTCATGCTTCCCGGCAAAGACGGATTTGAGGTCTGCAAGAGCATACGCGAAAAGAAAAACGTGCCGATTCTTATGGTTTCCGCCAAGAAAGACGACATCGACAAGATTCGCGGTTTAGGCCTCGGAGCCGATGACTACATGACCAAGCCCTTCAGTCCCAGTGAGCTTGTGGCAAGAGTCAAAGCCCATCTTGCAAGATACGAGCGCCTTACAAATTCTCAGGCAAAGCCCAGAAACACGGTAATTGAGATCAGAGGACTCAAAATCGACAAAACCGCAAGACGTGTCTGGGTGGACGGCGAAGAAAAGCAGTTTACCACCAAGGAATTCGACTTGTTGACTTTCCTTGCGGAAAATCCGAACCACGTTTACACAAAGGACGAGCTTTTCCGTGAGATCTGGGATATGGACTCCATCGGTGATATAGCGACCGTCACGGTACATATCAAGAAGATCCGCGAAAAAATCGAGTTTGATTCCGCAAATCCCCAGTACATCGAGACCATTTGGGGCGTAGGATACAGATTTAAAATGTAACGGCACATAAATGCTTGCCGCGAAATGAATTCGGGGATATATTTCAGAAATTACCGGGGGTACAGGATGATCAAGAAGTATGTGTTCGGGAAGCCGATGGATACGGGGGCTGTTGTTGCAAAAGTAAAAGCAACTGTCCCGGAAGGGCCGAAAATCGGCGAACTGACTGTGGATGAAAAGAATAAGACCATTACATATATCATGCCTCCCAAGGCCCGCATTTACGGCCTCGGTGAGACTGTAAGGGGCATAAATAAAAGAGGATGGCTTTACATCAGCAACAACACCGATAATCCCCATCATGAGGAAGGCAAGCATTCTCTTTATGCTTCTCAAAACTTTATCATTGTTGATAATGGGGACGGAAAGTGCTTTGGATTTTATTTCGATCATCCCGGAGAGGTAAGATTTGACATAGGCTTTACAAAAAACGATGTCTTTACCGTTTCTGCGGAGGATTTTGATTTTTCTTTATACTATATCGAGGAAGATTCTCCCCTTGAGATCGTAAAGAGTTTCAGAGGTCTGGTGGGCAAGAGTTACGAAGCACCTCTTTGGGCTTACGGATACGGTCAGAGCCGCTGGGGATACAAGAATGCTTCCGACATCAGGGAAGTCAGAGACTCCTATAAGAAACTGGGCATTCCCCTCGACATGATCTACATGGATATCGATTACATGCAGGATTTCAAGGACTTTACCGTTAATCCGGAAAGGTTTCCCGATTTCGAAGCTTTCGTGCGGGATATGAAGGCTGACGGAATCCGTCTTATTCCCATAATCGATGCGGGCGTAAAGATCGAGAAAGGGTACGACGTATACGAAGAGGGTATAAAGAACGATTTCTTCTGCAAGAAAGAAGACGGAACTCCTTTGGTGGCTGCGGTATGGCCCGGCAAGGTGCACTTTCCGGATTTTCTGAATCCCGCTGCAGCAAAGTGGTTCGGAGACAAATATAAGGTTCTCACGGACATGGGAATCGAGGGCTTCTGGAATGACATGAACGAGCCCGCCATTTTTTATACCGAAGACCATCTGAAGGAAGTATTCGGGGAACTCGAGAATATTAAGGACAAAGAACTTGATATCTGGGGATTCTTCGGATTCAAGGGACTTATTGATTCCATAAATAACAATCCCGAGGATTACAGGCGTTTCTTCCACGAATTTAACGGCGTTAAGGTGCGCCATGACAAGGTTCACAATCTCTACGGGTTTTACATGACCAAAGCTGCGGGTGAGGCTTTCGAAAGAAACAACAAGGACAAGAAAATCCTTCTTTTTTCAAGGTCATCCTTTATGGGCATGCACAGATACGGAGGGGTCTGGACCGGAGACAATATGTCCTGGTGGAGCCATCTGCTCTTAAATATAAAGCAGATGCCCTCCCTCAACATGACGGGGTTCATTTATTCCGGAGCGGATACCGGCGGTTTCGGCGGCAACACCACGGAAGACCTGATGATGAGATGGCTTGAATTCAGCATTTTCACACCCCTTTTCAGAAATCATTCCGCTCTCGGTACCAGAAATCAGGAACTGTACAGGTTTGAACGATCAAGAGATTTTAAGAATATCGTTGAGTTAAGATATGCGCTTATTCCCTATATTTACAGGGAGTGCACCAAAGCAATCAATGAAAACGGAATGTACTTTAAACCGCTGTCTTTTGTGTACCGTGATGATGAAAGAGCGGGAGAAACAGAAGACCAGCTTCTTGTGGGTGACAGTTTGATGATTGCACCTGTTTACGAGCAAAATAAAACCGGAAGATATGTATATCTCCCGGAAGATATGAAACTGGTGCGTTTCAGAAGCTATAAGGATTTTGACACAGAAGTTCTAACAAAGGGCGACCACTATGTTAAGGCAGAACTGAATGAGGTTCTCGTATTTGTTCGAAAGGGACATAAACTTACCCTTACGGAGCCTGCAAACTGCGTAGACAGACTGGACATGGACAGGTGTGCCGCAACCATTGAGTTTTAGGTGTAAAATGAAAGGGGGATTCGGATATGTATTGGGTCATCGCGTGTCTTGCGGTACTGGGTATCGCCATCGATATTTGGTTCATTAAGACCGAATATGCGGGAAAGATGGTTAAAGCAACTGTTTACAAAGGACTTGCATCCCTGACTTTTGTGAGTCTCGGCATTTATGCCTACATTAGGGTTCCTTCACGATTTGGGCTCCTGATCGTCATCGGTCTGATCCTGGGGCTCATCGGGGACGTTCTTTTAAATCTCAGAAATGTCCTCCGGGGCGCTGCTTCAAGGAAGATATTCGCTCTGGGGATTTTCTCCTTCGTCTGCGGTCATTTTCTTTATATTGCCGCACTCATCGGGCGAAACACGGATATAATCCTCATTTCGCTCATTGTGACTGCGGTGGCTTCCGCCGTATTGATAAGACCCCTCATGACGCGGATCACGGCGCCGAGCAAAGGCCTTGAGATCTTCGGCTACGTCTATCTTGCGATCGTCATCGGAATGTCCTCATGCGCGGAGGTTCTTTTGTACAAAGAAGTATCGACTCTTACGCTGCTTTTCTTCTTTGGCGGTCTTTTGTTTATGGTGAGCGATTTTATCATGATTTATTATTCCTTCGGGAAAAAGATAAAGCCCCTGCGGGCCATCAACCTTCTTGCATATTTTGTGGCTCAGGTCCTGATCGCGACGAGCATTCTTTTTGCATAGGAGGTTAAGGTGAAGATAGTCATTGCACCCGATTCTTTCAAAGGCAGTCTCTCTGCGCCGGAGGTTGCACGTGCCATGGAGCGCGGGGTTAAAAGAATAATCCCGGCGGCGGAGACGGTGTTGTTACCCATGGCTGACGGCGGAGAAGGCACGGTGGATGCGTTGGTTACTGCCATGGGCGGCAGGCTTGTTACCGTTCCCGCCCACGATCCTCTGGGAAGGGAAATCAACGCCTCTTACGGGATTCTCCCCGACAATACCGCAGTCATAGAAACTGCGGCGGCATCGGGCCTTACTTTGATTGAAAAAGAAAAACGTGATGCGATACACGCTTCGACCTTCGGTACCGGCGAACTTATAAGGGATGCCCTTAAAAACGGGGCAAAGAAACTGATCATAGGCCTCGGAGGTTCCGCAACCACCGACGGAGGAATGGGAATTGCAAAGGCCCTGGGTTTTAAGTTTTTGGACGAAAACGGAGCGGAACTTAACGAAGGCGGAGCAGAGCTTAAGAAGCTTTCAAGGATCGATAGGTCGGGCGTGATCCCGGAGACAAAAGAAGCCGTATTTCAGCTTGCAAGCGATGTAAAAAATACCCTTTACGGAAAGAACGGAGCCGCATGCGTATTTGCTCCTCAAAAGGGCGCAAGTGCGGAGGATGTGGTACTTTTGGACGCGGCACTTAAGAATTACGGCGATGTATTGCAAAAGCAAACGAGCCGTGACATAGCGAATCTTGAAGGAACCGGAGCGGCAGGCGGGATTGCAAGCGTTTTTCTTGCTTTTTTAAATGCAAGCCTTGGTTCAGGCATCGATTTCGTGCTGGACGTCACGGATTTTGATTCGAAGGTTAAGGACGCAGATCTTGTCATCACGGGAGAAGGAAGGATCGACGCCCAGAGCGCCTGTGGGAAGGTGCCTTACGGTGTGACAAAGCGCACCAAAAGACACGGAAATATCCCCGTGATCGTTATCGGAGGCTCACTCGGAGATGGTTATGAAGAACTCTATTCTGTCGGCGTGGATGCAATGCTTTCTTCCGTAAACGGAATATGTACCTTGGACGAGGCCATGAAATCGGCTGCGTTCAACGTTGAACGGGCTTCCGCGGACGCCATGAAGTTCGTGTTGATTCCGCGAAAATAAAAATTTTTCAAATTACCGATTGACAAGATAGGCAAATGTCTGTATAGTGCTGTCTATACACAAAGGAGCAAGACAATGGTTTCAACTGCTGTTATCGCGAAACTGAATATGATGATGTGCATGTGCATGTGCGGTCGGATGTCAGAACCCCGGTTTTCAAATTTCAGGGATGGCGATGCGGCTTTAAATGTCGTGCGCCTTTGATTAAAAAGTACACCTGATAATCGGATGACCGGGAGTCGAGAGACACCGGTCATTTTTTTGTGCGGCGAATGGGAAACCTGACGTCGCGAAGGAACGTCGACTGCAGCGGCAATCTCATCGGGAGTACGGGAGGAAAGAACATGAAGATTAAGACAAACATCATACAAAAGCAGACAGAGACCCTTCGAATGTGTATGTGCATGTGTAAATAATACGACCGTCGAAAAACAAAAAAACAATAATTACACAAACACAATCAAACACTTTTGGAGGAAAAAATAATGAAAAACAACATTTTAAAGAAACTCGGACTCATACTTACGGTAGCACTTACAAGCACACAGATTCTCGCAGGCTGCGGAAAAACAACAATTTCACAGAGCAACAGTAATTCCGCATCGGTTTCCAAGCCCGATGTAACTGCGTCGGCACCTTCCAATGCAGCTTCTGTCGAAGCAAAGGGCACCATAACCGTTGCCGCATCCCCCACACCTCATGCGGAAATTCTTGCCAAGGCAGCAGAGATCCTTAAAGAGCAGGGCTGGACCTTAAAGGTTACGGAATTTGAAGACTATGTACAGCCCAACCTGGTAGTTGAGAGCGGCGAGTTTGACGCAAACTACTTCCAGCACGTTCCTTATCTTGACGATTTTAACGCAAACAATAATACCAATATCGTAAACGCAGGCGGAATACACTACGAACCCTTCGGTATTTATCCCGGAAAGAAGAAAGCACTTTCGGATCTTTCCGAGAAAGACACCATCGCAGTTCCCAACGATACCACCAACGAAGCAAGAGCCCTTCTTCTTTTACAGGCAAACGGTATCATCAAGCTTAAAGAGGGTGCAGGCCTTTCCGCAACCGTTCTCGATATCGTTGAAAATCCTTTAAACATCAAGATTCAGGAGCTTGAAGCAGCTCAGGTATCAAGAGTTAAAGATGAAGTTGCTTTCGTGGTTTTAAACGGTAACTACGCACTTGAAGCAGGCTTCTCGGTAGCAAAGGACTCCGTTGCTTACGAACAGTCCGATTCCGAAGCCGCAAAGACCTACGTAAACATCATCGCAGTCAAAGCAGGTAACGAAGAAAACGAAGGCATCAAGGCTCTTGTTGAAGTTCTTAAGTCCGATGCAATCGTTCAGTTCATCAACGAAACCTACGACGGAGCGGTTGTTCCTTACAAAGACTGATGAGGTGAAAAATGTCCTTTATCCGGATTGAAAACTTAAGCAAAACCTTCGGCGGAAAGGACGACAGCGTCAGAGCCTTAAAGGATGTTAATTTAAGCATTGAGAAAGGCGAGATCTTCGGCGTGATCGGACTTTCCGGAGCAGGTAAAAGCACTCTGGTTCGATGTATAAACTTACTTGAACGTCCATGTGACGGCAAAATCCTGATAGACGGGAAAAACATTCTGGAATTCTCCGAAAAAGAGCTCAGGGAAGAACGCAAAAAAACAGCCATGATCTTCCAGCAGTTCAACCTTCTTATGCAAAGAAACGTGCTTGATAACGTCTGTTTTCCCTTGGAGATTGCCGGGGTCGGTAAAAAAGAAGCGAGAAAGAAAGCTCTCGAGCTCTTAAAGAAAGTCGAAATAGCCGACAAAGCAAAGTTCTATCCGGTGCAGTTGTCCGGCGGACAGAAGCAAAGGGTCGCAATAGCAAGGGCCCTTGCTTCGAATCCCGAGATCATTCTTTGTGACGAGGCTACAAGCGCCCTGGACCCTCAGACTACCAGGAGGATATTGAAGCTTTTAAAGCAGATCAACGAAGAGTACGGCATCACAATAGTGATAATCACTCACGAAATGCGCGTGGTGGAGGAAATCTGCGACAGAGTCGCCGTTCTTGAAAAAGGAAGACTTGTGGAGGAAGGGGAGGTAAGTGAAGTTTTCTCGAACCCCAAATCCCCGGCTGCAAGGCGGCTGATCCTTACAAAACAGAGCGAACAGATCGAAGAGGAGGAAGAATCCTATGGGCTTGGCTGATATTATGAAAATGCTTGCGGACGGAACGAAGGATACCCTTATAATGGTGCTTTTTTCCACCCTTTTCGGCTATCTTTTCGGCCTCCCCTTGGGAGTGCTTCTGTCGGTAACGGGCGATAACGGGTTAAAACCCATGCCCCTGCTTTACAGGGTCCTTGATGTGGTAATAAATATTGCAAGAAGCATCCCTTTCCTGATTCTGCTGATCCTTATCCAGCCCTTTACAAAAACGGTTGTCGGGAAAAGCTACGGAACGCTTGCTACGGTGGTTCCCCTTACGGTGGCCGCCATTCCCTTTATAGCAAGAATGGTTGAAAGTTCTCTTAAGGAAGTGGATGCGGGCGTCATAGAGGCGGCACTCAGCCTGGGTGCGTCTAAGATGACGATCATAACAAAGGTGCTTATCGCCGAGGCCAGAACTTCGCTTCTGATCGGTGTAACCATCGCAACGGGCACCATCCTCGGTTACTCCGCCATGGCCGGTATCGTGGGCGGCGGCGGGCTCGGAGATATAGCTATCCGATACGGCTATTATCGGTACGAGACCGAAATAATGATAGTCACCGTTGTGGTGATCGTCTTATTCATGCAGCTTTTCCAATGGTTTGGCATGCTTCTTTCCAAAAAGTGCGACAGAAGAAAGAGATAATGCTATAATGACCTAAAGGCGGAGCGAAACCATGAAGGAAGAAGACATTCTTTTTGAAGACAATTCCATACTGGTTGTAAACAAACCTGCGGGACTTGCGGTGCAGACGGCGAAGATCGGAGAGAAAGACCTTCTCGGCGAAGCAAGGAACTATCTCAAGGTAAAGGGCGAGGCCCCCGATGTCTTTCCGATACACAGACTCGACCAGCCTGTTTCCGGGATCGTGTTACTTGCAAAAACCTCCGAAGCCGCAGCAACCCTTTCAAAGGATATGCAGGCCGATGCTTTTTCCAAGGATTACAAAGCAAGGGTCTTTAAAAAATGTAAACTCGCAAAAAGCGGTGAATTAAAGGATTTCCTGCTGAAACAAAAAGACAACACTTCCAAAGTGGTGAGCAAAGATACCAAAGGCGCCAAAGAAGCGATTCTGACTTTTGAAGTCACGGCAGAAGACGACGACAACGCAAGCCTCACGGTTCATTTAAAAACCGGGCGGCACCACCAGATAAGAGTACAGCTTTCAAACGCCGGGATGCCTATTCTCGGAGATTTAAAATACGGTAACGAAGAAAGCCTCGCCGTTTCAAAGAGGCTCAACATCAAAACAGTAGCCCTCACGGCTTACAAACTTAAGTTCAAACATCCGGATTCAGGGAAGCCCATGGAGTTTTCGATATAACTCCGGGCTTCTTTTTTTGCGCATTTTACGCTATTATATCTATTATGAGAACGAACATTGCGGGAAGAAAAAAGAATATAAAACATGACCGTGTTTTCTGGTTTACGCTGGCGGGGAACATTCTGGCATTTTTGCTGATAACCGTGATATTTACTGGACTTCCGCTCTATCTTCGGAGCGGGTACAACAATATCGCCGAGGGCAAGTACATTTTCTTTATGAACGTGGCAAAATACACGGCGATAATCATGGGCTTTTTCACGGCATTGTATCTTGTCATAAGGGGGATGTCGGAAGCGGAGTTAAAGGCTTTTCGCCCCATAAAGAAGCTCGATTACGCACTTTTGTTTTTTGCGCTGGTTTTGTTCATTTCCCACCTTTGCTCACCCTATAAATCCGTGGGAGCAGGGTCCTCTTACTGGTTTCATGAGGGTTCCGTGTGGGGGTGCTTAGGCTGGTACATGGGTCTTATTACCTATCTTGTTTTCATCATGTTTTACTTCATCGTTTCCAGATATTTAAATTATCGGGATTTCGTGCTTCTTCCGGTGATCGTGCCTGCCATGATCGTTTTCGTCTGGGGAATATTTAACCGCTTCGGCGTTTCCTTCATCGAATACGACGGCCTTGACCCCGAATACATTTCATCCATCGGCAACATTAACTGGTTTTGCGGGTATCTTACGGTAATCCTTCCCATCATCATAGGCTTATATCATTACAAAGAAGGGCTGATTCGTTTCCTTTTTGCGATTACCATGTTTACGGGGTTTTTCGTAACCATCATAAACGGTTCGGATTCGGGACTTTTTGCTTTGTTCATGACGCTTCTGGTGCTCTTTGTCATATCTTCGAAGGACGAAAGAAAAATGGCCCGCTTTTCGGAGATCGGGTCGTGGCTGTGTGCGACCATGGTCCTGGTGGCACTCATAAACAGATTTAATCCGGATCTTCTGACGTTTCGAGGCATGTTCGGAGACCTGTTTACAGACGTAAGGATAACCCTCGGAATCTTTCTTGTTTCGCTGGCGGTGCTTGTTTATTTTCACGCCTGCAGTAACGAGATGGCCGTATATCCGAACTTTTTAAAAAAGCATCTCGGTCTCATTGCGATCATTTTAACAATCCTTATTGCGGCGGCGATAATCACGCTTATTGCGGTAAATACCGCAATGGGGGGCACACTTCCCGTGATCGGCCGGCACGAGTTCTTTATCTACGACAGGGAATGGGGAACCAAGAGGAGTGTGGACTGGGAGGTAGGTTTTAAGAGCTTTCTTTCCCTGGATTTCTGGCATAAACTCATAGGGATCGGGCCCGATTGCTTCTGGTTCAACATAGTGGACCACCCGGATTTAAGGGAAAACGTAAGGCTTGCTTTTAAAGATATAAGACTTGTAAACGCACACAATATTTTTCTTACCATGCTGGTAAATACGGGCATCATCGGACTTTCGGCGTTCTTAGGCGTTATCGTGTGTGCCTTTAAGACCTTTGGAAGCAGATTAAAGGAAAAGCCCGGACTCATCATGTTTATCCTGGTTTTGGTGATGTATCTTTCAAACAACCTTTTCAGCTTCGAGCAGATCACCAGCACCCCGTTTTTGTGGCTGGCTATGGGAATCGGGGCGAGTATGACCGTGAAAAAGGCGAATTGACAAACCTTTTGACAGGGCATACAATTTGAGAAGAATTTTTGATTTACGGAGGAAATATGGCAGACAAGAAAATGGTAGAGGCGATAACCTCTATGGACGAGGACTTCGCACAATGGTACACGGACATCGTGAAAAAGGCCGATCTGTGCGACTACACAAGTGTTAAGGGATGCATGGTATTCAAGCCCGCCGGATACGCGATCTGGGAGCTTATCCAGAGACAGCTGGACGACAGGTTCAAAGCCACCGGCGTTGAGAACGTTTATCTTCCCATGTTCATTCCCGAGAGCCTTCTTGAAAAAGAAAAGGATCACGTTGAAGGCTTTGCTCCCGAAGTAGCCTGGGTTACCCAGGGCGGACTGCAGCCCCTTCAGGAGAAGATGTGTGTACGACCTACCTCCGAAACCCTTTTCTGCGATTTTTATAAAAATGAAGTACATTCCTACAGAGACCTTCCCAAGGTTTATAACCAGTGGTGCTCCGTAGTTCGCTGGGAGAAGGAGACAAGACCCTTCCTTCGTTCCAGAGAGTTCCTTTGGCAGGAAGGACACACCATCCACGCTACCGCAGAAGAGGCCGAAGCACGCACCATTCAGATGCTTGACGTTTATGCGGACTTCTGCGAAGAGGTTCTCGCAATTCCCGTAGTTAAGGGACGTAAGACCGAAAAAGAAAAATTTGCGGGCGCACAGGCTACCTACACCATCGAAGCTTTGATGCACGACGGTAAGGCTCTTCAGTCCGGTACCAGCCACAACTTCGGTGATGGTTTCGCCCATGCTTTTGACATTCAGTTTACAGACAAGGACAATACCTTAAAATATCCTCACCAGACCTCCTGGGGATGCACCACCAGACTTATCGGTGCCATCATCATGGTCCACGGCGACGATTCGGGACTTAAGCTTCCCCCGCTCGTTGCACCCACCCAGGTTGTTATCGTTCCCATCAAACAGAAGGCTGAAGGTGTTCTTGACAAGGCTTACGAACTTCGCGACGAACTCAAAAAGAAGGGCTTCAGAGTCAAAGTGGACGACACCGACAAGAGTCCCGGATTTAAGTTCGCAGAGACCGAGATGCGCGGGGTTCCTTTCCGTGTTGAGGTTGGTCCCAAGGATATCGAAGAAGGCAAGTGCATAATCGTACGCCGCGACAACGGTGAAAAGTTCGAGTGCCCTCTTTCCGGACTTACCGCAAAGATTGAAGAGCTTATCCCCGTTGTACAAAAGGATATGCTGGAGGCTGCGAGAGTACGTCGCGATTCTCAGACTTACGAAGCAAGAACCTGGGATGAATTCAAGAAGATCTTCGAAGAAAAGACCGGTTTCGTTAAGGCTATGTGGTGCGAAGACGTTGCCTGCGAAAACAAGATCAAAGAAGAACTGGCCGTTACCAGCCGCTGCATGCCTTTCAAACAGGAGCATCTTTCCGACAAATGCGTTTGCTGCGGAAAACCCGCCAAGAAAATGGTTTATTGGGGCCGTGCATACTAATTGTACTAAGGAGGTTCATTCATGAACGTACTCGTTATCAATTGCGGCAGCTCGTCGCTTAAATATCAGTTCATCAATTCCGACACCGAAGAGGTTATGGCAAAGGGTCTTTGCGAAAGAATCGGAATCGACGGAAGCCAGATTACTTATCAAAAGGCCGGCGGAGACAAGGATATCACCGTATCTCCCATGCCCGACCACACCAAGGCGGTTCAGCTTGTTATCGACAAACTTACGGATCCCGTTAACGGTGTAGTCAAGTCCCTGAAGGAGATCGATGCCGTAGGTCACAGGATAGTTCACGGCGGAGAAAAGTTTGCTTCATCCGTTGTTATCAATGATGAAGTCATCAAAGCCATCGAGGAGTGCAACGATCTTGCTCCCCTTCACAATCCCGCAAACCTTATCGGTATTCACGCCTGCGAAAAGCTTATGCCCGGCGTGCCCATGGTAGCGGTGTTTGATACGGCATTCCATCAGACCATGCCTCCCAAGGCTTATCTCTACGGTCTTCCTTATGAATATTATGAGAAATACAAAGTTCGTCGCTACGGCTTCCACGGAACCAGCCACGACTTCGTATCTTCGGAAGCCGCCAAGTTCCTCGGCAAAGACAGAAAGGACTTAAAGATCATCGTTTGCCACCTTGGTAACGGAGCATCCATCTCCGCAGTAATGAACGGTAAGTCCGTTGATACCTCCATGGGTCTTACCCCCCTTGAAGGCCTTATCATGGGAACCAGAAGCGGTGATATCGATCCCGCCATCATTACCTTCCTTTCAAACAAGCTTCATGTACCTGCCGATGCCGTTATAGACATTCTTAACAAGAAGTCCGGTGTCTACGGCCTTTCAAAGGTATCAAGCGACTTCAGAGATCTTGAGAAAGCCTACAACGAAGGCAACGAACTTGCCAAGATCACTCTTGAGACCTACTCTTACAGGGTTGCAAAATATATCGGTTCTTACGTTGCAGCCATGAACGGTGTTGATGTTATCGCTTATACCGCAGGTGTGGGTGAGAATACTTCTCTTGTCCGTAAGATGGTGGGTGAATACCTTACCTACCTCGGAACCAACGTAGATCCCGAAAAGAACAAGATTCGCGGTGAGATAGTGGTTCTTTCCGATCCCGGCAGCAAAGTTGTTACCATGATCGTTCCCACCAACGAAGAACTTGCAATTTGCAGAGAGACCGTAAGACTGGTAAAATAAATTACAGAAAGTCAGGGGGTTCATGGATGAACAGTCCGTGGACCCCTTTTTTCAAATTAAATTATAAGTATGAACATTTCTCTTCCCAGCAATGTAGAAAAGATCATATCGGTCCTTGAAGAAGCCGGGCACGAAGCCTACGCGGTAGGCGGATGTGTGCGGGATTCTTTGCTTGGAAGGACCCCCAACGACTGGGATATTACCACTTCCGCAGAGCCCTTGGAAGTAAAGAAACTCTTTAAACGAACCTTTGATACCGGGATCCAACACGGCACCGTATCCGTGCTTTTCGGTAAGGAGATCTATGAGGTCACAACTTACAGGATAGACGGCAAGTATGAGGATTCCAGACATCCCAAGGAGGTTTCTTTTACCAAGAGTCTTTCGGAGGATCTTCGAAGAAGAGATTTCACCATAAACGCCATGGCCTACAATCCCCGCACGGGAATTGTGGATAACTTCGGCGGAATGGAGGACCTGCGGTGCAAAACCGTACGGGCGGTGGGAAATCCCGAGGAACGTTTCGGAGAAGATGCCCTCAGAATCCTTCGAGCCGTAAGATTTGCGGCCCAGTTAGGTTACTCTGTCGACGGAGAAACCGAGAAGGCCATCAGGGATCTGGCAAAGAATCTTAAAAATATAAGCGCCGAGCGGATCCGCACGGAACTTGAAAAGCTCATCACAAGCGATAACCCCGGTTACATCAGAAAGGCTTACGAACTTGGCATTACGGGGGTGGTTCTTCCCGAGTTTGACCGGATGATGGAGACCCCTCAAAACAATCCCCATCACGCCTACACGGTGGGAGAGCATACGATCCGCGTAATGGAAGGCATCGGAAATACGAAGATATTAAGGCTCACAGCCCTGCTTCATGATATAGAAAAACCCGGAACCCGCACCACGGACGAAAAGGGGATCGACCACTTTTACGGGCACCCCGCCAAGGGCGCAAAGACCGCTGCGGAAATCCTGAGGCGTTTAAGATATGACCGGGACACGGAGAAACTGGTGAGCCGCCTGGTGGAATTCCACGACTGGGAGATCCACGCAAAGGTTTCCGATATCCGCAGATGGGTAAACAGGATCGGTGAAGACTGCTTCCCGCTCATGTTTGAAATAAACAAAGCAGATATTCTGGCGCAGAGTGATTTCCACAGAGAAGAAAAATTAAAGCATCTGGACTCACTTGAGGCTGCTTATGATACAATGATAAAAAACGGTGACTGTGTTTCTTTAAAAACCCTTGCCGTTACAGGGTCCGACCTGATAAAGGAAGGCTTTCCCGCAGGACCGAAGATCGGAGAAGAGTTAAACCGCCTGCTTTCAATGGTGCTTGACGACCCTTCGAAAAATAACAGAGAATTTCTTCTTTCTCAAATTCATCGATAAATACAGAGGCTCTATGTTAAAGAAAAAATCGATTCTTTTAATTGCATTGGTGTCTGCCTTGTTTGTGTTGCAGGGGTGCGCGTTTTCGGAACCTCCGGCGCATACGAACACGTCCGTTTCCATGAAGGACAACCTCTACACCGTTCCCGAGATAGGAGCTTACGACTGTGCGGATACGGCGGTGATCACCGGGATCGACAGCGTCAACAAGACCATCAGATTCTATAACTATGAGCTTCGCAAATCCTATACTCTCGAGTATGATTCTCTTACGCGTTTTGCGGATAAATACGGAACAGCCCTTACGGCGGGACAGTTAAAAGAAGGAACCGTTACCGATGTACTGTTCTTAAAATCCAAAAAGCAGCTGGT
>Ga0129306_1001823_pt1 | contig 21727 bp, 13 predicted proteins | sample P827metagenome_FD_94438 | JGI IMG/M metagenome (GOLD analysis project Ga0129306, IMG submission 94438) | Capybara group fecal microbial communities from Wisconsin, USA - P827 metagenome | ecosystem: Host-associated > Mammals > Digestive system > Large intestine > Fecal | place: USA: Wisconsin... | reverse complement strand
TTCTGCAGCGAAAGGTAACTTTATCGAAAAAAGGCTGTGTGACACATATCGATCACACAGCCTTGTTATTATCGTAGCCGAAGATTCAATTGCTGCAATAATTAATCGCCTTTCCGTCTTTATCATAGCATTCAATAACGCCTCTTTCGTCAAGTCCGAGCCTGCATTTTCGGCATACCCTGCCCGATCTGTCCGATTCGATCTCATGAAATCCCCCCATGGGACACAAACCTTTTTCGTTACATATCCAGTAGTCAGTCCACGTAATGTATAAGCCGCAAAGACTGCCTACAGGTCTGCCGTCGGGGGCAAATTCAATGCTTTCGGAATACCCGCCGTTCACATATTCCAGTTCGTTACCCCAAAGTTCACGATCAGCATTTTCATTTTTGAATTCGTCAGCCGAAATACTGAAGCCCAGCTTTTTGGCAGCAACCGACGCCATTTCAGGCGTTATCTCACCGTCTGTCATAAGTCCGTCAAGTGTTTTGAGATATTTCAGCCTAAGCTCGGCATCACTGCTGAGGGCAGCTTTAAATCTGATAAGTTCCGTCAAATGAACCACCTCATAAGACTGTATTGTCAGTCATTTTATAAATGAATTTTGCCATAACGTATGTACACGCTTTTTGTATTGGCTGTAATGCACATACATATTATATCACAGTTGCGATATAAAAAGATTCACCGCTATGGTGAAACAGACTCGGTTCAGAATTATTCACCAAAATGGTGAATGTTTTTCAATGGGAATCGTGCTATAATTTTAAGGTAATTGTGATATAGCCATACAATTATCATCAGTGGCAGTTTGCACTCGAAACGGTCGGTATCCGACGTGTGCCTGACCGAGTAGATATAAATGAACATCATTATCAGAGCTGACCGCAGTCATATACACAAAAACAGCCAATGCTCGGAGATTCTCAGAACAGTGGCTTTCGCTAATGTATTCAACTTTTACAGATAAGTTTTTCAGTATTGCTGTCAAGTGCAGATATTATGCTGATAATGATTTCTTTTGGTTCGGAAAGACCACCCAGCACCCATTTTTCAATAACTGCCATACAGCCATGAGTTCTGTAGCAGCTGAGATACTCTATCCTGATATCGCCTATAGTCGTATCGTTTTTTTCACTTGCCAGCTTGCGGAAAAGCCCCTCCATGAGTTTGCTGAGTTTATCACGCAGGCGATTCGTTCCGTTAGGGCTGAATATCATTCTGAATATGCTCCTGTTATCGTCAATGTATGCGATAAGACAGGAAAAGAATTCCTCTGAAGGTATCTCGTCAAGTCGAAGGATAAGCAGCCCAAGCTCGATAAGGACACCTTCCTCGATCTTGTCATACAGATCATAAACGTCAAGATAGTGATTATAAAAAGTCACACGGTTGACATCGGCTTTATCGGATATTTACTGTACGGTTATTTTATGAAGCTCCTTTTTTATCAGAAGCTCTGCAAACGCATCGCATATAGCTTTCCGAGTTTTTAATGCTCGACGGTCTGCCTTTTTCTCGCCCATAGCATTCCTTCCTTTCGTGTATTGCGTGGTATAGATGAATAAAGCTGATATTAATTGCCGCGCATTCTGCTTTGCCTGTGAATGTATGGTATCATTATACACCATTACATCTGCAAAGTCAAACGATATGATGCTTTATAATCAAGGGAGCAAAAACTCACTCCTTATGCAGCCACAAATATGGTAGGATACGAAGAATTGCGCGATAATCGATTGATTTAAGGACTTCTGTATGATATAATAATAAAGGGTGATAAGAATTGAGTTTAGCTGATTATTTTTCCGAGAATTATATGACCCTTATGACGCTTTCGGGTCTCGTACTCTTGATGTTTGTCAACAGAAATGCGAAAATACCTGCTTCGAAGCTGTTCTGGGCAGGAATAATGCTTCTGCTCGCTATCACGGTGGCAAACTATTTCGGGGATTATTACAAGTACCTTACTGTCACTGAACCCGATATGATACCGTATGCGATTGAAAGGCGCTATATATGTGACACTATCGCGTATATTATTCGTCCTGTAATTATTCTTATAGAGGTACTTGTGATCCTGCCTGATAAGAAATACAAATATCTGTGTATTCTTCCGGCGGCGGTGAGCGGTCTCATCTATTCCACCCGATTTTTTGGTTCTGATCTGACTTTCAGTCTGGGAAGCAATAACATCTTTCACGCCGGACCGCTGCACTTGACGGTATTTGTAGTACAGCTTATATATCTTTTGCTTTTGCTGGCATTTTCACTCATCTGTTTCAAGCGGAACAAAAGGCAAAGCATTATAATAATGGGAATATTGGCGCAGGCTGTTATTGCTGCTCTCGGAGAATATGTATTTGCGTACAATTACGACCTTGCAAATCAAGTAACAGCGTTTTGTATACTTGAATACTATATGTACCTTACAGCTGTATATCAGCGCGAGATCAATGAAGCTGCGCTGGAAAAAGAACGAGATGCAGCTAAAAATGAGCTCCTCGTTCTGAAAAACCAGATACAGCCTCATTTTATCTATAACACACTGAATATAATCCGTTCGCTTATCGGGTCTGATAAGGCAAAGGCAACTGATTGTGTAGATGACTTCACGCAGTATCTTCGTACACACATAGGTGTTATGAAGAAAAATGAAATGATTCCTTTTGAGGATGAGCTTGAGAATGCCAAGCTCTATCTCTCGCTTGTACAGATAGATTATGAGGACAGGCTAAAGCTGGTATACGAGCTTGATGTCACTGATTTTCTAATACCGCCTCTAACACTTGAGCCGCTGGTTGAAAACGCCGTAAAACACGGTATCGGTTGGGGCGGAGGAGCCATAACTGTACGAACCTTTTCGACTGCAGAACATTTTGTAGTTCAGATAAATGATGACGGAAGCAAGGCTGCCGATGAAGATGTAGAGTTTGATCTACCTCACAACGGTATCGGTATAGAGAATACACGGAAGAGATTACAGCTTCAATGTGACAGTACGTTGGAGATCAATATCACAGATCATGGCACAACGGCTGAAATACGTCTGCCGAGGAAGGTGTGTGAGATAAATGAATATACTTATAGTTGATGATCACAAGAGCATAGTTGATGAGATGATTGAAAAGCTGGGTGATCTGCGTCCCAATGCAGTGTGTACAGGCATTACACGCCCTTCCGTGGTCATGCAGCTGCTGTTGGAGCAGCAGTTCGATATTGTTTTTATGGATATTGAGATGCCCGGGATTAACGGTATAAAACTCGCGGAAAAGATACTTGCCGAATATCCGCGAACAAATATTATCTATATCACAGGCTTTACTGAATATGCTTTTGATAGCTACCGCACCTTTGCAAGCGCTTTTCTTGCAAAGCCGATCACGAAAACAGAACTCAAAAATGCTCTTAATAATCTTCGCTATCCTGTGTCTGACATAACCGATGATGTGATCGAGCAGACATATCAGGGCAAAGCTCTTATCGGAAGGAAACTTGAGAAACTGATAATTGAAAGCGGTATGTCAAAGCAAGAGCTCGCTGATAAACTGGGAGTACAGTTTCAGACGATATATCGCTGGATAAACGGTGAGCGACTTCCTGATCTGCCTATGACTCTAAAGATAATGAAAGTACTCGGCATTGACAAGGACAAACTGCTGTAACTGAGGAGCTTTAACCACAATAACGGAGGGTATTAAAAAGAAAACAGATGTTATTACGATAATGAGCGACCTAAGCGGGTGTGAAGCGGCAACTAAGGCTGCCGAGAAGTTTACCGCTTATAACGAGATAACAGGTAAGCTCGCAATGCATATCCGCCTTCTTATGTTCGTGACAGTTTGGCTTGGAATACTTGAAATATCTACGGGCAGGATGACATGTGCAAATGCGGGACACGAATATCCTGCCGTCAAGCACAAAGATGGCAGCTTCGAAATGTTCAAGGATAAGCACGGGATAGCTGTCGGAGCAATGGAAGGCATTAAGTACAAGGAGTACACCATCGAGCTTGAAAAGGGTGACAAGCTGTTTGTCTATACCGACGGTGTTCCTGAGGCAACAAATTCGGATATGGAGATGTTTGGCACGGAACGGATGATACAAGCTCTGAATCATGAGTCGGAAGCTGGGACAGAGAAGCTCATCTCAAATGTCAGAGCAGCTGTTCGGGATTTTGTAAAGGATGCGGAACAGTTTGACGATCTGACAATGCTTTGTATCGAGTACAAATGAACGAATATGGTTTAAAAGAGCTTATTGAAGGAATAATATGCAAAAAGCGTACAGTGCTCCATACGGAACACTGTACGCTTTTCAGTTTTAATATGACCTGTTGAGGCTCCTCAACGCTCAGCCCATTATATTCTGCTTTGGCTTGAGCTCGTTCTTCTGGCGCTCATTTTTCTGCTGGATTGCTTTATTCTTTGCGAACTCCTTTGCTGCTTCATCGGCAAGGTTTTTCTGATTCTCCTTGCTCTGCTTTGAGACCTCCATAGAGAATCGCGAACCAAGTAAAGCACCTGCTTTTCCGTCAACAAGGAACGAATTGAGGTACTTGCCGTCGAGCTTATCGGGGAGCGCCTTCTTAAAACTTTCCGACTCGGCTACCCCCTCTGCAAATTTGCGATAGTCATCAAGGTTCTTGACCTGATCGTCCAAACCGTCAAGCATATTTTTGCCCGTAGCGCTGTTTGAGAAATCACCGAGCATCACAGTCGCGAGCGCGTAACGAAGGTCTTTCTCGCTGAGAGCGTTGCTCTCAACCTGTCCCCTTATGATATACAGCTGATTAGCTGCCTCCTCATTCGCAAAGCTGACCGTACCGTGAGTTGATTTAGACTTCTCCTCGAACTTTTCTACACGCTTGTCAACTGTTTCATCGCTTGCCTGCATGAACAGCTCTTCCTCGTCCTTCTTGGGAGCTACATTTTTGGGTTCTGCTGGCTTAGGCTCATTCTGATGTCCTCGCTTGGATTCCTTTGCGGCGTTATTTACAGCATCCTTGATATCCTTGATAAATTCTTCATTGAGCTCAGGCGCCTTTTCGGGCTGATGGAGTGTTTCCTTGAATTCAATGACGCTCTTGATATCCAGACCCAACCTCTCGATTTCGCCCTTGAGAGCCTTTATGTCCCTGAGGTTATCCTCTCCGACAGCATTTTCAAAGTTGGCTTGTTCCTTCTTGGCAAGCTGCTCTGCCTTCATATCGATAGTATTATCTTCGTAAATATTGTCCGCGTCATCGATAAGGTTTAAATCTATTTTACCTGTATTCTTTTCGGGATCAAACTTTTCGGTTATCTTATTGAGGTGCTCCTTTCTTGACTGCTTCAGCTCCTCTGCAAACTGCTCCTTGCTCTTCGGAGCTTCCATTTTTTCAATAACCTCTTTGAGGGTCATGCCGCTGTCCTTCAGATTATTCTCAATGGAGCTTATCTTGTCAGCGATTTTCTTGCCGACTATATCCTCGAGCTTTACATTTCCGCTGTTATTCTTGACTGCATTATCAAAAGATGCCTTATTGCGGCTCTTGATCTCTGAATTATATTTCTCGGCAGCCTCTTCGTATCCCTGCTGAATGCCTGCATTAAGCAGATTATAATTGTTGATATCGCCCACAGCTTCGTTTACGAAGCCTTCAAGACCTCTTGAAAAGGCAAGTCTTTCAGCTCCATAGCCATAATTATTTCTGAACAGGTTGGAAATTCCTGTATGCTCTTTCTCATACGTCTTTCCCGAGTTCTTGAGTCCTTCAAAGGCTTTATCGACTTTATCCTTGGTTATCTTTGACGGGTCCATATCGGCAAAGGCAGCGACCGCTTCAAGTGACTGACGCATATCATTATATGACTGAGAATTCTCTTTTCCCTTGTCGCGGGTCTGAGCCTTATGCTTATCTATCTCATCGAGCTGCTTGAGCATCTGCTTTGCCTGCTCAGCTTTTGACATAACAGTTGCCCTGTACAGATCGGAATTCTCGATCTTATCGTAGAGACTGTCTCTCTTGGCGCGAAGTTCATTCGTTTCGGTCCTTTGTATTTTCCTATTTTCAACGACCTTATCTCTGTCCTCGGCAAATGCTTCTTCGGCGACCATTGCCTCATGGCTGTTCAGAGCTCTAACATCCTCCTTTATGCCTCCGAACAGTACATTCTGAACATTGACGTCTTTCTCATTGTTGATAACATCAAGGCATTCTTTAGCGCTTTCGCTTGTCTGAACAAGTTCGTTGAGAAGCACGCTTCCATGATTCTCAAGATTGCTTCTGAACTGTGCTCGCTGGTTACGCGGCAGGCTGTAATTCAGATAGTCTTTGAGAGCATCTACCTTTTCTCTCTGGTTTAGCTTGGAGAATTTTTGCTCGTCTTCGAGTCTGCTCTTGGCAGCTTGGAGCTTCGCCTTATCTTCGAGCTCTTCCTTATATAATGGATCGTTTTTGAGTCTCTCCTTATGCTCAAAGCTCTTCCACACGTCATATGGAGCATTTCCGCCGTTAGCGTAGGTCCTCATCTTATCGCTGGTAGTCTTCTCGATGTGAGACTTGAAGTATTTGTTTGCAGAGAGAGCGTTTGTGCGCTCCTCGACCGTCTTGTCATCAACCTCGATGTCGGTCTTGCCGTCGTTTTCAGCCTTTATCTGCTGAAGAGCAACGAGCTTGGTGTAATTCTGAATGTTTTTTTCTCTGTCATACAGGTTTTCATTAAAAATGTTCAGTATATCCTGCAGCATCTGGTCAAGTGTCATTTGAGATTCCTCCATTCAATTCCTTTATCGGACACGCATTGTGCGCTCCTCTGACAGTAATACCCTGACAAGCTGCAAATGGTTACAAGCATTCAGAGTATTAAGCAGTATGATATAATCTGTTTCGTATTAAAAATCAACCATCTGTGTAAGAGTTGTTAATCTTCCACAGTTGGCTGATTTTTTGCCGCATTATTCGTTATAATACCAGAAAGAAACTCCGCCCGAAGCATTCTCCTGCGCGTCATTCCAATAGGCGTTATTATCGGAAGCCTTGAATTCTATTGAACCGCTGCCGTTCTGATACTCAAACGTATCGCTGAGGACAGTGCCGTCCTCTGCATAGGTTAGAACTTCCTTTGTGCAGTTGCTGTAGGTCAGTGTTACAGCATCATCTGTCGATGAAACATCGCCGCTCATTGTCCATACAGCAGAATCAGCAACGCTGCCGCTCCATGTGATCTTTACAGAAGCCTGATCCATACCAACGCAGGAAACGTACATCATTGCTCTGCCGTTAGTGTAGTTTCCGATGAAGTTCATCATAGGGTTCTGACCGTCAGACTGCTGATCATCGACAGCCTTATAGCAGAACTGATAGCCTGAATAGTAAGTTACCCTTTCAGGAGTAGTTCCGTTAGTTATAGGCTCCACAACGATGACCCAGCACGTGAATCCATTGGGATCCTTTCCCTTTGTACTGCTTACAATCTTCGCACCCGAGCCTACCTGCTCTTTTACGTTGCTTATGGCCGCCGATTCAGGTATATAACCGTCGCTGTCTTCAAGAACGTCTGAATCAGGCTTTTCAACGATACCCTTATTTGAGTAACAGAACTGATAGCCTGAATAATATGTAACTGTTTCGGAGCTGTTTGCGGGAGTAACCGTAACTACCCAACAGTCGAAGCCCTCTACGGGACTATGTCCCTTTTTACAACTGACTATCGTTGAATCCGCACCGCAAAGCTCTTTAACGTTTGCGATAGCTGTTTCCTTATCTATACCGATCTTATCAGAACCTTCAGAGCTGCCGTCTTTTGCAGCTGTAGTGCTCTGTCCGTTGTTTTCACCCTTCTTATCAAGTGAGGTACCTTCGTTTTTATCACTGCTTGCGGAAGTTGAGTTTTCCGTGCTTGTTTGTGTATTGGCGGACGGCTCTGACGAAGACGGATCAACAGCTCCGCAGCCTGACAGAGTTGCAGTTGTCAGTGTCAGAAATGCCATAACTGCTGCCAGTGCAGCCAGAGCTGAGCTTCTGCTGCCTTTTCTGCTCTGACGGCAAACGTTTGAATGCATTGCCTTTCCCATTGCCTCCTCTGAATAAGAATTCTTGAATTCCTTTGTGTTAATGTTTTTCATTGTAATTTCCTCCTTAAATACTGTGCCGTTTGACGGCAATACTAAACTTTTCAAAATCACACAGCTTTCAAGATTTGGTTTGAACGCTTTGTGCTTTCCATGACTATATCATATCACAGCTTTGCATGATATTCAACAGACAGTTTTACGTGATTTGTAGTATAAAAAACATCCCAGAGTTCAGGTGTTGATTATACTACACTCACCCCAAACATTGTAAATAACTTTTATTATTATAACAAAACTGCCGCTCGAAATCACTCACCAGTTTGGTGAGTGGCGCACTTTGCTGTTTTTCATAAAATAGCTGTAACCATTTGCCGCACCGGAGGGTATATACTACAAAGGCAGCTGAAATGCCAGAATTGATGATCAGGAGGACCTTAACAATGGCACTTGATAAAAACAAACTGATGAGTCTTATGAAGAAGATTGCTGACAACGATCTCCAGAATGAATCCTATTCAGGTCATGAGATGTTAAATGACGACGGTGATTTAACTGAAAAACTTTTACCGCAGGAACAAGTAAAGTATGACAATATACAAAAATTTGTAGATTTCATGTTCAAAGTCAAGTATTATGTACCACAAACATTGGGAACTAACGCTTATGAAAGGCTGAAGGAAAACGACTTTGAGAATATCCCCGACTGGCTCAAGGAACGGTTTGACCTTCCGGAATTCAAAATTAATTTCGAGGATTCTTTCACAAATGAGGAATTGGATGATTTCGACAAGGCACTCGATCACTGCATTGAGCTGAAGAAAACAGCAAATCCAGAAAAGCCGCTGATAAGCAACGATTTCAACGATAAGAGCAATACTGCTGTCAAGGACAGCTTCTGGTCAAATTTCGGAAAGAAGCCATTTGACAAGGACGATATCAACTACTATAATGAAAAGCTCCTCAAGCTACAGGAAAAGGGCATTGATATCCACGAGTACGACCAGTGGAATAATTATCTGGATTACAAAAGAAAAAACAATGTTCTGAGTAATACCCATGATCCTATCACTCTGCTCGATATGATAAACGATCCTGAAAAGCACGAACAGCTTCTCGACGAAGAGTTCAGGAACAATATCTCCAAGGGCAGTATAGACAAGTTCCTCAACACAGTTGAAACGCTCTACAACGAAAAGGGCGAGCGCTGGGCTGATTTCACAGACATAGAAGATATTGCAGGCTGGGTAAGAGGATTCAAAATGCCTGTATTCATAGATGGCAAGGAGACAGAAAAGGGCGTTATTGAATTCGGCGTATCTATGAGCGGTATCGACCGCGACAACGCTGCGAATTATGATGAGACCCTCCTTGCAAAAGCAAAGGAATATTTTAGTAATCCCGAAAACCAGAATACTATCAGGTGGGTCAAAGAAAAAGCAGATGTGCTTTCAAATTCTCAAAGTCAGGTAGTTCTTGCTGATGCTATGGAATCTGTCAAAAAAATGAGTGATAAAACAATGGATCAGGTCAACGGGTTCAGGCATATTCTTTATGATATGAAGGAGAATTACAAGCGCGCAAAGGCTATCAAGCTCGGTGATGACAAGAACCCGAAGTATGTTGATGAGTTTGAAAAGGGCGACAATATCTCCTCTGACCGTATCAATAAGCGCGAGCAGGACGCTCTCGACACCTGCTATGAAATGCTCAAAAATGCCAAGTCACCCAAGTGGAATTCCAAGGAATACAATCAGATAATGACAGATATTGTGAATGCAAAGAAAATACTCCAGAATAACGAGCTCGAGCCCACGGCTAAACAGGAGCAGTACAAAAAAGCTGTTGAAGGCGTTATCGGTGATATCGGCAACTATTATGCTCATAAGGCAGTCAAAGGCGAAACAGAATTCAGCACAAATCACAAGTATAAGGCGCTGTTCCGCGTTGAAAAGCTGATGAAGTCGCGTTATGAGGGTATGACTCCCGATAAGGAGAACGCCTTTGAAGCAGATTTCAATACAGGCGGAGCATTCTCTATCAACGATGATGACATTGATCCCGAGGTAGTCGGCGATGAGTACGCAAAACAGGTTACTCAAAGTAAAGTCAAGAACATTGTAAAGCTCAAGGACAAAGTCCTCGAAGGCAGAAAAACTGTCGGTGCAGCAAATGAACTGAACCAACCCGAACCTGAAAAGGTCAGCGAAAACGGCAGAAAAAGCATGGGACCAATGAGTAACTAACAATATCAGCTCATATACAAAACCTCCTTATATACAAAAAACGCTCTTCAACCAAGTGAAGAGCGTTTTTTCAGTCTTATACAAATTCTCTTTTGAACAAATAATCGCTTTCTTTACGAAATGTAAGTTAATCCTTCAACTACTTTCCTGCCCGACTGATCTGCTTGGGAAGCGCCTTTTCAAAGCGTGAGAGCGCACGTCTGACCGCGATAAACGAGAGCATAGACCTTCCACAGTAGACATGAAGTACCAACTCTTTATTGACTGAGCACTCCTCAAAAAGAAGAACTACAGGTCGCAGCACAAAACTGCTTACAAGACAGACTGCCGAATCGGGAGCTGCTTCAAGCTCAATGATATGACCGATATCCTGCATCGCCTTTTTTGTTTGATACAGAGCCTGTGTCGTATTTCTGAATGTTGTTTCATACCGATACGATTTATCCTTTATACCAAACAGAAGAACGCTAAGCGAACCGTCCCTGAAGCCGTAAGGCATAGTCATTGCGCCGTTTCCCGACAGAAAATGCCCTTCCTGAGTTCTGGTCATACTGCCAAGAAGTATTCGCTTTATCTCCTTTTTTCTCAGCTTTGAAGCAGACGGCTGTGCCTCCTCGGTAACTGCTTTGGAATTTATCTCATTGTCATCTGAGTATTTGTCAGCATTATTCACCGCCATCATTCTCCTCCGAAGGAACCAGCTGCCACTCTCTGTTTTCATCCAGAACGCATGATAGTCTCCTTTCTATTCCGAGCAACTCGCTTCTCAGTATCAATACGCTGTTGGCAGCATCCTCGTTTATATCGCCGTCCTCATTAAACAGATAAGACTGATCCTTCAATACTTTCCAAAACATCATCCCGTTTTCATCTATGTCTGTGTAAAGAATGTACAGACCTTCGGGGAGCTTATCCTGATTCTCTACCGCAAGAGTCCAGTCGCCGCCATTCGGGAAAAAAATATAGCTTCCTTTGATGAAGTAGGGAGTGTCCGTATCCAGTGCTCCCTGTTCCGAAATTGACTGGCTCACATCGGATACTTTAACTATGAATTTCCCGCTCTGATCCTGAACAGCATACAGATCAATCGTGATAGTCACTACATTGTATTCAGAACCGAACAGTTCTCCGCTTCTTGAATAGCTTATAGACGAATAGCCTGTGTCGAGAGGTATTACCTCGGAGACGAGTCCGTTCTTTGCGGTTTCGCCATCGTTTTTTTCCTTTAGCTTATTCTCATCACTGACAGCCATCTCCCAGCTGAGCGACGGCGACTTTCCGCCGTCAAGCTCAACCAGCAGAGTTTCACTGTTTTCAGTGATATACACAGGATAATCCGAATCAGTATAGTAGCCTACCTTTTTCGGTCCCTCGGCAGTTTCAACATTGCCGACTACTTTTCTGTTAGTAAGAAGAAGCACTCCAACGATAATCAGCACAGCTATAAGCAAAACAGAAATTATGATTAGTATTCTGTACTTTTTTAGCTTTTCGATAAGTCTTTCCATATTTGATACTCCATTTACTGCTCTGTCTGCTGTTCTGTTTCATTAGTTTCGGACTTGGTATTTCCCTCGTCCTCAGTTATATTCTCCTCAGCAGAAGTTGTCTCAACCACAGTAGTCTGAGTTTCAGTCGGAGACGTATCAGCAGCAGGACCTATAACTGTTCTTTCAACTATCGTTGTCACAGGTTCCTTTTGGGTAGCAGGGATATTGAAAGTGATCACGTCCTTGACTGACGGATTCTCAACAGCTGCGATAGTAACGATATATGTGAGCGGGCTTGATCCCTCATTTGTGGGTGCGATAAATGAAACGCCGTTTTCGGTCTTGGCAAACAGCACTCTGCTCGTCGCATCAGAACGTTCGCCGTTTACGAGCCATTCGGCCTTTGCGGTGAATCCGCCTGAAACCATTACAGTGAACGTCGCAGACTCCCCCTCTTCGATTGTATAGCCTTCCTTATGATTGCCGACCCAGTCAACCGTATTATGATAGCCAACATAGGTAAGCATAGAAACGCTCTTCAGTGATATCTCATCACCGTTTTTGCTCTGAAGGAATTCTGTTCCGACCAATCTGTCGACTCTTGCTCTGCGCTTATCGTTATCGACTCCGATAGAACCTGAGATCTTCTCAACAGTCCATGAAGCGTCACCCGTTTCGTTATACGGTCTTATCCTGATACTTGTCAGCTTATCGCAGTCAGGCAGGAACAACCTGATATTAGCGGCCTCTCCCGTAACAAATCGCTTGTCCTCACCCTGTATGTATGTTCTTATATCGGCGAATGACATAGCTCTGTCAGCGCCTGACGAATTCTGATAGTATATCGTCATCTCGACAGGAGAATCTGTTCCGCTTTCAGCGCCCGCAACAGCCTCAGCAGTGGTGAAGGTGATATCAAGCAGATTTACTGCTTCTGATCCCGTACAGCCAACATCGGTCATTGCTACATCCCTAACCGAATTGGAGACCTTGTATGCGTTATTGAAGCTGTAAAGTTTTTCATACTTCTCACCAAGCCGTGTTTCTTCGCCTGTGCGGTAATTGCTTTCTATCTTTGAATAGCTGTAATTCTGGAGCTGTGCCGCGTTGACACCTGCACTGATGTTGCCGAATGATGCTATCCTGTAGCCGAGCACCTCATCAACATAAAGCATATCAAACGGAACGGTCGCCATCATACCGGGCATTATCTTGTTGATACCAACGTCGGTGAGGTATACATACGGCGAGTAGTATTCACTGAATCCGTCAATGCTCGACCTGTACTTGATAGCTACAGCAATATCATTCACATTCGAACCCGAATTGAAAAGCGGCATTTCTGTAGTGCTCTCGTCGAAAGAGAGCATGAGCTCCTGATGCGTAGGATTCTTGTAAATCATGTTAGTCGAAGGTGAAGCTCTCAATCCGAGAACAGCCGACTGACTTCCAAGTGAGATGTAGTAAGTACCTACGACTACATTGTCTCTTACTTGCTGAACTATAGCATGATCGAATCCGATACCCGCATCTCTGCACTGAAGCCGCAGCTCGGAAAGGTTCTGCATATTGCTTGCTGGCAGTCCCGAATAGAAGAACATCGCATCGGAGGTTCCGCTTCCTGAGATATTCAGCGTGCTCTGACTTACCTGCATCAGCTTTGAATTAGGTATAGTATACTGCAAAGCAGCACCAACATTGATACCTGCGATATTGCGCGAGCCCGATGTCGGATAAACATACAGGTTAAGAGTGTCATTAGTCGATTCGGGAAGTCTTGTTATCGCGGATATCCAAGCTGTTCCCTCGATCCAGTCTATTTCTGTTTCGGTAAGATCGATCGTCAGTTCCTGAGGCAAGCCCTGCGGTATGGTCATCTTTGGCCACTCACTTTTTGATACCATTTTACAGTGCTCTTCAACGACCATATTTCTGTACAGCTGTCCGTTTTCAAGCACCTGTATAATGCCGCTGTCAGATTCGATACGTGATATAGTCAGATCACCGATAATCCATTTTGCAGTCGTATCGCCTCTGTTAGTAGCACGGAATATCATTCTCTTCAAGACCTTTGCGTCAGCTATCGGAGGTATGATGAACCTGTCAGTCTGATTCGGGATAAGCATTGTCTTCGGGTCGGAAATGGCTCCCATATTCACGTATAAGGAGGTATTTGAACCGTCAGAGGCTGCTTCAAGAGTTTTGGGGGGCTGCTTCATATAGTCGTACATTCGGTCAACTACATCAAAGCTGAGTGTACGCGGCTGATCGTCCGTGTCGATGTATTCAAGATCGCACGAAATGCTGGCGCTTACGGGAATGAAGTTTATATCCCACGCTTTCGCTGTTATCTCACAAAGCATATTAACTACCTTACGTTGTGCCGAGATCGTATATGTGTTTGCGAGCTCTGAGACAGAGTGTCCCTTTCTTCCTGCGAGTGAACGGTCATCGCCGCTGTCGTGATAATCAATACCAATCCAGCCGACAGAATTAATGACGTACTGCATACCCGAGCCGCCGTTATTACGCTCGGTGATAGTCAGCTCCTCGATATTCAACTTATCGAACAGTTCGCTTTCTTCAGTGGTGCTTTCGGGGATAATCCTTACAGCCGTAACGTCACCGTAGTCACGATTGACAGAGATGGTGAACATCTCATTGTAGCCAGCGCGAAAGGCGTCCGAGCTAAGCTGCTGATTTGCAAGAACGAAAGCACTGTTTCCGTTCTTGAACAAAAGCTGGAAGTAGAACAGATTCTTTGAACCCGAGTCACCGTTGATATTGTTCTTGCTGTCATCGTCAGCGACCTTAACATTTATGTCATATACCTTCTTTCGCTTCGCGTAGCCGTAGTTCTCTTTGGTCTGCTCATACGTCATTGAGTAGCGGACAGAATTGAAATCCGCCTCCTCAATTTTTGAATATGTGTTTGAGCCCGTAGAATATGTATAGCCATCTCCGGGAGAGAAGTACCTCTGCACCTTCATAGGATACGGCGGCAGAACCGTCTTTTTCAGCGCCCTGACTATTCGGAACTGACTCTTGCTTGATTGTGATTCAAGATCCTGAATATATATCCTTCGCTTGCCTATACCGTCAAGGACATCTATCGAGATGCCCGACAGTTGCCAGTCGTCCGAAAAATCTCCAAGGGTTATATTAACTTCATTTACCGCAGCAACATCTTCAAGATATATCGGGAACTCAACATAATTGCCCTTTGTAGTACCGTAAGAATAAGCGAAGTTATCAAGCGTGCTTTCAGACGACGGCCAGTAGCCTATATAATTCAGAACTTCTTTTCTCACATCATAGTTAGGTGTGAGCTTTTGCGAACCTGAATATGTCTGATACTTCAGCATTACCTTGATATCGCCGTTCGTAGAGCACAGATCACTTACATCATCCGTCCTCAGCCTTATCAGGAGATTACCCTGAATTGACGAAGCAATAATCGGGTCATTATGGTTATAAGGCTTCATATTGATCGAGGATGACGTGTTTGGATTCATCATAAATCCGTCAGGCGATGTCGTTGTATAGTAATACAGCGGCTCAGGCTCAAAGAAATCGAATCCGTAGCTCAAACATTTTAGCTTCTGATTCGTGAGAGTATCGACTCCATCCGAAAAGTTCGACATACGGCAAGTGCCTTTATATATCGAAACACCCGATAGCTCAATATAATCTGAGTTAAGAGAATTCACAACAGCATCGCTGACATTGCCTGTCAGCTCAAAGCCGCCAGTCTCCTTGAGTCGGTCTCTTGCAGCCTTGCCGACATACAGCTTTGTCGACAGGAGCGAATCGAACTCAGGCAGACAGCCAGAAAAAGCCAGCGTATCACCGCGCTGAGCAAGACCTATCGTTTTGACCGAGTCCCCCGACTGCAAATACTGACCTAGAACTGACAAAAGCACAGGCATGGTCACAATTCTTGTACACCCGTTCTTATCGCGGTACTCAACCTCGAATGCAAGATTTTCTATTATATCACCGTATGCGGGATCAATGTTGTTGGTATTCGGTCTGAGAAGTGATTCCAGCCCCGAGTCAAGATTGTCGGCAAAATCAAGGCGGAATGAATAAATATCATTCAGCGAAGACGAGCTTGTGGCATCGGCGCTGACCTCCTGAAGCGAATAATAAGTAGAATTGTCTCCGCCTATATTTAGAAGGGTATCGCCGCTCGCAGAAAAGGTCTGCGCACCTGATTTATAGCTCTTCAGCTGACATATTTTCTTTTTATCGAGTGCAAGAAAATACTTACCCGAGTAAAAACCGTATTCACCGTAACCATTAAGTTTTGTGACCTTGCTCACGGAAATACCGTTCACTGTCCACTTGCCCGGTGACATGAACGCTTCGATACCCGTGACCTTTTTCAGCCCCGTATCAGCCTTGAAAAGGAACTCATCGACCGACCATGCTCCAAGTGCCGTTTTAGACAAAGCACTCTCGTTTTCTTTATAGCCTAATGTGGAAAGTGCGTTATGTTTCGGATCAGTTGCAGGATCGAAAATCCTGACGGTCTCCCAATGGGACATAACTTCACAAGGACGATTCAGATAATCATAGATATTATTCTTCCAAGTGTTACGCCAGTCGTCTTCATCAAACGTGATATCAACAGACTCGCCCGCAGAATAACGTTTGCCTGCAATGACAACACTGCCGCGGTCATCTCGGACAGTACCCTTAACATTAACAAGCATTTCGCGCTCTGAGCCGAGGCTCTGCAAATAGTCATCAGCAGCTTTAAGAGAGTGTATCTTCGGGAATATATACTTAGTCTGTGAAACGTCATTCTTGTCCTTATAGCGAATAGCAAAATACTCCACGCTTGTTCCAGCGTTCATTCCTGTAGCAACAGTAAGAGTATACAAGCTATCCTCTGCTTCCACTGCCCTCACAGACTGGGTGGCGATATATTGCTCAACGGACATCGCCTTAGCAGTTGGACTGTCGCCGCCGATGACCTCAGCTTCGCGCCATTCCGCTCCTGTCTCGACATCGACGACATTTCCGTCGCCGTCCTTGATAACAGGAGCCTGCGTTGAGGCGTAAAGCGTTCCGTCTTCTTCTGTTGTGACTTCGACGGCAGCGTTCTCATCGGGCTGCAGCTCCTCTAAAACAGCAGCTTCGTCCGCTTCATTGTCTTCAACAGCGAAAGCATATCCGCTCATAAGCACGCCCGAAGCAGTCATAACAGCCATAATAGCCGCAAAGCTGCGCTTCATCGCGCTTTTTATAATAGCTTTTCTTCTTTTCATCATTTTATGTTAAACATCTCCGCGAAGCCTGTCATTTCCAGAACTTCCATTACATAGGGTGCTGTATTGGTTATGCTGAGTTCTCCACTGTTTCCTCTTACCTTGATATAAAGCCTTTTCAGGGCGCGGAGCCCCGCACTTGATATATACTTGAGCTCCTTGAGGTTGAGCGTTATGTTTTGAAATCTGTCAGCCATCTTCAAAAACAGCTCACAGGCATCCTCAGCATTTTTTGCATCAAGTCTGCCTGACAGGAAAAGCTCTCCCTCGTTACCTCTGTCAACAAGTTTTACATCCATAGTATGCTATCTCCTTTTTCTCGATTCCTTTACATAAGCAGCAAGCTCTTCGAGAGATATATCCATCGTAACAACATCTATCTCTTCCATACGTTCGACGAGTCCCATTTCGCTGTAATTTAAGAGCTGTTCTTCAAGCAGTGCCATAATATCGAATTTTGGTGCAAAATCAATGTTGTCGGCTGGGCTTTCCTTCTTATCAGGCTTTGGCTCTTCAACAGGAGTTTCAGCCCTATGCTCTTCTTCGCTGACAGGAGCGGGAACGTTCTCCGTGATAACCTCCTTTTCGGGAGCTGCAACATCTTTCTTAGGCTCCTCCTTTATCAAGGGCTTGGCAGGTGTTGCTGCCGCGGGTGTTTCCTCAGTCTGAACAATCTTCATCTGCTCGGATACCTCGCGGAGTACCTCTGCGCGTACCTCCGCCCTCAGCGTTGCTATCAGCGTATCCATATCAAACGGTACTGATACTTTTTTCCCCTCTGTACGCGGCGGAACAACTTCTTCCTTTAGAACAGGAGCTGACTCATACTCGGGAGCGACCTCCTCGAAGGTAATACCGCCCGAAGGAGCTGCCTCTTCCTCAAAGCTCAGACCCGATGACGAAGCTGCAGCATCAGCCGTACTGTAATCGAAACCTCCGCTCTTTTCACGGTAATAGTCGTCAGCCTCCTCGGCACTTATCTCGCTGAAAGTCAGATTTGATTCTTCTCTGAGTTCATCAAGTTTCTCATTGAGCTGCTCAAGTGCGCGTTTAGTTGCGTTCGCATCATGGACCTCTCTGCTTCCGCCGATGTAGTCCTCCCAGTTGCGAGTACCCTCTTCACCGATGAAGTAATGGCTTACATAGTCAGATTCCTCGAACATCTCTACCATAGTGCTCGGTACCTCTATCATAAACGACGAACGACTTGTCGGGCTCATGATGGTAAAAGCCATACCGCGCGGAGCTGTCATTATCTGCTCCTGCTCTACCTCGTTTATACCGCCCGCTTTTTCATAGAGTCTGCACAGATCGTCCATATCGTTAGGCGCAAGTCCGAAAATAAAGCTGTACTGGCACGCATTTATGATAGCCGTGGATTTTCTTGCGATCTCCTCGCTTCCTACGAAATCCTTTATGTTCTGCGTGATGACTATCTGCATACCGTTGTATTTTCTGATACGCTTTGCGAGCTGGAACATAAAGTCGAGCGCAACAGGGAACTTTGTATCTATGAATACGTGTGCCTCATCGATAACGACTACGATCTTTCGTTTCAGCCTATATTTTTTGTTGTAGTCGCGGTTTTTGATTATCTCGTTGTCGATATACTTCAGCACGAGGAGCATCTGTGCATTTGCTATCGTCGTATTCCTGTTCGCGAGAAGTGACTGGAAGTTGAATACCGAGAAGTTCTCCTCGGTCGTGATAGATGACGGACCGTTCCATATGCTCGCATTTCTTCCACCAGTTGCAAACTTAGCAACATGATTCATGAGCGTCTGCAGCATATTTCTGAGGTATTCGTTGTTTGTGCGCTGGAACTCCTCAAGAACGATGTCATACAGGTCATCGAAAATAGGATAATCGCTCGGCGAGAGCTTTGAGAGATCTGTCTCGCTCGTTATATTGGCATTGAGATACATTCTCTCTACAAGCGAATTAAGGTACTCAAGTGCCTCCTTATCGACATCGGGAAGTATCTGCCTGAAAAACTCTTCAAGAAACTGAAGATGTACGGCAAAACTCCCTCCTACCGAATCCTCACCCGCCTCGTCATCCTCAAGCGATGTTATGATATTGAAGGGATTCAGTCTGCCATATTTTGCGTTGCCGACATTTATGACCTTTCCGTGGAGACTGTGAGCAAGCTCTGTATACTCGTTTTCGGGGTCTAAAACAAATATCTTTGCATCCTCGGAAGCAATGTTAGTAAGCAGCGATTTTGTACCGTATGATTTACCTGAACCCGATTTACCGATAATGACCATATTTGAGTTGACTCTTTCGGAATCACGGCGGAAAAAGTCGATAAACACGGGCACACCGTCGTGTGTACCGAGTCTGATACCGCCCTTATCGGAAACACGCGCAAATATCCACGGGAACATCGCAGCGACCGTATTTGACGGTAGACCTCTTCCCTCCTTCAGGAACGGGTCATAAGCAGACACCTGAGAAGCGATAAAGCACTCAAGCTGTGCAAAATCCATTGAATTCAGCTTCATGCCTGTTTCATGCCACAGTCTGCGTACTGTTTTTTTCATCTCGGCAATAGAGGGCAGCACGGTATTCTTTACGGCCTCAGTCTCACCGCTCTCTGCGGTTTTCACCGCATCATACATACTGATATAGATATTTACAGAAAGTAGGGACTCGTTCTCCTGCTGTAAAGTCACAAGAAGATGACCGAGAGTAGTAACGTGATTCTCTATCTCGAGCTTCTTTGAATCTATGCTTGTCGAATTATACTGTCCGCGAAGCTCCTGCAATGAACGGTCGATAAGGCGTATCGCCTTGACTCTGTCGATAGGTGTAGCCTTGACGACGACCTTTGTACCGGGGATAGACATAACGCCCGCAAGCCATGAATCTCCGACATAGCTCGGATAATTCACCACTTTCATCTGATGGGTAACTATCTTGTTGATGGCCACCTTACGCATACTGAATACCGCGCTCTCGGGCATAGCCCACGCAACATAGTCCTTGGGATCGATATTATCAATATCCCACTCATCAAAGTCAATGCAGTTTGAATATTTGAGGAATATAGCAATCTCCCTGTCCGCTGACAGGCGACGCACCTTAAGCTCGCCCTGTTCAAGTGTGCTCAGTGCGGAATCAGTATCGAGCTGCAGCTGTTTTTTGTCAATATTGAAAAGGACAAGGTAATAGAACGGCTGAATGACCTTGTTATCAAAGCAGATGCTTCTCATTTCGTTGATGCGCTCATACTGTATTTCTACGCGTGCCTGAAGCTCCTCCTCGCTCAGGAGACCGCTTTCATACGATGCACGGAGGTCATCAAGCCTGTCGTACTCTTTATCAAGGTAGTCGTTATATATGATAGGACGGTCTATCTTGACTATATTGCAAGCATAGTTTTCTCTGACAGAACGGACTATCCTGCCGAAGCATTCCTCGATAGATGCATCGCGCCTATGCTGGCTGAAGAATCTGAATTCGACAGGTTCTATTTCGATAACGGTACCATAGTATTTGCCGTTATATTCGATGAAGCCGTCGGAAATACCTGTAAATGGGATAATATCTTCGATATTCTTGTATTTTTTCAGGTTTTCCTTAGTCTCATGCTTGGAATCCTTTTTTGATTTTTTCTTTTCCTCCTTGGCACGCCAAACCTTGTTCTTTTCTTCGTCAGTCGCAGTTTCACTGTTCAGTATCTTATCCTCAGCCTTTTTGCGATCCTTTTTATCTTTGATCTTCTGTATCTTTTCGTCAATGGAGAGCACTTCTTCGGGCTCGATTTTTTCATCGAAGTATTCATTCCACTGCTCACCTGGGCGCCGCTCTTCATTTTTTGTCTGGAGATGCTTGTCAGAAAACACCCTCCAGTAATTGCGCGGATACGCAAGATACCTGAGAAGACTCAAGACGGAAACGTAGACCGGCTGTTCATCGAAACGAAGCAGAAGAAAAACGCCTATTGTAAATACAGCGATAGCAATGTATAAACGTCCGGGAAGAGTGGAAATGGCAACAAGAGCCAGTAAACCCAGTACAATTACGCCGATAATGACATCTCCAAGCGTAATCCCACGGAATATTTCAATTTTGACCTTGGTTTTTCCGGGTATTAGTCTCATTTACCGATTTCCTTTCTCTGTTTTTCTTACTTCTTCTGATTCGGATCGGGACCGAACAGATTCTCAAAGCTAAGCCTATCGTTATTCTTATTATCGTTCTTGTTATTCTTCTGTCTGTTTTCCTGCCGCGGAGGCGGAGGCTGCTGAAGAGGACGTTGGTTCTGCTGATTCTTATTCATCTGATTTTGATTCTGCTGGTTCTGATTCATTTGATTTTGGTTCTGCTGATTATTGTTCTGTTGGTTCTGATTCATTTGATTCTGATTCTGCTGATTTTGGTTCTGAAGGTTTTGCTGATTTTGATTATGTTGGTTCTGATGAATAACATTGTTGTTCACATTATTGCCATTGTTGTTATTACCGTTCTGATGATTCGGATCAGCATTTGAATTCATATGATTATTCTGCTGCTGAGGGTTCTGCAAATCATTGTTATTATTTGCGTTTTCTCGTCCAACCTGCTGGTTCTGCTGATTCAGACCCTGCTGGTTCTGCTGATTCAGGCCCTGCTGGTTCTGCTGATTCAGACCCTGCTGGTTCTGCTGATTCAG
>Ga0129306_1001821_pt1 | contig 21746 bp, 12 predicted proteins | sample P827metagenome_FD_94438 | JGI IMG/M metagenome (GOLD analysis project Ga0129306, IMG submission 94438) | Capybara group fecal microbial communities from Wisconsin, USA - P827 metagenome | ecosystem: Host-associated > Mammals > Digestive system > Large intestine > Fecal | place: USA: Wisconsin... | reverse complement strand
TGGAAGCGGATCCCGGACTCGAGCTGACGTACATCGTGGCTCCTCCGCAGATGAAGAAATACATGGAGTATTCCACGGATATCTTCAATATATATATGAAGTATGTCGCTCCCGAAGACATACATGTGTACTCGGTGGATGAGATATTCGCCGATGTTACGCATTATCTGGGTACATATCACATGTCGGCCGGGGAGCTGGCCCGGACCATGATACGTGATGTTTATTCACAGACCAGGATCACCGCGACTGCCGGCATAGGCACGAACATGTACCTGGCCAAGATCGCCATGGACATAGTGGCAAAGCATATGGAGGCCGATGAATACGGCGTGCGTATAGCCGAGATCGATGAGATGAGTTACCGCAGGCTGCTGTGGGGGCACAGGCCGATCACGGATTTCTGGCGTGTGGGTAGAGGTTATGCCCGCAAGCTTGAGGCTCAGGGGCTCTATACCATGGGCGATGTGGCCAGATGTTCGCTCGGAGGTCCGCAGGATTACTATAACGAAGACCTGCTGTATGATATGTTCGGCATTAATGCCGAACTTCTGATAGACCATGCCTGGGGTTACGAGAGTGCGACCATAGCCGATATCAAGGCATACCGTCCGGAGGCCAACTCCATCAGTACCGGCCAGGTCCTGAGCGAGCCTTATCCGCATGAGAAGACCAGACTTATAGTGAAGGAGATGGCCGATAATCTGGTACTCGATCTGGTCAGGAAGCGCCTGATGACGGATCAGATAGTGCTCACGATAGGCTATGATATCCGGAATCTCACGGATTCGGAGCGCCGCAGGAACTATCACGGCGAGGTGAAGGCAGATTACTACGGAAGGCTCGTCCCGAAGCATGCCCACGGTACGGCCAACCTGGGCGAGTATACTTCGTCCGGCCGCATTATCATAGATGCCGCCATGGAGCTCTTTGACCGCATAGCCGATCCTGAGCTGCTCTCAAGGCGTCTGTCCATAGCTGCATGCAGGGTCCTGACTGACAGTAAGGCCAGACAGGTACGCGAGCAGGAGGCGGAGTTCGTACAGCTGGATCTCTTCACGGATTATGCTGCCGCTCAGGAGGAGCAAAAGGCTCATGAAGAGAGCCTGGAGAAGGAACGGCGCATGCAGGAGGCAGTCCTGGCCATCAAGGAGAAATACGGCAAGAATGCGATCCTCAAGGGCATGAACTTCGAGGAGGGTGCTACGGCGCGCGACAGGAACGCACAGGTCGGAGGTCATAAGGCATAGATCTATGAACGAGATGAAACACGATTACAGTGATATAATCGATATGCCGCGTCATGTATCGACGAAGCATCTGCATATGTCGCAGCATGATAGGGCGGCGCAGTTCGCGCCTTTTGCCGCACTGACCGGATATGATGATATGATAGATGAGGCGGGCGAGCAGAATGCCGTCGCCGAAGACAGTGTTATCTTCACGGCCGAGGAACTTGATATCCCGTAGTTGGTTTACATAATAAATGAATTCTCCCCTTTATGCAGATATAATCATAGAGATCTCACACGAGCAGCTCGACAGGCCGTTTCAGTACATCGTGCCTGACGAGCTTCGTGATCGTATACGCGTCGGTGACAGCGTGAATGTCCCTTTCGGCCGTGCCAATAAGGTGTTGAGCGGCTACTGCATCGAGCTGAAGGACACGCCCGACTATCCGGCCGATAAGCTCAAGAGCCTGATCGACATCAGAGCCGGAGAGATGGGTGCCGAGGGCAATATGATAGCTCTGGCCTGGTGGATGCGCTCTCACTACGGCGGTACCATGATCCAGGCACTCAAGACCGTTATCCCTGTTAAAAAGAAAATGACCGTTAAGACGCATAAGCGTGTCGATCTGGCTGTGGACCGGGATACCTTAGGCGTTGTGATAGAGGAGTGTGAGCGTAAGCATCATACGGCGAGACTTCGTCTGCTGACCGCACTTCTGACCGAACCTACCCTGCCCTATGAGCTGGTCAGGGATAAGCTGGGTGTTACATCGCCCACTATCAGGAGCCTGGAGGAAAAGGGTTACCTGCGCGTGACCGAGACAGAATACTACAGGAACCCTGTCATAACCGACGAACAGACTCATGCACGATATGAATTAAGCCCCGGACAGCAGAATATAATATCAACCGTTATCGAGAGCTTTGACCGGGGAACTCCCGGCAGTTATCTGATCCACGGGATCACAGGCAGCGGCAAGACCGAGGTCTATATCGGAATAGCCGATGAGACGGTCAGACGCGGATACCAGGTGATAGTTCTCATACCCGAGATCGCACTGACCTATCAGACTCTGCTCAGATTCTATAAGAGATTCGGTGACCGCGTGAGCGTGGTCAATTCCTCCATGACTCAGGGAGAGCGGTATGACCAGTACATGCGTGCCCGCAGAGGCGAGATAGATGTCATCATAGGACCCAGATCGGCTCTATTTACTCCTTTTGCGAAGCTGGGCGCCATCATCATAGATGAGGAACATGAGACCAGCTACAGATCCGAGAACACGCCGCGATATAAGGCGGTCGACTGTGCCGAATACATCGCCGGTATGCATGGAGCGAGCCTGGTACTCGGGTCGGCCACGCCATCCCTGGAGTCCTACTATAAGGCGATGCAGGGGCAGTATCAGCTCTTTACCATGAATGAGAGACTGACCGGAGGCGCTCTGCCTGAGGTCCACATCGTGGATCTCAGGGATGAATTAAGGAGCGGCAACCGCACCATCTTCTCCGATAAGCTGCGTGAGCTGATGGATGAGAAACTCTCCCGCGGCGAGCAGATCATGCTCTTTATCAACAGGCGGGGAGTAGCGGGATTCGTTTCATGCAGGAGCTGCGGCCATGTGGTCAGGTGCCCGCATTGCGACGTGTCCATGACGGAGCACCGCGGAGGCAGGCTGGTCTGCCACTACTGCGGTCACACGGCTGCTATGCCTAAGACATGTCCCGAGTGCGGATCGAAATACATCGCCGGCTTCAGGGTAGGCACAGAGCAGATAGAGACCGAGGTTGCGCATATGTATCCTCAGGCCAGGGTCCTCAGGATGGATGCCGATACCACGCGTGAGCGAGGCAGCATGGAGACGATCCTGCGCACATTCAGGGATCATAATGCCGATATCCTGATCGGAACTCAGATGATAGTCAAGGGCCATGATTTCCCGCTCGTTACGCTGGTCGGGATACTGGCAGCCGATATGTCACTGTCGATATCGGATTACCGCGCCGCAGAGAGAACGTTCCAGCTGCTGACCCAGGCGGCCGGCAGAGCAGGCAGGGGAGAGCATCCCGGCGAGGTAGTGATACAGACATACCAGCCCGAGCACTACAGTATAGTGACTGCGGCATCGCAGGACTACCGGGCGTTCTATGACGAGGAGATAGAGTTCAGGTCTCTGGCGGCATATCCGCCGGTACGTCATCTGCTGGAGATCATGATTGTATCCGAGAGTGAAGATGAGGGTATGCGCACGGCACAGGCCTACAGGGATATAGCTCAGGCGAGCATACAGGAGCGGTCCCCCGGACAGGGCTATCCGATAGGCCCGGCACCCGCACCGATAGCCAGGATCCGCGACAGGTTCCGTCATGTCCTGTATATCAAGCATACGGATATGGAGGAACTCGTCCGTATCAAGGATAAGATCGAGGCATATGTGAGGGATAATCCCTCACGCCGCGTACTTACCTTCTTTGATTTCGACTGAGTATCATGTTATAGTAGGTGAGAAAAACAGAAAGGTATACAGATATGGCGCTTAGAAATATACGTATAATGGGTGATCCCGTTCTTGAGAAGAGATGCAAGGAGATCAAGGAGGTCACTCCCAGGATAAATGAACTGATAGATGACATGTTCGACACCATGTATGAAGCAAGCGGTGTGGGACTGGCGGCACCTCAGGTGGGCATCCTCAAGCGTGTAGTGGTCATAGATACCACCGGAGAGGATCCGCACGTGCTGATCAACCCTGAGATCGTGGAGACATCCGGAGAGCAGACCGGACCGGAGGGATGTCTGTCACTGCCCGGTAAGACGGGTATAGTGACCAGACCCAACTATGTCAAGGTCAAAGCTTTTGACAGAGACATGAAGGAATACGAGCTTGAGGGTGAGGAACTCCTTGCCAGAGCCATAGTTCATGAACTGGAGCATCTGGACGGACATATGTATGTCGAGAAGGTCGAGGGCGATCTGATGAACGTGGCCGCCTCTGCTCTTGATGAAGATGAGGATGACAGCGCAGTTACCGCTGACATCGCCGAAGAATAATAACGAGCGTAATTGTAAATGAAGATAATCTATATGGGGACACCGGATTTTGCGGTCGGACCTTTGGAAGCTATCATAGAAGCGGGGCATGAGGTTACCGCCGTAGTGACTCAGCCCGATAAACCGAAGGGCAGGAGCGATAAGCTGATCCCGAGTCCCGTCAAGGAGGTGGCTGTAGCTCACGGAATCCCCGTGCTTCAGCCTATCAGACTCCGTAATCCCGAATCAATAGAAGAACTGCGCACATATCCGGCGGATATCATAGTGGTAGCCGCTTTCGGACAGATCCTTCCCCGTGAGGTCCTTGAGATGCCGAGGTTTGGATGTGTCAACATACATGCATCGCTCCTTCCGCATCTGCGCGGAGCGTCACCCATACAGCATGCGATCCTGATGGGAGATAAGGAGAGCGGCGTTACCATCATGCAGATGGATGAAGGCCTCGATACAGGTGACATCCTGATCCGGGAGAGTATCCCGATCGAAGCGGATGACACCGGTGGATCCCTTTTTGATAAGCTGGCTGTCCTCGGTTCACAGCTGATAGTCAAGGCTCTTCCCATGATCGAGAGCGGTGAGATCACCCCCGTTCCCCAGGACGAAGCGAAGGCCGATCATGTCGGTATGCTCAGTAAGAGCATGGGGCAGATTGACTTTCAGCGTTCCGCAGCCGAGACTGAGCGTCAGGTACGCGGGATGAATCCCTGGCCCGGTGCATTTACTTCCTATAAGGGCAAGCAGCTCAAGGTATGGAAGAGTGCATGCACGACGATTGATGAGATAAGATCCGCCCTCGGAGATGTGGTTAACATAACATCAGATAGCGGCACGGTTCCCGGAACCGTCCTCTGTACAGACAAATCCTCCATATATGTAAGCACCGGAGACGGAGTGCTCCGCATCGATGAACTGCAGCTGGAGGGCAAGAAGAGGATGAGTGTCCGCGACTTCCTTCTCGGTCAGCATGTGGATGCGGGAGACAGATTCGGCTGCTGAACCCTCTGCTTAATCCGGTAAAACTATGAGCGATATCAATATACGTGCACTCATCGTTGACTCCATGGTCGAGATGGAGAAGACGGATACCTATCTGTCGGTCGAAGAGAGCGCTGTACTGAATAAATATGATCATATAGACGCCCGCGATAAGGCCTTTTACAAAAAGGTCATGGACGGAACGGACGAATACCGTATCAGGATCGACTACATCCTGGATGAGTATTCCAGGACGCCGGTCGCACGCATGAAGCCCGTGATCCGCGCCATACTGCGTATGAGCACGTATCAGCTTATGTGGATGGACAGTGTCCCTGATTCCGCAGTCTGTAATGAAGCGGTCAAGCTGGCCGTATCACGTGGGTTAGGCGGCCTGAAAGGGTTCGTGAACGGAGTTCTCCGCAATATCTCCCGCAACAAAGATAACATACGATATCCTATAAAAGAGAAAGATACGCTTAAGTACCTGTCTGTGATGTATTCATGTCCCGAATGGATAGTTGAGCTCATGTCTGATGAATACGGCGCAGAGCGTACCGAGAAGATACTGGAATCCTTTACGCAGGAGCAGCCGCTGTCGGTCAGGTACAGAGTGGATGCAGGGGACAGGAGAGAGGCTCTGGCCGGGGCATGGACAGGTGCCGGCATGGAGATCATCCCCAACCCGCACATCCCCGATGCGGTCTTTCTAACACATACGGGATCAGTCTCAGAGATGGAGGGATTTGCTGACGGCAGCTTCACCGTACAGGATACCGGATCGATGATGGTCAGCGAGCTGGCCGGTGCGCATTCAGGCGATGTTATTGTCGACCTGTGTGCCGCCCCCGGAGGAAAGAGCATTCATATCGCAGATATATTATGTAAACCACAGGGCAGTGCAGACAATGATGCCTCCCCGGCAGACGGGTCGACGGAATCGCATGTCTACAGTTACGATATCTCCGAATCCAGATGTGACAGGATGCTGGAGAACATCAGGCGCCTGGATCTCGAGGACATGATCACCGTGGAAGTACACGATGCCACCGGGTTTATCCCCGAGATGGAGGGCCGTGCCGATATCGTCATAGCCGATGTGCCGTGCTCGGGACTGGGTGTCCTGGGACATAAGAGTGATATACGCTACCGCCTGGATCCATCGGATATAGATTCACTGGTTGAGATCCAGCGCAGGATCGTAGATACCGCGGTCAGGTACGTGCGTCCCGGCGGAAGGCTCGTATACTCGACCTGCACGATATCGCGCAGGGAGAATGAAGAGCAGGCGGCTTACCTTATAGATAAGTATGGCTTCCGTGACGTCACGGCAGAAGCACTTGCCGGGTCTTCGGTTACACCTCCGGCTGACTATACGCCGGATCCAACCCGGCCGGGTCTGCAGATTCTGCCGGATATATGGGAATCCGATGGGTTTTATATTTGTGTGTTTAGCGCGTGACATCGAGTATATATCCGCCGCAAGTACGCTCTCGCTGCCTACTCGCGTGCAGCGGTACTAAGATCGCTGAGGAACGCGATCTAAGGACCGGCCGCTCGGAGGCTCTTGCGCTGGATATATACTCACTGCCACGCGGAAATACGTAATAAATGATGAAAGATATTAAGTCATATTCCTTAACAGAATTAACAGAATATATCACGTCGCTGGGAGAGCCTGCATTCAGGGCGAAGCAGCTCTACCAGTGGATGCACGAGAAGTGCGTGTCCTCGCTCGACGAGATGACGAACATCCCGAAGTCCCTGAAGGAGAAGCTCAGGAACGATGACAGCGCCGAAGCAGCGGGCGGTGAGTCTGCCGGTGGCGCGGCCGGAGAGACGCCCGGAGAGTCGATGAGTGTGGTTGACATAACAACACTTAACCCCGTCGATATCCGTGAGTCCCGCGACGGCACGCGCAAGTATCTCTTTGAACTGCCCGACGGTGCCCTGATCGAGAGCGTCCTGATGAGATACAAGTACGGCAATACCGTCTGCGTCAGCTCACAGGTTGGATGCCGCATGGGCTGCAGGTTCTGTGCATCCACGATGGACGGCCTTACCAGGAACCTGACACCGGCAGAGATGCTGGATCAGATATATAGGATAACGAGCGATATTAATGAACGCATATCCCACGTCGTTGTCATGGGCATGGGTGAGCCGATGGACAACTACGATACTCTGATCGCGTTCCTGCAGATCCTGACTTCCCCGGAGGGATATAACTTAAGCAGACGCAATATCACGGTATCGACCTGCGGACTCGTTCCCCGTATCAGGGAATTCGCCGATGCCGATACGGGCGTGACTCTGGCGATATCGCTTCATGCGCCTACGGACGAACTGAGGCGTACCATGATGCCCATTGCGGAGAGATATTCGATAGAGGAGATCACGGATGCCGCGAAGTACTATTTTGACAGGACGGGAAGAAGGGTCACCTATGAATATGCGCTGGCAAAGGATGTCAACGATTCGGACGGATGTGCCCGTGAACTGGCTGCCCTGTGCAGGCGTACGGGGGCTCATGTCAACCTTATCCCGGTCAATCCCGTGACCGGCCGCGGATATGCTCCCACGGCTGACGACGGGGTCCGCGGGTTCAAAAATAAACTTGAAAAACAGGGAATAAATGTTACTATTAGAAGAGAATTGGGGCAGGATATAGACGGAGCCTGCGGCCAACTTCGAAAGAGATATCTGGGAGATAAGTGATGATCGATTCCTACGGCGTGACCGATAAAGGTCGGCGTAGACAATTGAATCAGGACAGAGTCTTTGTGTCTGACGGCCCGGTCGGACTCCTGCCTAATCTGTATATCGTTGCAGACGGCATGGGAGGACACAATGCCGGAGAACTCGCCAGTGCTATCTGTGTCAGAGTCATTCAGGAAGAACTGAAGAGCATGAAGGGGGTTTCACCCGAAGTGGCTATAGAGGCAGCCATCAAAGCTGCCAATACTGCCATATGGCAACAGGCGCAGACACGCGAGGGCTGCAGAGGCATGGGAACCACCGTGGTGGCCTGTACCTGCCTCGGAGACGATCTGCTGGTAGCAAATGTCGGCGACAGCCGTGCATATGTATGCTCGGATGTGATCCAGCAGGTGTCGGTCGACCATTCTCTCGTAGAGGAGATGGTTCAGATGGGCGGCCTGGAGAGATCCAAGGCTCGTAATCATCCGGATAAGAACATCATCACCAGAGCCGTGGGAGCCATGGCTGAGATAGATGTGGACCTGTTCAGGGTAAATATCGGACGGGGCGACATCATAATGCTGTGCTCTGACGGTATGACCAACATGGCGGATGATGAAGATATCATGGACATCATATGTTCTGAGGGCACGCTCAGAGACCGTGCTCACAGACTTGTAGATATGGCAAACGAGAACGGCGGAAGAGATAACATCTCCGTTGTTCTGATAGAACCGTTTGTACAGCAGTAAGGAATACTCATGATCAAAATAGGTATGATGCTCGGGGAGAGATACGAGATCCTCGAGAAGATAGGCACCGGCGGCATGTCGGATGTCTACAAGGCAAAAGATCATAAGCTGAACAGAAATATAGCAGTCAAGGTCCTTAAGCAGGAATTCTCGGAGAACAACAACTTCGTCAATAAGTTCCGCACGGAGGCCCAGGCTGCGGCCGGTCTCATGCACCCTAATATCGTCAATGTGTACGATGTAGGCAGTGAGGGCGGTATCCATTATATAGTCATGGAGCTCGTTGAGGGTATCACTCTCAAGAAGTATATCGAGAAGAAGGTCAGACTCTCGGCCAAGGAAGCTGTCAGCATAGCCATCCAGATATCCAACGGTATCGAGGCGGCTCATAACAATCATATAATCCACAGGGATATCAAGCCGCAGAATACCATCATATCCAAGGAAGGCAAGGTCAAGGTGACCGACTTCGGTATAGCCAAGGCGGCTACCAATAATACGGTCAGCTCCAACGTGATGGGAAGTGTGCACTATACATCTCCCGAGCAGGCCAGAGGCGGATTCTCGGATGAGAGATCCGATATATACAGTCTGGGTATCACGATGTTTGAGATGCTCACCGGACGTGTTCCCTTTAACGGGGATACCACGGTAGCCATAGCGATCAAGCATATCCAGGAGGCTCTGCCTTATCCGTCGGATTATGCGGATGACATCCCCTACAGTGTTGAGCAGATAGTGCTCAAGTGCTGCCAGAAGTCTCCTGACCGCAGATATCAGTCCATGGGAGAGGTCATAGCGGACCTTAAGAAGTCTCTCGTGGATCCCGAGGGCGACTTTGTCAGGATCACCGATCCCGATGAGGATGCCGCAACACGTAACATCACCGATGATGATGTCAAGAAGATCAGAACAGCTTCAGCCGAGCGCGCCGATCTGGTGGGCGGAGTAGCGCTGAAGGAAGATATAGAGAAGGAAGCCCGTGAGCACAGGAAGAAGCAGGATGCTCCCTCCGGTAAGTCATCCTCCAAATCCGGAAGCTCCAAGTCCAAATCCAAATCCGGCTCCAAGTCCGGTTCCAAATCCTCCAAGACACCTGTCAGGTCATCCAGAGATGCCACCAGAGACAGGATGGAGAAGGAAGAGTTCAAGAGACGCCGCCTCGAAGCCGAGAAGTACGACGACGATAATTATGATGAGGACGAGGATTACGACGACGATGATGAGGACAGCAGTGTTGGCGACAGACTGACTACCATTCTGGTAGTGGTCGGAGCCGTGATCGTCGGTCTGGTAGTTCTTCTGATCCTGGGACGTGTGACAGGATTCATCGGAGGCACGTCATCAGGTGAGAACGCAGAGGAGACAGAAACCGCTGCGATCGTCATGCCCGACGGCATAGTTGGCTCCAAGCTTGATGATGCCAAGAAGATCCTCATAGACCTCGGACTTACACCTCAGATAGAGTATGAGACCAGCCTTCAGTATGAAGAGGGCACCGTAATAGCAGCCAGTGTAGCTACAGGCACCGAGCTTGCCGAGGGTGATACGGTCGTTCTGACCGTAGCTCAGAGTACCGACGGAGTGCTCATTCCTTCGGTTACCGGACTGTCACAGGCAGAGGCCCGTTCCAATCTGGAGCAGCACGGATTCCAGGTATCGATCCTGCAGGCTGAGAGTGCTACCGTGGAAAAGGGCAATGTCATCAGCCAGTCACCCGAAGGCGACACATATGCGCCTGCCGGAAGTACCATCATGATCACGGTTTCTTCAGGCGGAACCGCATCCGATAAGATCAGCGTACCCAGCGTCATCGGCAAGTCCGAGATGGATGCGATGGCCATACTCACCGAGAGCGGCCTGACCATGGGTACCATATCCGAGACCAATAACGACGATCCGTCTCTGGTCGGCAGTGTATGCTACCAGTCGGTTACAGCCGGATCATTTGTGGATAAGGGTACTACCGTGGACCTGCGCGTCAGCATAGGACCTAAATCAGCCACATACCGTTACTCAGGCTCCATAACCGCACCTACCGAGGATCCCGAGTACCAGGGCGGCATGTTCGTTCAGGTCATGATCACAACCGCAGACGGTACATCGCTCCTCAGCACTACGACTACTTCATTCCCGCTGGACGTTAATTACACGGGTATCACATCACCCACGGGAACAGTTACATATATATTTACAGTCAGCACGGAAGAAGTGACCGTGACTGATCCCGAGACCGGCGAGACTACCACGACACCGGCTCAGAATTACGAGAAGACTGTCACCAGAGAGCTTACCTTTGAGGCTGAGTAGTGCCTATGCAGGGTAAGATCATCAAGGGGATAGCCGGATTCTACTATGTGTACTGCGAGGATGGGACGTTATATGAGTGTAAGGCCAGAGGGATATTCCGCAGCCGCGGGATAACACCGCTCGTAGGCGATAACGTTGATATCAGCGTTACGGATATAGATGCATGCGAGGGCAGTATAGAGGATATCCTGCCCCGTTCAAACAGCCTGATCCGTCCGGCTTTAGCCAATGTGGACCGGGCTCTAATTTTCTTTGCACGTAATGATCCCAAGCCCGATATGGGACTGATCGACAGGCTTCTGATCACGATGGAGAGAACGGGTATAGACTCGATAGTCGTGTTCAACAAGTCCGATCTGGATTATGATGCCGCTCAGGATATCAGGAGCGAGCGTGAGGGATTTGAGCAGGCGGGCTACCCGGTATACGAGGTATGTGTCAGGACAGGAGAGGGCATAGAAGAGCTTAAAGAAGCCCTTTTGGGACATACTACGGCCATAGCTGGACCAAGCGGCGCCGGAAAGTCGTCTTTTATTAATAGGATATGTCCCGATGCGGATATGAAAACAGGTGTTATATCAGATAAACTCGGCAGGGGTAAGCATACCACGAGACACGCCGAGATACTGGTAATCGATGAGAACAGTTTCATCGTGGATACGCCGGGATTCACATCATACAGCATAGATTCTCTGCTGCCGGAGGAACTCGGCGATATGTATCCGGAGTTTGCCGAATATGCATCGGAGTGCAGATTCTCAGGGTGCTCGCATACACACGAGCCGGGATGCCGCGTGGCCGCGGCAGCCCAGGCAGGGGAGATATCGCCTCTGCGTTATAACCGTTATAAGAGATTCTACGAGGAACTGAAGCGAGTCAGGAGATATTGATATGAAAGACGGCAAATATGTAATCGCATACCTGATCCATGAGCTCGGAGATTATTACTGCAAGGAGATCGAACTGGGGGCACTTCAGCGCGCGGAGGAGGAGAACATCAATCTGGTCTTCCTGCCCGGCAAGTTCATGGACAGACCCCAGTCTGCCGAGACGAGATATGAGTATCAGTATAATACCCTGTATGATCTGGTCATCGAGGATAATGTCGATGCGGTAGTCATAGCTGCAGACTGTATAGGCAACTATTCCAGCCGGGATAAGATAGCTGAGTTCGTACATAAATATGATGAGATCCCGTGCGTGCTCATAGCGAGCAAGCAGCCCGGCAAGTCAAGCATCTGCTATGACAACTTCAAGGGTATCGAAGCCGGTGTGGAATATCTGGTGGATGTAAAGGCCTGCACGAAGTTCGCCATGCTGGGAGGTCCCATGTCGAATACTGACTGTGTGGAACGTAAGGATGCGCTGATCCAGACTCTGGCCCGCAGACGTATCACCTTTTCCGATAAGAACTATATTGAGGGTGATCTGACCAGACACTGTCATAAGCAATGTGAGGAACTCCTCGATAATAATCCCGGAGTCGAGGCCATATTCTGTGTTAACGATGAGTGCGCAGTGGCCATGTATGACGTTCTGGAATCAAGAGGACTTAATCCGGGCAGTGATGTATATGTACTCGGATATGATAATTCCAGGGTTGCAGGTCAGATGAGGCCTACCCTGTCCAGTATCTGGGCCGATCCGATGGAGCTGTCCAGACAGGCTTTTGATATGGCTCTTAATCTGATCAGGGGCCGCAAAACTCCCAGCAGACTGCTCGATACCATGCTGGTCAGACGGGATTCGTTCGGCCCGGAAGCCGAGCACTTCGATCTGGAAGATATGGATACGGATCGTATCAAGGCCGTATATAACAAGGTCTTCTATCGTCTGCAGGGTGCCAGAGGTACCGAGTATAAGGCATATAAGAAGGTCATCAGGGACTGCATGACGCTCATGGCTGTACGTGAGAGTGATGAAGAGATGCATACCCAGCTGAGGAAGGACTTCAGGGAGGCTCTTGATACCGGCATACTCAGGTATGCGGACATGGAGACTCTGATGGATGTCATGGATGAGCTATATGCCAGGATCTCTGCGGGTGAGGAGCGTCGTAAGGACCGTCAGGAAGTCCGTCAGGGATACAGTGAGCTGTATAAGATGCTCATTTCCGACCAGCAGGAGACCATCAGGGATATCGTGGAGACCAGCCAGTCCATGGATTTCTCTATCAAGATGGTGGCGCGCGATATCATGCAGTTTGAGAACGGTTCGGACCAGAACTATTCCATACCGCTGAAGAACCTGACATATATGGGCATACGCAATGCATATCTGTATATGCTGGAGAAACCTGTCGTACATCTGGACGGCGAGGTCATGAAGATGCCCGAATACTTCTATCTGAAGGCTGTTATGAAGGACGGAGACGTGAGAAATATCACGGCTCCCAACCAGAAGACCTCCATATATGATCTTTACTGTAATGAATATATGGGTGATGACAGATACAGCATGACGATGCTCCCGCTGTATTCCACCGATGAGATATACGGATATATACTCTGCGATGTCAGCTCGCAGGTGCTGGATAACGGCGAGATACTGGCCAACCAGCTCTCCGCTGCCTACAGGATGCTGCATGTGCTCTCGCGCGCGCAGGAAATCATGGATCAGCTGGAGCAGACCAATGACGTCCTGAAGCGTAATAACATCATCCTGGATAATCTCTCCAGGACGGATCAGATGACCGGCATATACAACAGGCGAGGGTTCTACGAGGCTGCCGAAGAGTTTATGAAGGAGGAAGCTTCTCAGGATGCACATCACCTGGTCATGTATATCGATATGGATAACCTGAAGATAGTAAATGACCGATACGGGCATGACGACGGAGATTTCGCGCTGATCAAGATTGCGGATACACTTAAGGAAGCGCTGGGAGATACCGCCGGTGTGATAGGCAGGATAGGCGGAGATGAGTTTGCTTGTGCAGTGCGCGGATCCGAGGAACCTGACAGCATCAAGAAAATGTTTAAGGATAAGTTTGATGAATTCAACCGTACCAGCGACAAGCCATATAACGTTTCGGCTTCCGTCGGTATCTATAAGATAGAGGATCCGTCCATGACGCTGGAGGAGGCACTGGCTCTGGCGGATGAGGATCTCTACAGGGAGAAACAGAACAGAAGCAAGAAGACCGCCAAGGATTGAGCGGCACCGGGAGAGGATAATGGGAATCAGATACTTCGATAAAGACAGGATATTCAAGCTCGACACATGTGCATCCACATATGTTATAGGCATTGTGGATGATGAGGGGTTCATTGGCCACGCTTATTTCGGACCCTATATTGATGACCATAACGTTGGTTATCTTATGCGCACGGGAGAGGGGCCTTTTGTTCCTTCCCGCAACATGAGAGACAGGACCACATTCCTGGATACCTTCCCCATGGAGTACCCTACGCACGGAGTAGGCGACTTCAGGGATGATGCGATCTCAGTCAGAACAACCGGCGGCAACACTGCGCTTCAGCTCAGATATGTCTCACACGAGATCATACCGGGTAAGCCCGGGATTCCCGGACTGCCGGCCACATTCGGTGAAGCCGATGTATGTTCCACGCTTCAGATCACATGTACGGATAAGGATCTTAAGCTGGATGTGATCTTAAGCTACAGCGTATTTGAAGATGTGGATGCGATCACCCGTTCAGTCAGGGTGATCAACCGCGCAAAAGAAGATATATACTTAACCCGAGTTCTGAGCGCAGCGCTTGACATGGATAACGAGGACTATGATCTGATCACATTGCACGGGTCATGGGCAAGGGAGAGACGCATGAACAGACGGTCCCTTGTCACTGGATTCCAGGGGCTTAATTCCATCAGAGGAGAGTCCAGCCATCAGGATCATCCCTTTATGGCAGTACTTGAGCACAATGCGGATCAGGACAGAGGTGAGGTTTACGGATTCTCCTTTGTATACTCCGGCAATTTCCTTGCCGAGTGTTATGTAAACCAGTTTGATTCCGTCCGGATACTGATGGGTATCAATCCCGTGGATTTTGCATGGCTGCTTAAGAGCGGTGAGGAGTTCAATGCTCCCGAGGTTGTGATGGTCCATTCATCTGAGGGCCTCGGCGGCATGACCAGATCCTTCCATGATCTGTACAGACAGCATCTGATCCGCAGTCCTTATAAGGATCGTAAGCGTCCAATCCTCATCAATAACTGGGAGGCTACGTATTTCAATTTTGATACCGATAAGCTGATCTCCATAGCAGACGAGGCGTCCAGGCTCGGCATAGAGATGCTGGTCATGGATGACGGATGGTTCGGCTGCCGTGAGGATGACAACACTTCCCTCGGAGACTGGATCGTTAACGAGTCCAAGCTTAAGGGAGGCCTTAAGTATCTGGTTGATGAAGTGAATAAGAGAGGAATGAAGTTCGGTATCTGGTTTGAGCCCGAGATGATATCCCCGGATTCGGATCTCTACAGAGCTCATCCCGACTGGGCCATAGCCATACAGGGGCGTGAACCCGCCAGATCCCGTAATCAGTATGTGCTGGATCTGACAAGACCCGAGGTGGTCGATTACACATATAATCAGGTAAGTACGATACTTCACAGCGCGAACATAGAGTATGTGAAGTGGGATATGAACAGACAGCTGACGGATATAGGCAGCGTATCACTCCCTGCCGAGCGCATGGGAGAGTTCTTCCACCGCTATATGCTCGGTGTATATGAGCTGCAGGAGCGTCTGATAAATGAATTCCCGAACCTGCTCCTTGAGAACTGCTCAGGTGGCGGTGCGAGATTCGATGCCGGTATGCTGTACTACGGTCCCCAGATATGGTGCTCGGATGACACGGATGCGATCGAGAGACTGTCGATCCAGGAGGGTACATCCCTTGTATATCCGCTTTCTACCATGGGTGCCCACGTGAGTGATTGCCCGAATCATGCTCTGGGCAGGACCACTCCGTTCAGAACCAGAGGATATGTGGCTCTGGCCGGTACGTTCGGATATGAACTGGATGTTACGCGCATACCCGAGGAGGATCGTAACATGATCCCCGCTCAGGTGGCCATGTATCATAAATACAACGATATCGTGCGCATGGGTGATTACTATCGCATCGCATCATACTATGATAATCATGAGTTCGACTGCTATATGGTCGTGACCAAGGATAAGTCCGAGGCACTTATGACTTATATCCAGGTGCTCAACAGGATCAACTATCACAGCCGCAGGATCCGCCTTAAAGGTCTGGATCCGAAGAAGCAGTACCGCATCACATATGTGGATGAGGAAGACCAGACAGCCGTGGGCAATGATCCGGACCGCACATACAGCGGTGAGGTTCTCATGAATGCCGGCCTGCTGATCCTCAATCCGTGGGGATGGGGGGACTTCAAGGGCAGACTCATCAGCATACAGGCTGTATAGATATAAGGAGATGACATGTCAAAAGACAGATACACCGTAGCAATAGCCGGAACAGGATATGTAGGACTCTCAAATGCCATATTGATCGCACAGAACCATAAGGTATTTGCGGTTGACATAATACCCGAAAAAGTGGATATGATCAATAACCGCAAGTCTCCTATCATAGATAAGGAGATAGAGGAGTATCTCACCGGACAAGATCTGGACCTGACAGCTACCCTGGACGGGGCAGAAGCATACAGGCAGGCCGATTTTGTGGTGATCGCGGCTCCGACGAACTACGATCCCCAGAAGAACTTCTTTGACACATCTGCCGTAGAGGCAGTGATCAAGCTGGTGCTCGAGGTCAATCCCGATGCCGTGATGGTCATCAAGTCCACGATACCCGTAGGCTACACGGAATCAGTCAGACGTAAGTTCGGCACGAAGAACATCCTCTTTTCCCCGGAGTTCCTGAGAGAGGGAAGGGCGCTGTACGATAACCTCTATCCGTCCCGCATCATAGTAGGTACGGACTTAGAGGATGCCGATATGAAGGCAAAAGCCGAGTCATTCGCTCATCTGCTCGAAGAGGGTGCCATCAAGGAGAATATCGACGTACTCATCATGGGTACCACTGAGGCTGAGGCAGTTAAGCTTTTTGCCAATACATATCTGGCGCTGCGCGTGAGCTACTTCAACGAGCTTGATACCTACGCAGAGGTAAAGGGGCTGGATACCAAGTCCATCATCGAGGGTGTATGCCTGGATCCCAGGATCGGAAGCCACTATAACAATCCGAGCTTCGGTTACGGCGGATACTGCCTGCCCAAGGATACCAAGCAGCTGCTCGCCAACTATTCGGATGTACCCGAGAATCTCATAGAGGCCATAGTCAATGCGAACCGCACCCGTAAGGATTTCATCGCGGACAGAGTGCTCCATACAGCCGGATACTATGAGGAGAGCGAGGTATACAACAGGGATAAGGAGAAGCCCGTCAAGGTCGGAGTGTACAGGCTCACCATGAAGTCGGGCTCTGACAACTTCCGTCAGTCATCCATACAGGGCATCATGAAGCGTATCAAGGCAAAGGGGGCATCGGTCATCATATATGAGCCGACTCTCGAGGACGGAAGCACATTCTTCGGTTCTCTGGTCGTAAATGACCTGGAGAAGTTCAAGTCGGAGTGTGATGCCATCATAGCAAACAGATATGACGCTGTCCTGGATGATGTGGAAACCAAGGTATATACAAGGGATATATTCCGCAGAGACTAAGAGGGTTATGCTGCGGAGGCCGGATAATACCGGGAAGAGATATCAGAATATAAAACAGGCGGGATCACACGGATTCCGCCTGTTTCATATATTCTTCGGCATCGTTGGGGATGTCGTCTAAGTCATCGCTTCCGGTGTCTACGTCTACCGGCTGCTTCTTAAAGAAGATGTCATACATAACAGGTATTATGAATAGAGTCATGAGCGTTGCATAAGCCAGACCGCCGGCTATGACCAGAGCCATGCCCCGGCCGAGCTGAGCGCCCATGTCATCGCCTATTATCAGATTGGATTCTGCGAGTATCGTCGTAAGCGCCGTCATCAGGATAGGACGCATACGGGCCTTGCCCGCGGCTGTCAGTGCGGTATGTCTGTCCAGACCTTCTTTTCTCAATTGGTTTACATAATCCACAAACACGATACCGTTATTAACGACGGTACCCATCAGCACGATTATGCCCATGATACTGATCACGGAGAGGTTCTCGCCCGTGATCCACAGGGCGATGAATCCGCCCGTAAAGGCAAGAGGGATGGTAAACAGCACTATGAAGGGGCTTAAGAAACTCTGGAACTGGGCTACCATGACCATATACACGAGCAGGAGTCCGAGAGCTACGACGAGAGCCATCTGCTTGAGCATCTGGATAACGGTATCGTACTCACCGCCCATCTCAATGGAATAACCCTGAGGCGGCGTGTAGGCATCGAGCATCGGCTGAAGCTGTCTGGTAAGGAGAGTGGTATTATATCCCTCATCGGCTTCGGCCGTGACGGTCATGTATCTGGACTGGTTCCTGCGGTTGATGGAGCTTAGGCTGTCATTGATCTCAACCGTCGCGAACTCCCTGAGCTTATGGGTCTCGGTGACCGTATCATAGTCCTCATCGGTCTTCTGAACGTCGAACTCATAATCAAGTATGTTCTCATAGGTGAGCGGATCGAGGTCATTTACAACGACTATATCCATGTCTATACCGTCTATGGTTATGGTGACGGCGCTCTTTTCGTGAGTCAGCTTGGAATTGATATCCTGGTATATCTGGACGACATTCAATCCGAGGCTCATGGCAGAGTTCTTATCTATGGTCAGGTGAAGTACCTTGTCGGCATCCTCTTCACCATTGGAGACGTTCTTATAACCCTCTATGGATTCGACCATATCGCAGATGTCACGTGAGATATCCTTCAGCGTGTCTATATCGGGACCGTAGACATTGATGGAGAGTCCGGAACCGCCTGTTAACTGATCCATCTCGGAAGCCAGGGTCTCGAGTTTAAAGTCGACGTCCATACCGGCCACTGCGTCTTCTATCTCAGACATGATCCTGCGGATCTCCTCCTCACCGGCATTGGGATCCTCGGTCATCATCATAAAGGACATGGTGCGGAAGTTATCGGGATTTTCGGCTGCCTGTGACACCATCAGAGTCTCATCGCCTCCGGCCAGTACTCCAATGGAGCCTATTCCCTCTATATCGAGAAGCCGGTCTATCACCTCGTCAGTCTGTGCATACGCCTCATCGCGGGTCACTTCCTCGGGATACTCTATGGTAGCCTGAAGCTGGTTCATGGTCATATCCGGGATCACGACTATACCCATCCTGATGACCAGCAGTGCTGAAAGAGCAAGCATTCCGAGCGCTGTCAGTATGGGTACATATTTATGGGTAAGGCAGAACTCAAGGGCTTTACCGTAGAAGACCATCACCTTATCAAATAACGGGTGTTCCTTTTGCTTTGCATTACGGAGCAGTGTAGATCCCGCAGCCGGCACGACCGTCATGGCTATCAGCAGCGAGGCCATCAGACAGAACACTATGGTCAGACACATGGGCGTGAGCAGGTCGTTGACGAGACCGGATGTGAATATCATGGGAAAGAATACGCATACGGTAGTCAATGTGGAAGCGGTGATGGCACCGGATACCTGTCTGGCACCCTGAACGGCTGCTCTCGGAGCTTCGATACCCCGGTTTCGCAGGCGGTATATGTTCTCAATGACGACTATGGAGTTATCAACGAGCATACCTATTCCCAGAGCAAGGCCCGACAGGGACAGCATGTTGAGGGATATCCCGGAGAAATACATACACACCAGGGCGGAGAGTACGCTTATGGGGATACTGATCGCAACAACCAGAGTGGGCTTTACATCCTTAAGGAATATCGCCAGTATAACTATGGCCAGCGCTGCACCTATCGCCATGGACTGAAGAATGCTCTTTACGATCAGGTCTATGTAGTCACCCATATCTACCAGAGTGGTGATATTGATGCCCGGATGCATGTCATTAAGCTCTTTCGAGGCCTGAGCGATCGTTTTACTGACATCATTGGTACCGGCGGTACTGGCCTTGAATATCGATAAGATAACAGCCGGTTGCGAACCAAGTCTCACATAGCTGTCTTCGGAATTATCTATCACCGTGATGTCTGCAACATCACCCAGTCTGACGTCACCGACCTTGTTGATATTGGTCAGTACTATATCCTCGAGCTCGGATACTTCCTCATAGTTCTGGCCGACTTTGACCAGCCATGAGTTGTCGAGCTTATCGTCTATATAGCCGGCGGGCATCTCGAAGTTCTGGGCATAGATGAGTCCCGTCAGGGCTTCCAGGGTCAGCAGCTGGTCGGCGTTTGCCTTTTTCTGTGCTTCGGCCTTCTGCTTCTCGTAGGACTTAACGGCGTCATTATAGTCATCCCATCCGTCCTGCAGCTGTTCTTCACCGTCGGCGATGGATTTCCATCCGTCATTGATCTGTTCCTGGCCGTCGGCTATCTGCTCCCATCCGGAGTCTATCTGCTCCTGGGCGGATTTGATCTGATCGCCGGCAGAGTCGAGCTGTGCCTGGGCGGATTCAAGCTGGGTCTTGCCGATCTGGAGCTGTGCATCCGCACTTCCGAGGGATTCCGCAGCATCCAGCTTGGCGCGTTCAAGCTCCTTATATGCTCCCTCAACCTGCCCCTGAGCCTCAGCGATGGCAGTGTTTAGAGCCGAGATCGTGGCTTCGGTAGTGGCGATCTGGGTAGAGAGGTTTGTCTTCTGGGATTCGAGCTGGGGTTTCTGTGCCGTGAGTGTATCTTTCTGTTCGAGCAGGGCTTTGGTGGTCATTGCCGTAGTCAGAGCGTTTTGAAGTCCCTCGATCGTTGCCTGGTCAGGGTTGGGATTCGCCATTGCTGCGGCTAAATTCCCCTGAATGGTGGTAATATCCGCATCCAGCGAGGCTACGGTCTGTCCCGCCGCTTCTGCAGCAGCAATCGCCGTGAGCGCGGTATTGACCTGGGTCAGTCCGCTCTCCACCTGACTTAAGCCGCTCTTTAACTGCGGAAGCTGTACTTCTGCCTGTGACAACTGTGTCTTGAGGGTGGCTACCTGCGCGGATGCCTGATCCAGCTGATAGCTTAAGTCGGCCATCTGCCGGTTGGCCTCGTCCTTTTTATTATTCAGCTCGGTCTCGCCGTTAGTCAGGTCGGCCCTTTTATTGGCGAGGTCGGTCTTATTCTTATCCAGTTCGGCCTTATTGTCGTTAAGCTCATTCTGGCCGTCTATCAGATCCTGTTTGCTCTCGTTTAAGTCCTGCTGCGATTCGGCGAGTTTGGCCTTGTTATCCTTAATGGTATCCTCGGAGTCATGAAGCTGCTGCTCGGCCTTATCGAGCTGCTCTACGGCTGAGGCAAATGCATCGTCGACCGTGGCGAGGATCCTGTCGTTCAGCTTATCGACCTTATCGGGATTAAGCTCGACCTGGATCGTCTTGTCCACCAGACCGAGAGTGGTCACACTGGCAACACCCGCCTGTTTCTCGTAGTAGGGGGTGATATCGTCGCGGATGAACTGGGAGAGCTCGTCCATCTCCATACCGTCCATACTGACAGCCAGATATACGCTGGCCATCATGTCGGTACTGAGTTCTATGATCGAAGGGGTGCCTGCGTCGTCAGGCAGATAGGGTTCGAGAGTGTTTAATGCACTCGAGACTTTGACCATGGCACTGTCGAGGTCGGTGTCGTCGGTGAATTCCAGTTGCACCATGCCATAGTTTTCATTA
>Ga0129306_1001820_pt1 | contig 21759 bp, 13 predicted proteins | sample P827metagenome_FD_94438 | JGI IMG/M metagenome (GOLD analysis project Ga0129306, IMG submission 94438) | Capybara group fecal microbial communities from Wisconsin, USA - P827 metagenome | ecosystem: Host-associated > Mammals > Digestive system > Large intestine > Fecal | place: USA: Wisconsin... | reverse complement strand
CGGATGGCCTGCGGATCTGCCTCAGACTCAGCTTCCAGGGCCCCTCTGATGGTCGCAGCAACCGATCCAAAATCGTTTGCCGAGGTAAATGCAACTTTCTAATTTGTCGAAGTAAATGCAACAGTCGTGTTGCATTTACTTTGGCAATTAAATCTGATTTTTTTATTTTTATTTTTCCACTGCCACCCAGATCTGAAGGACGCATCAATTCCAGGAAACGCTGAGAGCACAGCCTCCGGCGGATTCCACACACTGATATTGAATACAGTCAACAGGAAGTTAAATGAGATTATAAACGATGAAAAAATTTCTTGGTGTTATCACAGCCATCACAGTGATGGCCACATCCCTGGTCGCCGGTACCGCTGCACTGGCGGAGAGCGACACATTTGCCCAGCCCGACGGCGGCAAAAAGTTTGAATCCCGCTGGGCGGCTGAAGGCGCTGACATTTCCATCGACTATGAAGAAGAAGGCTATCGCGTTTCCATGTCCTTCTACAATCCCGATGACCTGCTCGGCACCGAATATGCCTGCAACTGCTTCTATGAAGAGGATAAGGACGCTCTGATTTCCGTGTCCTCCTCCAAGACAGACTATACCCTTGATGCTGAAACCTTTGACCGCACTTTTGCCCCCGAAACCTATGACGGCATGGATGAAGAAGGCCAGGAAACCGTATTCACCATCAACGACAAGGGCAGCCTTGTCTGGAAAGACGGTCATGAAAAGGCCGCTGAAAGCAAAGAATTCCAGAACATCGGTTCTTTCCAGGGCCAGTATGAAAACAAGGCCGCAGGCCTCATTGCCGAGATCAACTGGGAAGGCACCAAGGCCAATTCTCTCTATTACACCGTGTATGTCCAGGTCAGCGTGAACAAGGATCTTCATATGACCGGTGTCCACAATCCCGAGACCAGGAAGCTCGAGTGCACGGGTTTCGCCACGCAGTGGGTTGACAACGCTGAGGGCGGTTCCACTCCCTCTGAAGAGATGGAAGACTGCACCGCAACCTTCTCCATGACCGAAGACGGCAAGCTGGTTTATGAATCCGCCAACGGTGTCGTCCTTGACTTTGTCGAGTTCACACTTGACTGATGTCCCCTGTTTCCAGGTAAAGCAGCAGCGCCTGCCGGCTTCATGCCGGCAGGCGCTGTTTTGTTTGACATGCTCTGTCCCATACTGTATTCAGATGAGCCCGAGTGCTTTCAGTTTTTCTGCCACGATCCCCGCCCAGGCCGCCGCGCCAGCGCGCTGCGTATGGGTGTTGTCGGTCTGGCCGTCGGGATAGCGCGGATAGATGCCCTTTTCCACATTCATGTACAGCTTTCTGCTCGCTTCCTCTCCGATCTTCCGGAGGTACTGCGTGCTTTCCTGATACAGATCAATCAGCGGGACATTGCGCTCAAGGGCAAGATGGCGAACAGCGTCCGGATAAACGCCGTGGGATTCCTGCAGCACATCCCCTTCCCAGTTGCGCACACAGATCGGCGTCAGAAGCACCGGCACCGCCTGATTCTGCCTGGCAGTATCCACATAGATGCTCAGACAGTGGAGAAAGGAAGTCCAGGGATCGGTATGCCGCCATACCAGGTCACTGGTATCATTGTGCGTAAACTGGATCAGGAGCAGGTCTCCCGGTTCAATCTCCGTCTCAATCTTCTGCAGACGGCCTTCGGCAAGATACGACTTGCTGCTTCGCCCGGCCATGGCTCTGTTTTCCACCGGGACATCGATCATTTCACCCAGCACCTGTCCCCAGCCGACCATCGGTGCTTCTTCCTGCGAGTAGCTCGCCGCTGTGGAATCACCGCAGATATAGATTTTCATGCTGCACCCTCCGTTTACCCAAGCACTTCAATGTATGATCCTGTACTGTTATTCGTCCCCGCAGGGCGTATTCCTCTCCGTCTTCTGCTTCTTTTCATCGGCAACAGGCCGCGCACGAATTCCCTCGGTGCGCGGCCTGTCTTCATGTCTGCTGATTTACTCGATATTCTTCAGTTTCTCATAGCGTTCCTGTGCCAGCTTTGCGCCTTCGGCAAACAGTTCATCCGCATTCTCAGGGAATGTTCTTCTGAGGGATGCATAGCGCACTTCGCCGTCGAGGAATTCTTCATACGGCATGGACGGCGCTTTGGAATCCAGCGTGAATTTCTTTTCCGCATTCGGATTGTAGCGGTACAGATGCCAGTAGCCGGCTTCCACTGCCCGCTTCATCTCGTCCTGAACCTTCGCCATGCCGCACTTGAGGCCATGCGACTGGCACGGTGCATAGGCAATCACAACGCTCGGGCCGGGGAACGCTTCCGCTTCACGCAGTGCTTTGACCAGCTGATTGTTGTCCGCACCCATGGCCACCTGCGCCACATAGACATTGCCGTAGGTCATGAGCATGCCGCCCAGATCCTTTTTCGGCCGTTTCTTGCCGGAGGCTGCGAACTGTGCCACAGCACCGACAGGCGTCGCCTTTGAGGACTGTCCGCCCGTGTTGGAATAAATCTCCGTGTCCACGACCAGCACATTGACGTTTTCTCCGCTGGCAATCACATGATCCAGGCCGCCGAAGCCGATATCATAAGCCCAGCCGTCACCGCCGAACATCCAGAACGTCTTCTTGGCCAGCTGATCCTTATACCGGAGGATCTTTTCTGCCTCAGGACTTCCGTCCCGTTCGAGCGCTGCTTCCAGCGCGCGGCTGGCATTGGCGCTGCGGTCAATATCGTCATACGTATCCAGCCATGCGTCAATCGCAGCCCGGACCGTCTCGTCCGTGCATGCTGCCCGGTAGTCTGTCAGGCGCGCCTTCTGCGCTTCACGCTGCTGGCGTACGGAGAGCACCATGCCCAGGCTGAACTCCGCATTGTTTTCAAACAGCGAATTGGACCAGGCCGGGCCGTGGCCGCAGCGGTTGACGGTATAGGGAATGCCGGGCATTGCCGAGCCCCAGGCCTGAGAACAGCCGGTGGCATTTGCCCAGTACACCCGGTCTCCGTAGAGCTGGGTGAGCAGTTTGGCATACGGTGTTTCGCCGCAGCCCGCGCAGGCCGCAGAGAACTCAAGCAGCGGCTGACGGAACTGGCTGCCCTTGACCGTATAGGGATCAAAGAGATCTCCCTTGTCAGAGAGCTTCAGCGCATACTCCCAGACGCGGGAGGTATCCGGCACATCCTGAACCGGAACCATCTTCAGCGCCTTTTCCTTCGCGGGGCACACGTTCTCGCAGCTTCCGCAGCCCGTGCAGTCCAGCGCCGAAACCTGCATGGTGAAATACATGCCGGCCGCCTGTTTGCCTGTCGCCTTCACTGCCTTCATGCCTTCCGGCGCGAGGTTCTTTTCTTCTTCCGTCATCAGGTAGGGACGGATGACCGCATGCGGGCAGACATAGCTGCACTTATTGCACTGCAGGCACTTTTCCGCATCCCAGACCGGGACACGGATGGCGATGCCTCGCTTTTCATAGGCCGTCAGTCCCATGTCCATGACGCCGTCCTCGTACCCGCTGAAAGCGCTGACCGGAAGGTCATCGCCCTTCTGGGCATTGATGGGATCCAGGAGACGGGTCACAACGTCGGGCACATCGCGTGCGGGCTTCGGTGCATCCACGGCATCCTTCCAGTCCTCCGGAACCTGAATCTCGCACAGGCCTTCCGATCCCGCGTCAATGGCCGCCAGATTCCGGCTGACCACCTCTTCACCTTTGGCAAAATAGGTTTTGGTCGCGGCGGCCTTCATATAGCCCACGGCTTCCTCCACGGGAATGATCGGGACCAGATGGAAGAACGCCGACTGAAGCACCATGTTGAAATGGCTGCCCAGTCCCAGTTCTCCGGCAATCTTTGCCGCGTCAATAATATACAGGTGAATGCCCTTGCGTGCCACTTCACGCTTCACGGCCGCCGGCAGGTGCTTTCCCACTTCGTCCGGACTCCAGCTGCAGTTAAGCAGGAGCGTGCCGCCGCTCTTGACTTCGCCGGCAATATCATACTTGTCAATATAGGTCTGATTGTGCACTGCGACAAAGTCTGCGAGCTTGACATAATAGGAGGAGCGGATCGGCTGATCACCGAAGCGCAGGTGGCTCTTGGTGACACCATAGGATTTCTTGGCGTCATACTCAAAGTAGGCCTGCGCAAACATCGGGGTATGACTGTTGATGATTTCCACGGTGTTTTTGTTGGCACCGACCGTACCGTCCGAGCCCAGGCCCCAGAATTTGCAGCTCACCACACGGCCGCGCGCTGGTTCCAGGCGCTCCGTATCCGGCAGGGAAAGATGCGTGACATCATCCACAATGCCGATGGTAAAGCTGTTGATCGGCTCGGTCTTCTTCAGGTTCTCAAAGGCTGCCGCGATCTGCTCGGGCGTCGTATCCTTGGAGGACAGGCCATAGCGTCCGCCGACCACAAGCACATTCCTGCGGTCCTTGAGCGCTGTGCAGACATCCTGGTAGAGCGGTTCGCCCGCGCTGCCCATTTCCTTGGTGCGGTCAAGCACGCCGACTGCACGGACTGTCTCCGGAAGCGCGGCGATAAAGCGCTTGATGTCAAAGGGACGGAAGAGATGTACCTGGACAAAGCCCACTTTCTCGCCGCGGGCATTCAGGGCGTCCACGGTCTCCTCAACGCATCCGCTGACCGAGCCCATGGCGATCAGCACGCGCTCGGCATCCGGTGCACCATAGTAATTGAAGACATGATAATCACAGCCCGTCACAGCGTTGATCTTTGCCATATAGTCTTCCACGATATCCGGAAGAACGCTGTAGGCCGTATTGTTGGCTTCGCGGACCTGGAAGTAGATATCCGGGTTCTGGACCGTGGAGCGGATCAGCGGATGTTCCGGGTTCAGCGCATGCGCGCGGAACGCATCCAGGGCGTCATAGTCCAGCATGCCGCGCAGGTCTTCGTAGTCCATCTGACGGACCTTGTTGATCTCGTGGGAGGTGCGGAAACCGTCAAAGAAGTGCATGAACGGAACCCTTCCGCGGATGGCTGCAAGGTGCGCGACCGCAGCCAGGTCCATGACCTCCTGCACGCTGCCCGTGCACAGCATGGCAAACCCGGTCTGGCGGCAGTTCATCACGTCGGAATGATCGCCGAAAATCGACAGGGCATGCGTGCCGACCGTGCGGGCCGCCACATGCAGCACGCCCGGATGGCGCTGTCCGGCAATGCGGTGCATGACCGGGATCATCAGCATCAGGCCCTGGGATGAGGTAAAGGATGTGCCGAGCGCACCGGTTTCCAGTGCACCGTGCACTGCCGCAATGGCACCGGCCTCACTCTGCATTTCCACCAGCTGGACCGTCTGTCCGAACAGGTTTTTCTTTCCCTTCGCCGACCAGACATCCGTCTTTCCCGCCATAGGTGAGGAGGGCGTGATGGGATAGATCGCGGCAATCTCGGAAAACGCATACGCGATATACGCGGCTGCTTCGTTTCCGTCAACGGTTACATAGACCGGTTTTTTCTCATTCATTGGCGTCATCTTCTCCTTCCAGGTTCAGTCCAAAGAGTTCTGCTGCATTCTTCCAGAAGATCCGTTCGTATTCATCCTCAGTGAAATCCATGGCGAGCAGCGCATCGATCTCCGGCTGCATCGGCCAGAGCGGATAGTCGGTTCCATACATGACGCGCTCCGGTCCGTAGGCCCGGATGATTTCCTTCGCCCGCTGCTTCTCAAGCCAGTAGAACGAGGAGGATGTGTCCACCATCAGATTGGGAAACTCCGGCAGCACGCGCACAGCGTCCTCCCAGACACTCCAGCCCCCGAAGTGCGCCCCGATCATTTTCAGGCGGGGAAACGCTTTGAGGATCTTCACAATCCTCTCCGGGTTCGAGTAATCATAGCGGTAATCCCCGGTATGCACGCACACCGGGCAGCCCGCTTCCTCGCACATCGCATAGATGGGCATGACCCGCGGATCATCCGCACAGAACTGCTGGATATCCGGGTGCAGCTTGACGCCGTGCAGTCCCATGCCGATGAGTTCCCGGAAATCGTGCTCCTGATCAGTGCTGTCGGGGTGCATCGTGCCCATGCCGATGAATGCGCCCTGCGCGTCGTGTACGCTCCGGGCAATAAACTGGTTGATGGACCGGACCTGCTCGGAGCGTGTGGCAACCGAATGCACAACAAAGTGCGTCACACCGCTTTCGCGGCCGATGCGCAGCAGGGTCTCCACTTTCCCGTCGTAGTGATCCGAAGGCAGGCCGTCATAGAAGCGGTCCACCGCATCCACGGCCCGCCTGGATATGCCGTCGGGATAGATATGACAGTGTGCGTCAATGATTCTCCTCATGCAGCTGCTCCTTTAAAATCCGTGGCATCAGGCAGTTTCGATGCTGGCATCCTTCTGCAGGCCGAGCTTTTCAATCGCCTGTTCCCGCATCTTGTACTTCTGGATTTTTCCGGCATCATTCATCGGGAAACCATCGACAAACTCGATATATTTCGGCACCTTGTGCTTGGCCATATGCGTGAGCACATATTCCTTCATTTCCTCGACGGTCATGGTTTCGCCTTCCTTGAGGATAATGCAGGCCATGATCTCCTCGCCCATCGCCTTGTCCGGCACACCGATCACCTGAACGTCGCTGACCTTGGGATGCGTATAAATGAACTCTTCGATTTCCTTGGGATAAATGTTTTCACCGCCGCGGATGATCATGTCCTTGAGACGGCCGGTGATGCGGTAATTGCCTTCCTTCGTGCGGCAGGCGAGGTCGCCTGTGTGCAGCCAGCCATCCTTGTCGATGGCGGACGCGGTGGCCTTGGGCATCTTGTAATATCCCTTCATGATATTATACCCTCTGGCCACAAACTCACCGATCACCTCGTCCGGGCAGTCTTCCCCGGTTTCAGGATCGACAATCTTGCATTCGACCTCCGGGAACGCACTGCCCACAGTGGTCACGCGGACCTCCAGCGGGTCTGTCGTGCGGCTCATCGTGCAGCCGGGAGACGCCTCGGTCTGACCGTACACAATGACAATCTCCGGCATATGCATCTTTTCCACCACATCGCGCATCACGGCAATCGGGCACGGGCTGCCGGCCATGATGCCGGTACGCATATGCGAGAAATCCGTTTTCGGGAAATCCGGATGCGAGAGCATGGCAATAAACATCGTGGGCACGCCATGGAAGGCCGTGATATGTTCATTGTTGATGCACGCAAGCGAGGACTTGGGCGAGAAATACGGAATGGGCAGGATGGTTCCGCCGTGCGTCATGGTGGCCGTCATGGCCAGGACCATGCCGAAGCAGTGGAACATGGGCACCTGGATCATCATGCGGTCCGCCGTGGACAGATCCATGCCGTCACCGATGGCCTTGCCGTCATTGACGACATTGTAGTGGGTCAGCATGACGCCCTTGGGGAATCCGGTCGTACCGGACGTGTACTGCATATTGCACACATCATTGATGTCCACGGCCGATGCCATGCGGCGCACTTCCTCCATGGGTGTCTTGGAGGCATACTCCAGCGACTCTTCCCATGTCAGGGCACCCGGCTGACGGAAGCCGACGGTGATCACGTTGCGCAGGAACGGCAGGCGGCGGGCATGCAGCGGAGATCCGGGCTTGTTGTCCTTGAGTTCGGGACACAGTTCATTGATGATTTCCCGGTAATTGGAATCCCGGTAACCCTCAATCATGACCAGAGTATGCGTATCGGACTGCCGGAGCAGGTATTCCGCTTCATGAATCTTGTAGGCCGTGTTCATGGTCACAAGAATCGCACCGATCTTGGTGGCTGCCCAGAAGGTCAGGAACCACTGGGGCACATTGGTTGCCCAGATCGTGACCTTGGTGCCGGCCCGCACGCCCAGGGAAACCAGGGTACGCGCAAACTCATCCACATCCTCGCGGAACTGCCGGTAGGTTCTGGTATAGTCCAGCGTGGTAAACTTGATGGCCAGCTGATCCGGGAATTCCTCCACCATAGTGTCGAGCACCTGCGGGAATGTCTTGTCAATCAGCAGGCCTTTCTTCCAGACATAGTTGCCGGTATGTGTGTTGTTCCACCACAGATGTCTGCGGCTGAGCCGGGTGCTCTCAAAGCGGCTCAGGCAGCTGACAAAATGGGTCAGGATGATCTCGATATCCTCGAGGCCTTCCATCCAGGCCGGATTCCACTGCAGGGAGATAAACCAATCATAGTTGACGGAGCGGAGGGCATCCATGAGATCACGCAGGGGAAGCTCGCCTTCGCCGAGCAGTTCGGGCATCACCACGCCGTCTTCGACGCGGTAGTCATGGATGTGCACATGGCAGGTGTATGCGCCAAGGTTGGTGATGGTCTGCTCGGCGCTCTCCCCTTTCAGGCAGGTTTCCGGCATGTTCCAGCATGCGCACAGCCTGTCGTCAGCAAAGCGGTTGAGCAGGTCCCTGAGACGGCCGGTATCCGCATAGGCACCGACTGTATCGACGAGCAGCCGGACCGGCTGTTCCCCGATCATGTCCAGCAGATCCGCGACCGCCTTTTCGCACACGGCCATGTCGCCTTCCCCGGTATGGATCACAATGTTTTCCACACCGAGGTTCATCGCAACTTCCACGGTTTCAGCCAGCTCGGCGGCAAAATCCGGGCTTGTGAAGTCGCCCACCGTTCCCACGCAGGGAACGGACAGTTCCTGTCGCACCAGCTCCCGGCGGGTCACAGCAGAGAGTTCCGGGTTGGTCGGGCTGTACTTGCCCTGGAGCATCGGCGCATCCAGGTCATACAGTTCAATCCCCTTCAGATGAGCGTCTGCGGCTGATGCACAGCATTCGGCCCATGTCAGGGCATCCCAGTTCTGAATTGAAAATGACAGTTTCACCTTGCATTCCTCCTACTTGAGTCGCATTCGTTCGCAGCAGGAGGCTTACGCTTCCTCATACACGATCTTGTTGAGTGCACTGATATAGGCGCGGATGGAAGCACCGATAATATCGGTGGAAATACCATTGCCGGAGTACAGTTTGCCGCCGGCACGCAGTTTTACCAGCGCGCTGCCCATGGCCTCACGGCCTTCCGTCACGGTCTGGATCTGGAAATCGTCCAGCTCATAGTGATGTCCGATGATCTGTTCAATCGCGAGGAAGGCTGCGTCCACGGGGCCGTCGCCGACCGCAACGCTCTTGAGCTTCTGGCCGTCCTTTTCCAGGGTAATATTGGCCGTAGCGCTGATGACATTGCCGCTGTTGATGACATAGCTTTCAATCTTATAGGCGGAAGGCACCTGCATGGCCGTGGAAGCCACAATTGCATCGAGCTCGCGGGTACCGACAAAGTGCTTCTTTGCCGCCACGCGCCTGAATTCATCAAAGACCTTGGCATTGTCCTCATCGGACAGATCATAACCGAGCTGATGCACGACCTTGATCACTTCGCCGATCTCATCATTGACGTCAAGGCAGACATTGGCCATTTCCGTATGCACGCCGTTCTCAAACGGGCTCTGCTCATTCTTCTGCGCCTCGAGGATCCGCCGGAGCGCTGTCACAGTGCGGGTCAGTTCAGTCGTGCGCAGGTGTGTGCAGATATCCAGCGCGCTTCCCTTGATCTCCACAAAGCGGGAGAGCTGTTCGAGGGTCGGGAAGCCGGCGGGCGTCGCGGTGCACTTGACACCGTCTGCCCCCTGCACCACAGCGGCAGCCGCACAGGCTGTTGCCATATTCATGGCATCGGACGGCTGGACATAGAATTCAACGCCTTCCTGATCCACGGCGCTGCGGATCTCGGCAAAGAATGCACCAAACTCGTCGGGCATCATCACGCCGGCGGTATCGCACAGCGTGATATACCGTGCGCCGGCCTCCACCGCTGCCTTCACGGCAGAAATCAGGAATTCCTTTTCCGCCCTGGTTGCATCGAGTGCTGTGAATTCCACATTTTCGCAGTAGAAGCGGCACTTTTTCACCTGTTCGGCAATGGCTGTGAGCATGGCCGGTGCCTTCATGTGGCAGGCATACTCCATCTGAACCGGAGATACCGGCGCCTGCACGTTCATCTGGGGCTGTCTTGCACTGCGGATGCTCTCCCAGGTCTCACTGACCATATCGCCCACAATTCCTACCGTTGCGGACAGTGTTCCTGTCACAAGGGATGCAATGGTTTTATTGGAAAGCTGGTCCGGCTTTCCTCCGGTGATCATGGGCAGCTCAATGACATTCACCTTCAGACGGTCCAGACTGCGCGCCATTTCCAGCTTTTCCTTGAACGTCAGTGCGGACTCACGCACACCGGCAGTCTCTCTGAGGGTCATGTCAATGATTTTCATGGTTTTCATAGGGAGATACATCCTTTCATCTGTCGTTGATTGCTGTCTATACGGTCGTTGCATCGGGCTGTGTTCTGTTCTTCTTTCCGGGTTCCGCAGCGGCATGCGCCGGATGATCAAATCGCCAAAAAAAACAGAAGCACAAAGCTTCTGGGACGATTTCTGATCGCGGTACCACCCGGATTGCCGCACTGCGGCCACTCTTCAGCGCTCCAACAAGCGCCTTGCCTTGATAACGGGGCATCCGTTTCTCCTTACTAGTGCATCACGTTCAGGAAATCACTCAGGCACGAGACTGTTTTTCTGCTCCTCTGCCGGCTCTCACCAGCCGCCGGCTCTCTGCATTCGGCTCAGAAAACATAATGCCTTCATCGCTTTCATATGAAATTAATGGGAGAATAAACGAATCCGCCTTTCCTGTCAAGTGGCCTCATCCGGTGCAGGCAGCCTGAAACCCCTGATTTTCCAATACTTTCAGCCGGTTTTGGCCATACCCGCGCGTTTTGCATTTTTGATGTTTCTCCTGATGCCCGGCCTGATGAAAACATTTTTCTTCTCCAGACAGGACATACGCTCTCTTCAAAGAATATTACACATACTATCTTTTACCTATGTATATGGAGGTTTCTATGCAGTTCGGCTATTTTGATGACCAGAAACGGGAATATGTGATTACCGATCCCCGCACACCCATGCCCTGGGCCAACTATCTCGGTTCCCCTGCGTACGGTGCCATCGTGACGCAGAATGCCGGCGGCTACAGCTTTGTCAAGTCCGGTGCAGCCGGCCGTATCCTGCGCTACACCTTTAACCAGTTCGATGAGCCCGGCCGGTATGTGTATCTGCGCGACGAAGCGGACGGCGATTTCTGGTCTGCTTCCTGGCGCCCGGTGGAAAAGGATCTCGCTTCTTTCCACACCGAGACCCGCCACGGTACGGCCTACACCGTCATTCAGTCCGATTACCGCTCCATCCGATCCGAAGTGCTGTATTATGTTCCGCTCGACAGGGACCATGAGGTCTGGTGCGTAAAGGTCACCAATACCGGTTCCGCACCGAGGAAGATCGGCGTGTTCGGATACTGCGAGTTCACCACGGAGTCCTTCTATACCCAGGACCTGGTCAACATGCAGTACACCCAGTTCATCACCTGCACCGAATTCCACAAAGATCACATTCTGCAGCGCATCAACAAGTTCTGCGACGTCAACGCCGAGGGTGAAAACGGCAAAGAACGTTTCTTCGGCATGGCCGGCAGCCCGGTTATGAGCTATACCGGACGCCGCGAGCGTTTCCTCGGTGTGCGCCGCTTCCATGAGCCCCAGGGCGTTCTGGACGGAAAGCTCGACAACACCGTGAACTTCAACGGCAATCCCTGCGGTGCCCTGCATACCGTCCTCGAGCTGGCTCCCGGCGAGCACAAAACGCTTGCCTTTGTGCTGGGCCAGAAGGGCGAAAAGGCAGCAGAAACTCTCCTCGCCCACTATGCGGACACGGAAGCTGTCACCGCGCAGGAGCTCGAAGAGCTGATCACCTACTGGCACGGCAAGCTCTCTCATCTGCAGATCTGCACGCCTGACCATGACCTCAATACCATGGTCAACACCTGGAATGCCTTCCAGTGCTTCACGACCTTTGTCTGGAGCCGCGCTGCCAGCCTGATTTACGCCGGTGAGCGCAACGGCTACGGATACCGCGACACGGTGCAGGACATCCAGGGCATCATCCACCTCGACCCGGCCATGGCCAAAGACCGCATCCGCTTTATGCTCTCCGCCCAGGTCCATCACGGTGCCGGCCTGCCTCTGGTCAAGTTTGATCACAATCCCGGTCACGAGGATACGCCCGAGCAGGACAGCTATGTCCGTGCCACCGGCCATCCGGCCTACCGTGCAGACGATGCAATGTGGCTCTTCCCCACCGTCTACAAGTATATCGCTGAGACCGGTGACCTTGCCTTCCTCGATGAAGTCATCCCGTTTGCGGACTATGATGAGGGCACCGTCATTGAGCACCTGAAGCGCTCCATTGATTTCACCATGCATCATCTGGGCTCGCACGGCATGCCCGCCGGACTGCACGCCGACTGGAACGACTGCCTGGTCCTCGGCGCGCAGGGCGAGAGCAGCTTTGTCGCCTTCCAGTTCTTCATGGCGTTCCGCCTGCTCAGAGAACTCCTGGAGGGCCGCGAAGAGTATGCCGAATACCGCCAGTGGCTGAAAGCTTCCGCTGACGATATGCTCAAAAAGATCAATGAATTCTTCTGGGAGGATGACCGCTTCCGCCGCGGTTACACTCAGGAGGGCGATGTGATCGGCAGCAAGCATGATCCCGAAGCCTCCATGTGGCTCAACCCGCAGTCCTGGAGCGTGATCTCCGGCGGCGCAACCCGCGAACAGGCTGAAAAGAGCATGCAGACGGTCTATGACCTGCTCAACACACCCAACGGCATTGAGCTCCTCACGCCGTGCTACAAAGAGCACTATTTCGAAGGTGCAAGAATGCGCCTCTTCAACGCCACCACCAAGGAAAACGGCGGCATCTTCTGCCAGTCTCAGGGCTGGGCCATTCTCGCCGAAGCCCTCCTCGGTCACGGGAACAGAGCCTTCCGATACTTCAAGGAATCCTGCCCGGCAGCCTACAATGACCGTGCGGAAATCCGCGAAGTCGAGCCCTATGTGCACTCCCAGTTCATTGAAGGCCACGAGACGCCTCAGCCCGGCCGCGCCCATGTTCACTGGCTGACCGGCACAGCATCCACCGTCATGGTCGGCATGGTGGAAGGCATTCTCGGTCTGCGTCCCACACCCACTGGCCTTCGGATCTCCCCCGCCATCCCTGCCGAATGGGATGGTTTCACCATGGAGAAATACTTCCGTGGAAAGAGCCTGCATATCACCGTGGACAACAAAGCCCATCATGAAGGCGGCGTACAGTCTGTCCTGATCAACGGAAAGGCTGCTCCTTCTGATCTTCTGACGGATGATATGCTCTCCGACGGCGATCAGATCACAGTCATCATGTAAACCCTGTACGGAAAAACCGGTGAATCCGCATGTTGATTCACCGGTTTTTTCATGTGTGCTTTTGCTGCTCTCTTCCGCACAGACGTACTGTCAGTAAAACTCAATCTCTGCGTGCATCGCGCGCTCGATCCGTTTCTTTTCTTCGAAGGCATCCCTGGCTGCAAACTGGGTATATCCCACTTCCCACAGACAGAATGCGCCGAGATTGATCACCACATTGAGAAAAACACCGTGCACGGCAAAAAACGAAGTCAGATTGTTTCCCACAAGAAATGCTGTGAGACTCAGAATCACCAGAACCAGGGAACGCGATAAGCGGCGCATCAGATACCGGGATACCTTGTCATATTCATCCCTGTAATGCGCCCTGTACACTTCCCGGAACGTGTTCTGAACCGATTCATTGACTGGTTCCGTCAGAATCGTCAGCGTCATGTCTCCGCCACGGTACTTTTCAACAAACGTGTTGACACTCTTATACACAATCTCATTGAGCTCAGCATGCGGAAGAAGCACATGCGGGTTAAACAGCTCATTCTTTTTCATTTTCAGCACGAGTTCCTGCTCCTGCTTTCTGAGCGGAAATGTCAGCTTTCCGTCCGGGAAAGTCCCCTTTTCATCTCCGCGGTTTCTTCTTCTGTACAACCTCATCCGTTATTCATCTGCTTTCATGGAAAGTTCTTACAGAGTCATCCCTGTGCTTGGGAACTACGCTGAACTATCCCACAAATGCCCCTGCATGTCAATTGTCTGTTCCCTTCACGGATGTAAAAACCGGGATGCCGCACAGCGGCACCCCGGTCAAACGACTGTTTGTCCGACGATTACTTCTTGTAAGTTGCGTCGATCTGTCTCTGGAGCTCAGCAGTGACTTCGTCACAGCCGGCAGCCTTGAGAGCAGCCTGGAATTCGGCGACGATTTCTTCAGCCGTACCGGAATACTGACCGAAGCAGATGTACTTCATGTAGGTGGAGTACACTTCGTTGCACTGGTTGATGTAAGACTGAACATTGCTGTTGTCGAACACGAAGGCTTCATAAGGATACATCACGGCGATCTTGTCATACTCATCATACAGAGCATTGATGGCATCCCAGTTCATGGCTGCGCTCGGGATTTCCAGATCGTCATTGCGGCCCCACCACCAGTTGGTGGAAATGCTGTCCTTATCGGCAACATAGGAGTCGGGAGTATAGCGATAGCCGTTCTCGTCGATCGCATAGCTGCGGTCCTTCAGACCATAGTTGAACAGATCATAGCAATCGCGGTCGTTGCGCAGAAGGTCATAGACCATCAGGGTGCGCTCAGGATTTGCAGAAGCTGCGGAAACAGCAGCCACACCATGGGTCACGAGGTCGCGGGTCACATAGCCGGCTTCCTCGCCCCAGTAGAAGAAACCGACATCGGCATCTTCGTCTTCAAGGTACATGGTGTTATCCGTGCTGGACTTCGGAGAAACGAGACCGGTCCAGGTCTGGGTGTGATGCTGTTCAAGAGCAACTTTGCCCTGACGGAATTCCATACGGTTGTCAGCACCGGTGTTGGAAAGAACGTCGGTCGGCCATACGCCGAGTTCGTCCCATTCCTTGGCCAGCTTGGCATATTCAACCAGCTTGTCGGTTTCAGCCAGGTACAGGCAGTTGATGGTGTACGGATCGTCCAGATAGCCGCCCCACAGAGCACCGCTGGCCAGACCGTCGATTGCACGCCACTTCACATAAGAGCAGATGTAGCCGCTGGCCGGATAAGCCGTGCCGTCGGTATCCCACAGAGCGATCAGCTTGTCGCCATAGGTGGCCTTGACATACTTGAGATAAGCAGTCATGTCAGCCCAGGTCTTCACACCGTCAGCCAGACCGGCTTCATGAGCCCAGTCCAGACGATAGGCGAAACCATGGTTGGTCCACTGGGAATAGTTGTCTTCAGGAATGAAGAAGATGTTGCCGTCATAGGTGCAGACATCCCAGTGCTCCTTCGGAACAGTTGCCCAGGTCACAGGAGCATACTTGGCAAGCATATCCTCAGACAGTTCGAGGAAGCCGCCGCGCTTGGCGTTGGGCCATGCATCCAGCCAGTCGGTGGAAGAACCGATCAGGTCGATGGAGCCGTCCATGGAAGCGATTCTCAGGTTGTAGTTGGCCAGATAATCGGTCCAGGAGATCCAGACGATGTTGATCTCAGCATTGACCCTGTCGGTCAGGATCTTGTTGAGTTCAGCCAGCATTTCAGCGTTTGCGCCCGTGGTGGGAGCATCGCCGGTGGTCATGTAATTGATCACAACATGCTTGGAGGTGTCAACGTCGGCCCACTTCTCGGCCCAGACATCTTTTGCATTTTCCACAGAAATTTCTTCTGCGAAAGCTGCGGAGCAGATGCTCAGGACCATCACAGCGGCCATGAGAAGAGCTAGGAACTTTTTCATGGTTTTTTCCTCCTTGTTTTTTTGTGAAGGTTTTTCCTTCACTTATTCTGAACCGCATGCGCGGTGAGAACCGAATGAAGATCAGCCCTTGACTGCACCAACGGTAATGCCGCCGATGAAGTAGCGCTGCACAAAGGGATACAGGAAGATGATCGGGCCGGTGGTCATCATGGCCGTTGCCATCTTCAGGGATTCAGAGGGAAGGTTGCTGACATCAACATACTGGCTGGCAACCGAGTTCTTCAGGGACGAAGCCTCGTTGACAATCTTGTAGAGTCTGTACTGCAGCGGCAGAACCGTCATGTTCTGCAGGAACAGGGAAGACTGATACCATTCATTCCAGTACCCCAGAGCCAGGAACAGGCCAACTGTGGCAAGGCCGGGCTTGAGCATGGGAAGAACGATGGAGACGAAAATCTTGAAGTCCCCTGCGCCGTCGATCTTACCGGACTCGGTCAGTTCATGCGGCACAGACTTGGCAAAGTTCTTCATCAGGATGATCAGCCAGGAAGAAACCATCAGCGGCAGAAGCACTGCCCAGTAGCTGTTGTTCAGGTGATAGCCCTGCGTCATAAGCAGGTAATACGGAGCAAGGCCGGCCTGGAAGAGGCTGGTGAAATAGACGAAGAATGAGATGCCGTTGCGGAAGGGGAAGTCCCTTCTCTGCAGGGCGTAACCCGTCATGGAGCAGATGAACAGACCAATCAGGGTACCGGTCACGGTCAGGACGATGGTCAGTCCGTAGGAAGCCCAGATCGTCCCGCCCTTGATGACCAGATCGTAGGCTGCTGTCGTAAAGTTTCTGGGAATCAGCGTAACGCCTTTTGCAATGATGTTTTCCTCTGTCTCAAAGGAGGTACCCAGAATGATCAGGAACGGGAAAATGCTTGCAATAGCGAACAGACAGATAAAGACATAGCCGATGCCGCGGATAACATAGTCTGACCCGGTCAGTTTCACCTTGGATACGCTGTCAAGCATATCATCTTGTTTTTTTGCCATGGTGCACCTCCATCAGAACAGAGAGTAGTCAGGCTCAATCTTCTTCACCACAGCATTCACTGTAATGACCATGATGAAGCCAATCAGAGACTGATACAGACCCACCGCAGAAGCCGTGGAGAAGTTAAAGTCGGAAATGGTCGCACGATAGACGAACATTTCGATAATGTCGACTTTCTGATACAGAATCGGATTTCTGCCGACCAGGTTCCAGAAGAGGCCGAAGTCACCCTTGACAATGCCGCCCAGAGCGAACAGAAGGAGAATGACAATCGTCGGCTTGAGGGAAGGCAGGATGATGTAGCGGATCTTCTGCCATGCATTGGCACCGTCAATCATGGAAGCTTCGATGACAGCTGCATCAATACCCATGATCGCGGCAAAATACACAACCGAATTGTAGCCGGTCTTCTGCCACAGATGCACCAGGATGATAATCAGCGGCCATGGATCACCTGTCTTGTAGAGCTTCAGAGGTTCCAGACCGAGAGCGCCGCGGACTACGTTCAGATAGCCGGTATCGGAGTTCAGCAGGGAGTACACAAGAAGTCCCACCAGAACCTGGGAAATGAAGTACGGCAGGAACATCATGGTCTGGGATACCTTGCGGAAGGCCTTGGACTGGATTTCCTTGAGCAGGATGGCAACAACGACAGCCAGCAGGTTATCCAGCACAATGAAGGCCAGGTTGAACAGAATCGTATTCTTGGTCAGCATCCAGAGCTTGCCCGAATTGGCCACGAACTCAAAATTCTTCAGGCCGACAAACGGGCTGCCGAAAATGCCCTTGCGGTAGTTGTAGTTGACAAATGCAACATAGATGCCGGGCAGAGGTGCATAGCTGAATGCGATGAAGTAGATAATGGCAGGAACACACATCAGAATCAGTGTCTTGGAATTCCAGATTTTCTTTCTCAGGGATCCCTGAACACTGTACGGTGCCGCCTTTTTCGGGTTGATAGTGGTCATACTACGCCTCCCAACGATTCACAGAGAAAAATGCAGCAAAGATATCCAAATTGGTTGTAAAACGGTTAGAATGATGCATTGATTCTAACATCATTCCAGAGGCATGTCAATGCGATATTGAAACACCGGGACACCTGCTCACCTTGATCCCCTGTTTTTTCACACCGACTGCACTCATGGTTCGTTTACAGTTCGACCTCGCCCGCAAGCCCGCTTTCCGTCCATGCGAAGATCCTGACATTTTCCGCTCCTTTAAGCACACGGACATAGGCTGTCAGTTCCCCGTCATACGCTCTGCGGTAAGATGCGCGGTAAGGAGTCAGATCATCCGGCTTGCCGTTTTCAAGACCCAGAAGCTCCGCCTGGCCGGCCACCTGAACATGAATGTCCTCCGTGCTCGCTGCGCAGCGGTTGCCTTCGCCATCAAGAACAGAAATCTGGACCATGACGACTTCCTCGCCTTCAGCTGCTTCCGGATCCCTCTTGGCAATCATCATCAGGGCCGCCGATTCACCGGCTGTCACCAGAACATCCTCAGCGTCTCCCGCTTTCACAACCAGCTCGCCCGCTTCGAACGGGACATCCCAGCTGGCACAGCAGTCATCTTCACGCCTGAGCACCCGTTTTCCAAGGCTCTTTCCGTTCAGGAACAGTTCCGCCTCCGGCTGATTGGTGAAGGCACAGACCTTCAGTTCCTCGCCCGCATTTCCCTCCCAGGCAAAATGCAGATCCGGCATCCCGCGGCGAACTTCATCCCCGCTTCCGGCTGCAAGACGGACAAACGGCTCATCCGTCCAGAGCGCCTTGCGCTGGTAATACAGCGGCTTCGGTGCACCCGTCAGCTTCAGAAGACCCGCCTGGGAAATGCGCACCGGCCACCCTTTGCATTCGCCCAGGAAGTCGATGCCCGTCCAGAGGAACTGACCGGCAATATAATCATGATCGGTCACAGCATACCAGCAGGATGCCTGATGGCTGTTTTCAGATCCGAGGATCACACGTCCCGGATATTTCTCATGATCCTGCTCATAGAAGTATTCACGATAGTTGTATCCGGAGAGATCCAGTTCATCGGCAAGCCCTGTCTGGTTGGACAGTTCCGGGAACGACATGGCGCTTGTCACTGGGCGTGTCGTATCCAGTGAGTGGACAATGCCGACCAGTTCCCTGGCCACCACCGGCAGTCTGGAAGCGTCCGGCTTCCTCTTGTCATACTTTCTTTCCTGAGAAGGCTTGCCGGCGTCGTTGTTGCCCAGCACTTCTTCAAACAGCGGCGTCACATACGGATCGTTGGGATAGTCAATTTCGTTGCCGATCGACCACATGATAATGCTCGGATGATTCCGGTCACGCAGCACCATGCTCTCCAGATCACGGCGGTGCCATTCCGGGAAATCCTCTGCATACCCGAAATGCTTCGGCGGATAGACATTGTGGCCCTGCCACCACTTGTTCTTTGTGCCTTCCCATTCATCAAACGCTTCATCCATCACAAGGAAGCCCATTTCGTCGCACAGGTCCAGCAGGTTCGGGTCCGGCGGATTGTGTGCCGTGCGGATCGCGTTGCATCCGCATTCCCTGAGTGTCTCAAGACGTTTCTTCCATACATTTTTCGGTACAGCCGCGCCGAGGCAGCCTGCGTCATGGTGTACGCAGACGCCCTTGATCTTCATGTTCTTTCCATTCAGGAAGAAGCCCTGATCACCGTCAAAGCGGATGGTCCGGATGCCGAAGGTGACACATTCCTTCTCCTCACCTGCCTCGCCCCTGTACAGGAACTCGGCACAATACAGGCTGGGGGTCTCGGGAGACCACAGAGCCGGAGAAGGCACTTCCATCTCCAGGGTCTGCTTCCCGCACGGGCCGGAAACAGTCTGTCCGGCTGCTGAAACGGAAACAGTGCCGTCCACAGCCTCCGTCTCATAGGAAATCTGAAGAACCGCTTTGGAGGCACCTGCTTCCTTTGTCGAGACAAACAGGCTGCCTCTCCGGAAGCCGGCCACCGGACGCCTTCTCAGCCAGACCTGACGGTCAATGCCGCTGCCGGTATACCACCGTGAGTCGGCCACATCCTCATGTTCCACCCGGACACAGACGACATTTTCGCCCTCACGGATATAGGGCGTCACATCAACCGAAAAACTGGTATAGCCGTACGCATGCTGTCCGATGTAATGACTGTTGACGAAAATCTTCGCATGCTTGTAAATCCCCTCAAACAGAATATCTGTCTGCTGGGCCGCTTCTTCCGCCGTCAGAATGAAATGCTTGCGGTACCATGCCGTGCCGCCCGGAAGATAGCCCGTTCCGCTGGCATGTTTCCGGTCAAACGGAAACGACACAGCCCAGTCATGGGGCAGCGTCACGCGCTCCCAGGCACTGTCGTCCCATCCCATGAAGTCCGCTCCTGGTTCATCCCCATAATGAAAGAGCCAGCCAAGATTCCAACGTTCACGCATAACTTCATCCCCCTGCAGATGCCGGGCTCAGCCCGATCCAAATGGTTTGAAACCGGTTTCATGACGTCTGCGTGAAAAAAAGTTTGAAACCGGTTTCACAATGAATCAACGAAAAAGAGACTGTTCAAATCTCTTTCCATAACCAACCGGGATTCACTATAACATACCGTTTTTCATCTGTCAAGCATTGTTTGTGTTTTCTGGGCGGTTCGCTTCCAGACTGCAGCAGGTCAGTTTTTTCTTCCGGGACACGCAGTCGATTCCCTTGCCGCAAGAGCACCCGGGATCAACACATTGGTGCCGTTTTCGCCTGCATGCTCTCCCACTGCATAATCCACCAGCAGCTTCCCGAACAGTTCATAGTCGTACCCCACCGATGTCAGTTCCGGCGTCAGCAGGGTTGTGATCGAGGAATTATCAAAGCTGATCACAGAAATGTCGCCAGGCACATTGATCCGTGCTTCCCGGAATCCCCGCAGAAGACCTGCAGCAAGCACGTCGTTGAGTGCGATGACGGCTGTCGGGCGATGGCTCAGCGCAGCAATCCTGGCAGCTGCATCCCTTCCGCCCCCGAGACGATAGGTATCACATTCAATCATCCATTCATCCCTGAACGGAAGTCCAAGCGCATCCAGCTTCTCATGCAGCCTCTCCAGCTTCCACTTTGTACCTATATATTGGGTGCCTGCAAAGACAAAGCCGATTTCTCTGTGTCCCAGCGCCATCAGATGATCCACCGCCAGGTCCATGCACTGCCGGTGATCAATGCAGATCCCCGCCGTAAACGGGAAATGACTGTAGGAAGCAATCACAACACGGCATCTGGGATCTGATACTTTCATGCCTTCCTCAACCTCTCTGCTCATTTCAGCCAGATCGATTCTCCCGCCGCACACAATGATAGCATCCACACGCTGTTCGATGAGTTTGGCAAATCCTTCATTTTCCCGGCCGGTGTCCGAGAATGTATTGAGCAGCATCATGGAATAGCCTCTTGCATAGGCTTCATTGCAGCAGTAGGAAAACACGGTATTGTAATAGGGATTCATAGCATCCGGTACGAGCATACCGATCGTCCTGGAAGAGGAGACAGTCAGACCTCTGGCCATCGCATTGGGAACAAAATCATATTTTTCAATCAGTTGCCTGACCTTCTGGCGTTTTTCTTCGCTGACATTGGTAGAGCCTGTTAGAATCCGGCTCACGGTCGCAGGAGAAACCCCTGCTTCCTTTGCAAGGTCGTAAATCGTTACATTTTTCATGGCGTTGCACCTGCTCGGCCCGGAAGCAGCATCCCGGGCGGAATTCAATCTTTTCCTCTGCAGTATAGACGGACATTTTCCGCTGTCAAGTGGACGGACTCTTCCTTTTATATTGCCTGCCTGTTCAAATCGGGTCATGCCGGTTCCTGATTCAACATGTTTCAATCCATTTTTTTATTTTTCGAATTCATCTGTTCAACTGCCCGCTCAACCCGTTGCTATGTGCGAAGGGTGTAACTATTTTTGTGTGGTAAAACATACAAAAGCCCGGCATCGTGACGGAAAAAATCACAATGCCGGGTTGACTGACTGATTCATCTGCCTGTAGATCAGAGGAACAACAATGGATT
>Ga0129306_1001819_pt1 | contig 21782 bp, 18 predicted proteins | sample P827metagenome_FD_94438 | JGI IMG/M metagenome (GOLD analysis project Ga0129306, IMG submission 94438) | Capybara group fecal microbial communities from Wisconsin, USA - P827 metagenome | ecosystem: Host-associated > Mammals > Digestive system > Large intestine > Fecal | place: USA: Wisconsin... | reverse complement strand
TCCGCTCTGACCAACGAGGCCACCGGCATCCTGCCCGCCATCCAGCAGCTTCTGGGCGGCGTGTTCGCCGGAAAGGGCTCCTGGTTCGTGCTGTTCTTCACCATGATCATCACCACCATCCTGACCAATACCGCATCCAACATCGCCATCGGTACGGCTATGATCCCCATCATTGCTCCCTTCGTTGAGTCCACGGGTGCCAACGCCACTGCCCTGGGTATCATGATGATCTGGCTGGTCAACATGGGTCTGATTCTGCCCGGCGCTTCCGCTCCCGTCGGTTTGATCCATGGCAACTCCGATTTGACTAACGGCGAAGCCTATAAGTACAGCTGCATCGGAATGCTCATCATCTTCGTAGTCACTATCCCTCTGGCAATCTTTGCTAACATCGCTTTCTGATCCCCTCTGTACGCCACGTGAATCATCTGCCAAAAGAACCCGGGCGCATTTCGGCGCCCGGGTTCTTTGCTGGAATACATCCGAGAATTTGAAATCAGTACAAAACGCAATGATGGGGAATTACCGTAATCAGTAATTCCCCATACGCAGTTTTCAAAATCCGGGATCAAACCGCAGCCATGATCTCCTCGATGGTCATCTCAGCGCCAAAGCCCAGATTCTCCAGAGTGCGGCCGGTAGCCATATAGTCTTCCTCCGTAATGATGCCGGCGACATTGACGAAGGCGCTCAGCACAGGCATCTCCAGCCCCAAACGCTTGGCAAAGGACAGCAGGATGGCAGCGCCGCAGCTGCAGTCCTCAGTCAGGTAACGGTGTTTCACACAATCAGGGCCGGCCAATGTCATGAACACATTGATCTCCGGGTGCTCATCCGCGTGCGTGACCTTGCCATACATACCCAGAGGATTGGCGTGTTCTTCCACGCCCAAAGCGTTCATGACCTGCAGCCGCTCCTCCCGAATCAAGTGCCCCACGCGGACACCGGCAGGCGTGAAGCCATGCTGGAACAGGACAAAGTCCTCGCCCATGGACTCAATCTTGCTGGCCGAGAGAACGCTGGTGCCAATGTGCATGACCACGTTGTTGGCATTCAAGGCACACTCAAATACGTTCTTATTGGCCTTAAACTCCCACACGCCCTCCAGCGCGGCAATGACGCCGGCGGTATCAGAAGCGGGCAGAGAGGCGATGCGCTTGGGCTTCAGAGGCATTCCGACAGTGACCTCGGCGTCCCCGGTCAGGCGGCAGGGGCACAGATTGCCCTCCTGATCCGTCAGAGTGACCTTGGCAGTTACTCCCATTTCGTCGAATACCTTGCGGAACACAAATGCGCCCAGATTACCGGGGACGATCAGAATGTGCTGCCCGTCATGCACGTAGGGCGCGATGGCACGTGCCACTTCCTCGTGACGGGGAGACATGACATGGACCGCGATCAGCTCGGCGTCCTTCACGGCCTCAGCCGGATCCATGGTCACATGAGCCACATTGCCGATCCCCCGAACCTTGCCCCGCAGCTCAATGGAGCCCAGTTCTTTGACTTTGTTCAATTCCTTTTCGTAATTCTGGTTGTCATACAGCGTCACTTCAAACCCCTTCATGGAGTAGATGGCCGCTGCCGCATGACCGGTGGAACCAGCGCCAATGACCGTAATATGCTCAATCATGTTAATCCTCCTAAAAAAGTTGATTCTGTTCTGACGGAACGCTGCGGGCAAGACCGTTTCGCTGGGACAGTCTTTCCCGCAAAAACAGCGACAGAGCGGATGGCCGCTTCAGTATGCCCGCACAGACAGGTGCTGTACTGATCCGGTCAAACCGCTCTATTCAGATATTTTTACCCGTCAGGCGCGGTGATAGGATATATGCGGTTTCTCAGAGGTGTAGGGCAAATACTGATGGGTAATCACGGCCGATGGACAACCGCAGATGCGTTTCAGGGCAGGGCTTAGAATCCACCGCATAGAATTCTAAACTCAATCTTATCAGCTTTTCCCTTTACGTCAAATTGTTTTTTTTGTTGACCGCGTCCAAAAAATCGGATTGGACAATTAGCTAAATGATTCATATAATCATAATTGGGATTAAATAAAATGCACAAATGCATGAACGATTTGGCGTCTTGATTTGTCCAGCCAGCCAAAGCACCTTCAAAACACAGCAGCAAAGGAGAAGAGAAAATGAAAAAGATTTTTGCACTGATTCTTGCCATTATCATGACACTGAGTCTGACTGCCTGCGGCGGCGGAAAAACCCCGACATCCGGTCCCGCAGCTTCCGGAAACGCCAATTATCCCACGCCTGAAAAACCCATCACTATCAAGTGGGGACTTTCCGTATCTCCCAGCAATCAGGCTTATATCAACGCAGAAGTGGTTGCCAAGCATGTCACGGAGGCCACGAACGGCGCCGTAAAGGTTGAGCTGTACCCCAGCAGCCAGCTGGGCAATGAGGCTGCCATGTGGGAGGGCATCCTGAGCGGCACCATTGACATGGCGAATATTTCCACAGGAACTTTAGCCAGCACGATCCCTGAGTTCGAGGTATTTACGATGCCCTTTGTGTTCGGCAATACCGAGACCTTCTGGAATGTGGTCAGTCAGGATGCGTTCCGCGAGAAGTTCTCCGAGCGTGCGTCTGAAAAGGGCGTTGTATTTATGGGCATCGCCTCCATGTTTACCCGCGGCATCGCCACATCCAAGCCTGTTACGCTGCCGGAGGATCTCAAGGGCATGAAGTTGCGGATCATGGGCGGCCATACCTACAGCGATATGTTTTCCTCTTGGGACGTAGGCACTGTTACCATGGGCTTCAATGAGGTCTATACCGCTCTGCAGCAGAAAGTCATTGATGGCTTGTGCGTTGATGTGGGCGGTGCAGTCGACCAGAAATTCTTTGAACAGGCTCCGTACTTTGTGGATACGTTCCATTCCTTCCACTGCTCTCCCGGCGTCATGCGTTCCAGCCTGTGGAACAGCCTCAGCCCCGAACAGCAGCAGGCGTTTGCCGATGGTTATAAGCTGGTTGCCGCTGCCGGTGTGGACAGCTATTATACGGAATTGACTGATTCCACCGCCAAGGCAGAGGACATGGGCGTCACCTTTACCTATCTGACTCCCGAGCAGAAGCAGGTCTGGATCGATCAGGTGGAGTGGATGTACAAGGATTATCAGTATATTGATGCCGACTTCCTTGCTTGGTTCATGGACTTCATTGACAGCAATAAGCTGCCCAGCAGTAAGTAACATCCCCGTGTGGTAGTTTTCAGGCGGTGCGGCTGCTTTCCGCGCCGCCTGAGGCATATATCCGGATTTTTGGAACAAAAGGTGACAATATGAAATCCTTAAAGAAAGCATATCAGATCCTCACAAAATTTGAAGAGGTCGTCTGTTCTGTCGGTTTCCTCTTTTTAGTTCTGGGCATCACATGTGATGTGGTGTCCCGCAAAATCACCGGCAGCAGCATTCCATGGCTGGAAGAAACATCCCGCATGATTTTTGTTGCCATTACCGTTATCTCTGCCAGTGTGGCAGTAACCACCGACGACCACCCTCGCATGAACGCCCTGATGATTGCCCTGGGTACCAAACGCGGCAATTTCATGATCCTTTTTACAGATATCCTCTGCTGCGCATTCTTTGTATTTATGTTCCGCTATGCCTTGCAGGCCACAGTGAATATGTACACATTCGGTACGGCATATACCACGATTCCGTTTAAAGTCTGGCAAACTTATATCTTTTTCCCCCTATCCTTCCTGGGGCTGATTGCACGGCATCTTGTCCGAGTGGTTCTCGATATTCAGAAGATCCAAAACGGCGAAGATATTGAAAGAGGTGAAGAACAATGATCGTAATTGCGCTGTTTTTCATCTTGCTGCTCTTGGGTGTGCCCATCGTATTCATGATCATGATGGCGGCCACTGCTGGCATTGCAGCCTATACCACCACGCCGCTACTGATCGTAATCCAGTCCATGTACTCTACTTTGAACAGTTTTGTCCTGTTAGCTATTCCGCTGTTTGTGGTAGCTGGTTCTCTGGCATCCCGCGGAAAGACCTCCGAATACCTGATCGACGTCATGAACATTGTGTTCGGCTGGTTCAGCGGTGGTCCGGTCGTGGCCGCCATCGGAGCCTGCGCGTTTTTTGCTGCTATCAGCGGTTCGTCCGTTGCCACTGTCGTGGCAATCGGCGGCGTTATGATCCCAGGTCTGATCAATGGCGGCTACTCTGAACGTACAGCGGTGGGTGTTATCGGAGCCGGAGGCACACTGGGCGTTCTCATCCCGCCAAGCACTCCCATGGTGGTGTTCGCCGTGGCTCTTGGCTGTTCGGTCGGAAAGCTCTTCACTGCAGGCTTTATTCCCGGCATCATGCTGGCTGCTTTGTGGGCGATTTACTCTGTGATCGAGTGCAGACGCACGGGCTGCGGGAAGCCTGTAAAGTATGAATTCGGCTACTCAGTTCGTGTCATCGTCCGTGCGATTCCGGCAATCATGTTTCCTGTGATCGTGCTGGGATCCATTTACGCCGGATGGGCAACTCCCACCGAGTCTGCCGCCATCTCTGTGCTGTATGTACTGCTGATTGAACTGTTCGTCTACCGCAGCCTGAAGATCCGGGATATCCCCGCACGCATATTCAAGGGATTGGTCCTGGCAAGCAGTGCCACATTTATGATGGCCGCCAGCGGTGTGCTGACATGGTTCATTACCTATGTCAACCTGCCCACGGCCCTCAGCGCTTGGCTGGTCGCTCACATCTCTTCCAAGGAATTGTTCCTGCTGGCCATCATTATTTTCCTGCTGATCGCCGGTATGTTCGTGGGCTTACAGTCTCTGGTGGTCGTGATTTGCCCAATTTTGCTGCCCTCTCTGCTGTACTACAACATTGACCTGATCCATTTCGGTATCATCTGCGTTATGATGGCACAAATCGGCTTCCTGACCCCGCCCTTCGGCACCAACCTGTTTATCACCATGTCGGTTTCCGGAAAAAGCTTCGGAGAAGTCGTGAAATCGACATTGCCGTATACTCTGCTGCTGTTGGCCATGGCCTTGCTTATCACATACTGTCCGGCAATCTGCCTGTGGCTGCCAAACGCACTTGGAATGTAGCTTATCTGTAATTCACCCAAAAGTTCAATATATCAAGGAGATTTACCCCATGGAGAAACGATACCCCATCCTGAGCAGTCCGATCAAAATCGGCAACGTGACCTTCCGCAATCGTATGTGTGCTTCCCCCACCAGCGGTACCGACATCACCCCTGACCACTGCATCGGCCCCAAAACTACGGCTTACTATGAATTGAAGGCCAAGGGCGGCGCTGCGGCAGTCACGATCAGTGCGGTAAAGGTCCACGCCCCCACGGACGGAAGCAATATGAGCTTCGATTTGAACCTGGAGACGCTGGGCTCCCTGGCCAGCTTCACCTACACGGCAGACGCCATCAAGCGTCACGGCGCCGTTCCCAGTATGCTGATGTCCCATGGCGGCCAGTTTGCCGGCGCCTATATGAAGGATAAGTCCAAGCTGGAGAGCCTGGTACAATATGGTCCTGTGGATTGCATCCGCTACGACGGCGTTCCCGTCAAGGCTTTGACCCACGAACAGATCGCGGATATTGTCAAAGCCTACGGCGAGAAGGCTGCCCTGGCCAAGCGTGCCGGCTTTGAGATGGTCACCGTGCATGGCGGCCACGGCTGGCTTCTGAACCAGTTCTTCTCCCCCTACTTTAATAAGCGCACCGATGAGTACGGCGGCAGTCTGGACAACCGTGTACGCTTGGCCCGGGAGGTTCTGACCTCCATCCGAAATGCTGTCGGCCCCGGTTTCCCCATTGAGATCCGGATCAGTGGCCGTGAGGGCATGGAGGGCGGCTACGATATTGACGAAGCATGCCGCATTGCCGAAGCTATTCAGGATAAGGTTGACCTGATCCATGTTTCCGCAGGCGCTCACCGCTTCGGCTTTCATATCACTCACCCCTCCATGTTCGACGAGCACGGCTGCAATGTCTATCTGGCAGCCGAGATCAAAAAGCATGTCAACGTCCCGGTCGCAACCATCGGCGCACTAAACGATCCCGCTATGATGGAGGAAATTCTGGAAAGCGGCAAGGCCGATATTATTGAAATGGGAAGAGAACTGCTGGCCGATCCTTTCCTGCCTTCCAAAGTCACCTCCAATCGTCCGGATGATATCAAGCACTGCCTGCGTTGCTTTACCTGCATGGCGGAGCGTGTGGAGACCTCGACCCGCCGCTGTGCCATCAACCCCATGATTGGCCGCGAGATCGAAGGCATGGAGATCACTCCCGCTCCCAAGGCGAAGAAGGTTCTGGTGATCGGCGGAGGCGTTGGCGGTATGCAGGCGGCTATTACCGCCGCGCAGCGCGGTCACAAGGTTATCCTCTGCGAAAAGACAGATCAGTTGGGCGGTATTCTCAAGAGTGAGCAGATCATTCCGTTCAAGCGTGAGATGTATGAGCTGAGTCTGAGTTTGGCCCGTCAGCTGGAGCAGGAGGGCGTTGAGGTTCGCCTGAACACTGACGTGACGCCCGAGTATGCGGAATCTATTGGCGCCGACGCTGCTATCATCGCTGTCGGTTCCGAGCCTCTGGTACCTCCCATTCCCGGTCTAAAGGGTGACAACGTAGTGGTTGTGAATCACTACTACCGGGAGAGCGAAAAAGTTGGCAACGATGTCGTTGTCTTGGGCGGCGGTCTGGCCGGCTGCGAGTGTGCGGTTCATTTAGCCCGTGAGGGGAAGCACGTTCACATTGTTGAGATGCGCAACGATATTGCCATCGATGCCAATGTCCGCCACCGCCCCGCTCTGATGCGGGAGATTGAAAAGCAGGGAATCATTGTCCACACCGGCTGCGCCGGCAAGCAGGTCACTGCTGAAGGCGTTATCTGCGCAGACACAGCTACCAGCGAGGAAATCCTGATCCCCGGCGGCACGGTTATCTGCGCTGTTGGCCAGCGTGCCCTGCGCAATGTGGCGGATTCGCTCCTGAACTGCGCGCCTGTGGTTCGCCAAATTGGTGACTGCGTACGTCCCTCCAATATTACGAATGCCGTTTATCAAGGCCATCATGCGGCTATGGACATCTGATACAACTCTCCTTCTTAAATGCACGCTTTTCCTGCGGGGAAAGCGTGCATTTACTTTTTGAATAAATTGCGCTATAATCATTTCAACAACTACAACAATTATGAATGATGCGGAAGGGGTAGGTATCTTGAAAATCGAGCATCTTTACTATCTGCGAGAGATTGCCAACAGCAAATCGATCTCTTCTGCAGCCAAGCGCCTGTATATCGGGCAGACAACTCTGTCGGCCATTATCAAATCCATAGAGGAAGAACTGGACATCCGCATTTTCCTGCGCACATCTTCCGGCGTGGTTCCAACGCCGGACGGCGTGCGTTTTCTGGCCATGGCGGAGGATGTGATTGCCAGTTACAGTTCCATGATGCAGTCCTTCCATGTGAATTCCGACCCTGAAAAGCGCGTTCATTTTATTGGCGACCCCACGATTTGCGGCTATTTTTCCGTGTTTCTGACGCGTGTATTGCAGGAATATAATAATGAAGCATCTATCGTATTTCATGAGGCGGATCGGAAAAAGATTCTCACCGAAATATTGGACGGCGTTGCCAACATTGGCTCCAGCACAATGGATGATGTGGAAATTGATGACATCAAAGAGCAGGCTGCCCGCAACGGTCTGGAGGTGACGTTGATCGGAGAGGACAAGTTCTATCTATGCATACGCAGCAATTATGAAAAATTTGTCGGCCGCACCTCTGTGGACATCTCCGAGCTGATGGAGGAGCGCTATGCCGCGCCGCGGCACTACTCATCCGTATCCAATGGCACCGCCTTCAGCGACGCGTTCCGGCGGCTGAACTGTGTGGCAACTTTCCCAAACCCGGAATTGGTCAAGCAGGCAGTGCTGGGCTGCGATATGATAACCATCCTGTCTGGTCGATGTTTGGTAAACGATCCGCTGATCCTTTCCGGTTTGCTGGTCGCCATTCCTTTGACCGGTTTCAGTGTGCGAAACAGCACCGGCGTCTACCTATATAGCCGGAAGCGCTCATCCTTATCCTTGTATGAAAAAGTCGTCTATGACACCATTATGGAAAACTCCGCACATATGTTGAACCCGTTGGAGAAAACAGCCAGCGGGAAAGAACAGTATCCGCCTCTGGGGAGCCTATTGAATCTATAATTCCGAAAAAAGCGCTGCGGGAATATCCCACAGCGCTTTTCGTTAAGCAGCAATTACTTCTTGCGCAAGCCCATCTGGTCGATCATTGCATTGCAGGCCTGTCCGCTGACGCCGGACTTGTATTCCTCCTCAGTGACGCAGGTCAGCGCGCCGAAGGAGCAGGCACGGACACAGGCGGGCTTCATGCCATTCTTCACCCGCTCGTTGCATCCGTCGCACTTGACCATCTTACCATCGGAGGTGCGATAGCGGGGCGCACCGAAGGGGCAGGCCATGGCGCAGCTCTTGCAGCCGATACAGTTGGTGTTGTCGTACACCGTGAATCCAGTCTCAGGGTCCTTGCTCAAGCAGCCCACAGGGCAGGCGGTGATGCAGGGCGCATCCACGCAGTGCATACAGGCCGCAGAAATGTAAGCAAAGTAGGTGCTGCCGTCCGCCAGGGGCACTTCGGTGTCGAAGGTCTTGCGGAAGCACACGTCGCCGGCAGCAATGTCGGTGTCGTTCTGATCCAGACAGCCCATCATACAGGCAGAGCAGGCGCTGCACTTGTTCTGGTCAAATACAAAAACATGTTTCATGGTTACTGATCCTCCTGAACTTTGCGGATATTGCAGCGCATTCCCTTAAAGCCGGGGAAGCCGGTATAGGGGTCTACGTGATTACGGCCGATAAGCTCGTTAACATTGGCCTCCGTGTAGCCGTGAATCGCCATAAGAATGCCGGGCTTTGCGCGGCCGGTGGTTTTCACACGCATCCGAATCTCACCATAGGGGCTGGACATTGCCACCCAATCGCCGTCCTTGATCCCCAGACGGGCAGCATCGGCGGTATGAACCTCCACGGTGGGATCAGGCCGCAGGCTGCGCAGCCATGGCACCTCATGAATACGGGAGTGGAGCGTATAAGCCAGACGTGCGCCAGTGCAGAGGTAGAACGGATACTTCTCCCTGGTCTCTGGGTCATTCTGGTCAGCCAGCGAATCGGAGTAGCTGGGCAGGGGGTCTAGCCGGGGGTCAATCTTTGCAATGGCGTTGGAGTAGAACTCGAACTTGCCGGAAGGGGTCTTAAAGCCGTTGGCCAGCACCTTGCCTGCCTGAGCGGGCCACTTGGCAATGGGAACCTTTACGGGCAGGTCGCTCTTTTTCAGGTCTGCTACCGTCAGGCCGCAGCCGTCAATGATCCAGTCCATGCAGGCCTCATAACCCTGCTTGAGCAGGTCATCATCCAAATCCATTTTGCGTGCCAGATCGCACATAATGTCCACATCGGAACGGGACTCGTACAGAGGCTCAATGACCGGCTTGGTAAAGGTCAGATAGCCGCCCTGATATGCCTTCAGCTCACCGCGCTCCACAGAAGAACAGGCGGGCAGCACAATGTCGGCGTATTTGGCCGTCATCGTCAGGAACAGATCGGTGTCCACAAAGAAGTCCAGATTGTTCGCCATCGCAGCCAGCAGCTTGTCGGTCTCCGGCAGCATCTTGGCATTCATGCCGAAGCCCATGATAGCCTTGACGGGGTAGGGCTTCTGCTCCTCCAACTGGCGCAGCAAATCCACGGCCTGAAATTCATCATACAGCGCATTCCAGACGGGGAAGCGCTCCGCGCCGATCTGCTCGGGGCCGTTCTCGGGATAGCGGTTAGAGCGGAATTCATGCTCACGGGTAGCAAATCCCGCGGGCTTGTGCAGATAAGTGGGCGGATTGGGGATGTTGCCGCCGACGCGGTCAAAGTTGCCGGTGAGAGCGGACAGGCACACGATCGCCCGGTGAGAATTGAACCCGTTGATGTGGTGCACCAGAGCGGATGCAGAGTAGTTGGTGCAAGCCGGGCCGTTGGTGGCATACAGTCTGGTGGCCTCCATAATCATGTCGGGGTCCAGGCCAGTAATCTCAGCGACCTTATCCAGAGGATACTGCTGAACGAGCGCTTTGTACTCCTCAAAGCCGTAGGTGTACTTCTCCACATAGTCCATATCGGCCCAGCCGTTTTCAATGATGATCTTAGCCATGCCCAGTGCCAGTGCGCCGTCGGTGCCGGGATTGATCTTCAGGAAGATGTCCGCCAGATTTTTGGCAGCGGGAGTATCCCGGATGTCGATGATGATGACCTTGCCGCCGCGCTCCTTCAGCTTCTGCACGCCGGCAACGGACAGATGACTGGAATAATATCCGTCGAAGTTCCAGCCTAGGAAGGTATTGGCGTGCGCCATGTCGGGGCCTGCGCCGCAGCCGGCGGTACATTTGTCGCCCAGAATCTTGGCAGTGACGCAGGTGCTGTCGTCGGTGGCGAAGTTCACGCTGCCGAACACATGCGCCATCCGGTGCAGGATGGGGCGATACCACTTGCAGTAGCCGCTGAAGAAGGCCGCGGAGCTGGGGCCGTATTGGGTGCGCACCTTCAGCAGGTTCTCTGCAATAATCTCATACGCCTCGTCCCAGCTGATGGGCTCAAACTTGCCCTCACCGCGCTCACCCACGCGCTTCAGCGGCGTCTTGATGCGATCCTCGCGGTACACATAGTTGCGCAGAGAGGAGCCCTTGGTGCAGAGCTTACCGTGGTTATAGGGGTGATCCTGCGTGCCTTCCACGCGGATGATCGTTCCATCCTTTACATAGCAGTCCACGCCGCAGTGGTGACCGGGGCTGCAAATTGCGCAAAGAGAGCGCTTCACTTCAATGCCAGTATCCTCCCCGGGGATCTTGGCTTTGATTTTTCTTTCTAATTCAGTCAAGGGTCGTTCCTCCTAAGAAATTGATAAAGCTGTCCGGGAAGCCCTTCCACTTCAGATAGCAGACGGACTTGATATCCAGACCCGCGTCCTGCGTTTCAAACATTTTGATGAACATATTCTTCAAAATTCCGTTGCTGTCTGCGGAATTGATGGCGTTTACGCATTTCAGCATGCCGTCCGCGCCTTTCACAGCCCGGATGTAGTAGCGCTCGTCCTCGTATTCATAGACCTCATCCTCGGGCTTGCAGGAGCTGACATCACCGATGCTGATAAAGTCATAGTCCAGATAGTGCGCCAGGTTCACCAGCACATTTGCGTCAAATTCCATATTGTGACCAGCCATGTTGGCGCCGGCCACCTGCCCCTGCTTGTTGGCATTAAACCACACGCCGATGTTGCGGTGCGTGCCGCTCTGAATATCTATGGCCTCGCAGCAGTCGCCGGCAGCATAGATGCCCTCATAATTGGTGCGCATGGTCTTATCCACCACCACGCCCCGGTTCATTTCAATGCCGCTGTCCTTCAGGAAGCCCACATTCATCCGAACGCCGATACAGACGGCAACGGTATCGGCGGTGAAGCGGCGGCCGTTCTGCATGACTGCAGTCAGCTGGCCGTTTTCTTCCTTTTCAATATGATCCAGCATCTGTTCACAGTACACCGGAACGCCCTTGGCTTCCAGATCCTGCTGGGCACGCTTGGCGGTCTCCTCAAAGGCAGCCACGAAGAACATCCACTTGGCGCCGTCTACCAGTGTGCAGGGAACATGGTAAGCCACCATATCCTCTACAACCTTGATACCGACCCAGGAAGCGCCAATGACCAGGCAGCTTTTGATATTACCAGCTTCCAGATTTTTCTTCAGGGCCACGGCATCAGCCGCAGTACGCATCTTGAACACGCCGGGCAGGTCCAGGCCAGGGATGGGAGGCATCACAGCGGATGCACCGGTGCTGATCAGGATCTTGTCATAAACAGCTTCGCTGCCATCAGCAAAACGCAGTTTCTTCTCTGCAGGAACGAGTCCGGTAACAGGCTTTTTCCCGTACACATTGAGCTTCAGTTCAGACTGAATGCTCTCCAGATCCCCGAAGGGAAACAGTGCGTCATAGGGAATGGCTCCCTTGACGTAGTAGGTGGTCAGCATGGGATTGTAGGGGCCGATATCGGTGTCGGAATAGACATCGATGACAGCCTCCGGGTCCCGCCTCCGCACCTCTTTGGCGGCGTTGTAACCAGCGCCGCCAAAGCCAACGATGGCAATTTTCTTCATTGTATTCCTCCAAAGCATTTGCCGCCTCAAAACAGGCTTGCCAAATGAGAGAGTCCGCACGGACGGAACAGAATGTATCTGCTCCGTCCGGCGGAAGATGGCAACTGTCAGCGGCGGCGCATTGTGATCTTCTCAGCTCAAGAGATCAGCCAAAGATGCGATGTCATCAACGGTTTCGATGCTGCACAGGGTCTCAATCGCTTTTTCAAGCCGTTCACCCTGCAGGACAGGAGAGGCCTGAATCCGGAAGCGATCCACAAACTCCTCCCGGGTCATCATATTCCTGGGATGACCAGGGTGGCAATCCATGGATCCCTGATAGGTCTCGCCGTTTTTCAACTTTACAGTGACGGTCTTCATGGGATAGCCCGTTTCTTCACGGAACATCTTGAAGCCCTCGGACGGAGAGGTTTCGGGAGAGGGGCCTGCCTTGACACGCTGCATCAGGGCAATGACCTTGGGATCCTTCATGTTTTCGGCAGTGAACCAATCAGCACCGGGAGTGGGATTACACAGCATGGCAGCCACCACGAAGGGAATAGAAAACTGCGCATGGGTAACCGATGTAAAGCCCTCGGCAGGCGCCCACATGCGATTCAGAACAGGCGCGTCAATGAGGATTTCTTCCACATCATCCCCACCAAAGCCGTGCTTGACAGACAACTGGTGAACCAGCTCCGCGGAGGTCTGAACCCACATGTTGGCAGGCCAATGCTTCAGCAGGGTTTCCACAATCAGATAGCGGGTGCCCAAGTCGCGGGTCAGCCAAGTCAGGTCTGCCTCGGCAGAGCGGATCAGAGTCTCGCCGGAACCGTTGCTGCCGTCGTTGCCGCAAATCACGCCGGTGTAGCAGCGAGGCTCATCTAGCGCGTCACGCTGGTTGTGAATGCCCTTTTCCACCGCCTTTGCAATCAGGAAGCCGTCACGGGCACGATAGCCGTGCTCATAATGATAGAAGTCAGACATGGTTGTGGCGTGGTAGCAGGCGGGCAGTGTGCTGCACTCGCAGCCGACGCCAATGGCCTGATTGACCTTGCGGGCATCCATATCGTACAGCTTGGCAATGGGAATGATACAGCCGAATATCTGCCAGCTGGTCAGACCCCAGCCCTTGTTCTTCCGGCGTTCTTCACTGGGCTGCACAGCCATGGCGATACGCTGATAGACCTCGTAACCGGCCACGATCGCGGTGATGAGATCCTTGCCGCTCTTGTGCCTTTCCTCGGCAGCCAGCCAAGCGCAGGGAATCACGCCGGCAGCCGGATGACCGGTCCAGGAGCAATCCTCCCAGTCGAGGGCATCCGCCATGGTTCCCAGAGCCAGCGCCGCGTTGACAGCGGACATTTTCTTCCCGGTGCCCCACACCGTGGTCGCTCCGCCCTCGCCGCCGTTGGCTTCCCGGGACATCTTCAGAACCTTCTCGGCGGTCTCGGTATTTCTGGCGGCCAGAGACACGCCGATGGTCTGGAGCAGGATCATCTTGGCACGTTCCACAACCTCCGCGGGGATGTCCTCGTACTTCAGATTCACCGCGTATTCGCTAAGCGTCTGGGTGTTCGTTGTGGGCGTCAGGTAATTGTTTTCTTTATATAAACGATTGTACCGCATACTATTCCTCCTGTTTTGTCAATGATATAAGCGGGCTGACACATCAATAGAAGAATTCGGGCAGCACAGCGGCATCCTCGACTTCATCCAGATGACAGATGCAGTCCAGCGCACCCTCGATCTTTTCGGTGCTGAGGACGTTCTTCGTCTCCAAGCGGAAGCGCTCTTTGAACTCGTCACGTGTCATCATGTAGCTGGGATGACCGGGATGGGTGAAGGCACTCTCCACATACTCCGTGCCATCCTTCAGGTGGACGATCATGAACTTCTCGGGATGTTTGCCGTCGATCATGTCCTTGATGAGCTTCAAACCGCCCATCTTCACGAAGCCGTCGGCCTTGACCTTGTTCATCAGGGCAATGATTTTGGGGTCCTTCATGGTTTCAGGCTGATACCAGACAGCACCGGGATCGGGATGGTACATGGCGCATGCGGTGGCGTAGGGGATGGAGAATTGCGCCTGAGTGAGAGACTCGTAGCCCACATCAGTGTACCAATGGCGGAACGCGACAGAGGGGCGAATGATGATCTCCTCAATATCGTCAGGATTGTATTTATTCTTTGTCACCAGACGGGAGGCCAGCTCTGCGTAGGTCTGGACAAACACGTTGGCAGGCCAATGCTTGACCAGCAGCATGTCCATCATCATCCAATGCTCGCCCAGCTCCTTGGTCAGCCACTCGGGTTCCTGATAACCGCAGTGCGCCAGATATGCGCTGGGATCATCAAAGGCGTCCTCCATGTTCTGAATGCCGTTAAGTACAGTCTTGATCATGGTGATGCAGTTTTCAGCACGGCAGCCATAAAGGTAATTCAGGGAATCAGACATGGTGATCTCATGGATGTTGGCGGGAATAGTAGCGCAGGCAGTACCCACGCCGAATGCCTGGTTCATCTGCTCCTCAGACAGGTCCATCAGCTTCATCATGGTAGGCAGGATGCCGAAGATATTATAGCTAGTGATGCCGCCTCTGCCGGCCAGAGCAACACGCTGGTAAATCTCATAACCGACCACAACGGCCGTCAGGAGTTCCTTGCCGCTTTTGTGCAGCACTTCAGAAGCAATGACGGCAGCAGGGATGACGCCGCAGGAGGGATGGCCGGTGACAGAGCAGTCCTCCCAGTCCAGACAGTCACCCATGGTACCGGCAGTAAAGGCAGCCGCTTCCCAGCTGACCTTCTTGCCATCTGCCCAAAGCGTTGCGACGCCCTCGCTGCCGGGGGACATCTCCTTGGAAATCTCAATGGCGTCCTTAATCTGCTTCAGCTCGGAACTGCAAATACTGACGCCGACGGTCTGCATGACCATCATCTTGGCACGCTCGATGACAGCGGGGGGAATGTCCTCATACTGCAGCGTCTTAATGAAATGGCACATCTGCTTCGTCATATCCGTTGTGCGGGGACCATGGAAATTAAAGCCCATACGGGTTCCTCCTTTTCTTATTTCTATACAATCTGGTTAAATCGTAAACAGCTTACCCAAACCGGGCAGCTTGTCGTACACGCGGGAATGGCGCAGGCACGCCCACAGGCTCGCCTGATGGCTGGTAATCACGGGCATCCCCAGATCCTCCTCAAGAATCTGAACCAGTTCCATCGTGGCAAGTCCCATGCAGCTGAGGAAGAACACCTCAGCGCCTTCCGTTTTCAGCTTTTTGGCCTCGCGGTACAGAAATGCCTTGCTGGGATGCGCCAGAGGGCCGGTGCGGTTGAAGCCCACGCCGGTAATGGAAGTGACTTCCAGTCCGTTATCTTCCATAAACTTCTTCTCGGCTATATTTGTTGCTTCCGGATACGGAGTCATGACTACCGTCTTGCTCAAGCCCAACGCCTTATATGCCTCCAGCACAGCCGTGCTGGTGGTCAGACCCTGACAGCCGCTGGCGCGTTCGATGCGTTCAATGCACTCTTTATCAAAGCCGAAGCCTTTGATGCAGCTGCCGGACGTACAGCCGAACAAAATGACATCGTGATGCCACTTGCGGAACATTTTGGCGGATTCCTCCAACTGGTCGGAGAGGAAAACCAGACCTTCGGGCGTCGGCCCGGGAAACCAAAGTCGGGAGCTGTCAAAAGAAACACCGGGAGGCGCATACTTATTAAAGGCGTGCTCTACCTGATCATCAATGGGCGCGATGACACCGATTCTGGCACGCATACTGTACATGTCGTCTCTATAGATCATAGAATCCAGTCCTTTCTGTCGTTTTCAAATTACAGCTGGAACAGCTTGCCCAGCTTATCCAGCTTTGCGCCCACGCGGCAGTGCCGCAGCGCGCTCCACAGCGTTGCCTGATGGCTGGTGATCACGGGAATGCCCATCAGAGTTTCCAGTTCGTCTACGATTTCCAGAGTGGTAAGTCCCATGCAGCTCAGGAAGAACACGTCCGCGCCCTTCAAATCCATGGCCATGGCGTTGCGGTACAGGAAGTATTCATCACAATCCTCCATTTTGCGGCCATTGCAGCGAATGTAACTGACATCCATGCCCACAATGTTAGTGACTTCAAAGCCGTTATCCTCCAGGAACTTCTTTTCCGCATCGTTGGTAGCTTCGGGATAAGGCGTCAGAACAGCGACTTTCTTAGCGCCCAATGTGTTCAGTGCTTCCAAAACAGCCGTGCTGGTCGTCAGCCCCGGATGACCGCTGGCGCGTTCGATTTGGTCGATGCACTCCTTGTCCCATCCAAAGCCCTTGATGCAGCTGCCGGAGGTACAGCCAAAAACCACCAGATCCACATCATAGTCCTTATACATGGAGGCAGTTTCCTCCAGACGGTCCGTCAGGATCGTCAACCCCTCAGGAGTAGGGCCGGGGAAGTTGATTTTTGTAGAAGCAAACGAAACGCCCTCCGGGGCATAAATGTGAAATGCGTGCTCCGCATTTTCACTCATGGGCGATATCAAGCCGATTTTTGCTCTCCATCCGTACATAAGTCACGTTCCTTTCCTCTGTAAATTATGGATGCATATTGATGGTAAAGGTACTTTTATATTTATTTAACAGCACTTTTCCAGTGAAAGCAAATGCATGTTTTTGCTATCGAATAGCAAGGAAACTGCTAATGGGCTCCCATGGCTTAAGTAATGGCAATACGCTGTGAAATAGCAACACAAAAGGCGGGGGGATTTCCCGAAAGGATTTCCACTCGCCTTTTTAACGTTACGATTGCACTGCGAATCTGCCGATGGGACAGTCCGAATGTGTCCTCTGCTTACAATAATTTGCAAATATCAATCAGGTAACAGTACTGAGCCGTGCACAGTCGGCGGGGCGGCCGGACAGCATCTCCAGACCGTGGCCGATGGCGGGCAACACCGCCGCCAGATTCTCTTTCGCCGCCTTGGGAGAACCAGGGAGATTGATGATGAGCGTTCCCTTTCGAATCCCCGCCTGAGCCCGGGACAGCATGGCGCGGCTCGTCACCTGCATGGAGGCATAGCGCATGGCCTCCGGGATACCCGGGGTTAACCGGTCACAGACCGCCAGAGTGGCCTCCGGAGTCACATCCCGGGGAGCGAAGCCGGTGCCGCCGGTGGTTACCAGAAGCTGGACCTCCCCGCTGTCGGTGATCTGGCGCAGCTTCTCCTCAATTTGGGCCTGCTCGTCGGGAACGATGGCGGTAACGGCCACCTCATATCCGGCGTTTTTCAAAAGTTCCGCTACCAGTGGGCCGCCGGCATCGGGACGTTCCCCCCGGAAGCTGCGGTCACTGACTGTCAAAACAGCGGCTTGATACATAGTCATCTCTCCTCACTTCAGCAGTAAAATATCCCTGGGCTGAATCATTGCCCATACACGGCTTTTATCTTCGGTTTTGGCCCAGTCCTCCCGGTCCAGTTCCATCCGCAGGGGCGGCGCATCCGGTACGGCGTTTTCAGGCCGCAGCAAAACGATGGTGAAAAACACGTCCTGAATGACTCGCTGTACTTCACAGGGGAACGCACCGGGAGCGTCTGCCGCCGTCATGGCAACATGGTGGGACCGGATGCCCACCCGGTGGATGTCTTCCGGCACTTCCTTGCCGCAGTCCAGGGTCAAGCCCCACTCCGGCAGGAATACGGAAGTTCCCTTTGGAACAGCATCGGCGTAGTTTTTACAGCCGGAAAGCCGGGCGGCGGCTTCCGTCACCGGCTCATGGAACAGCTCACGCAGGGTAAAGGTTCCTTGGGACTTTCCCTGATCCAGCACGCAGACCCGACGGCAGTTGCGGAACACCTCTCCCCGGTCGTGGGAGACCCACAGGACGGTGCCGGGGAACTGCTCCAGCGTTTCTGCCAGTTCCACCTCCAGCTGATATTTCAGATAGCTGTCCAGGGCCGAGAAGGGCTCGTCCAGCAGGATGGCTTTCGGCTCCGAGGCCAAAATGCGGGCCAGGGCCGTCCGCTGCTGCTGGCCGCCGGAGATCTGGCCGGGACGCTTGTCCGCTACCTCCTCCAGCCGAAACTGGCGGAGCTTCTCCTCCGTCACAGCCTTCCGCCGCTGCTTGTCCCGCACCGCCGCGGCGATGTTCTGCCGCACTGTCATGTTGGGGAACAGGGCGTACTGCTGGAAGAGATATCCCACCTGCCGCTTCTGGGGCGGTAGATTGATCTTTGCCGCGCTGTCGAACAGGGTCACACCGTCCAATACGATCTTTCCCTCGTCCGGCGTCAGGATGCCGGCCACGCACCGCAGCGTCACGGATTTGCCGCAGCCGGAGGCACCCAGCAGAGCCAGGGTCTCCTGCTCCGCTTCAAACCGAACCTCCATCTGAAAGTCCCCCATTTTCTTGCGGATATCCACAGAAAGGGCCATCAGCGTCCGCCTCCCTTCTGCCGCTGGCGGGTCTCCAGCAGGTTCACCGCCAGCAGGAACACCGCCGAGATGGCGATGTTCACCAGTACCCATTTCAGCGCGCCCATATCGTCATTGGTCCGCCACAGCTGGTACACCGTGGTGGAGATGGTGGCGGTGCGGCCCGGGGTATAGCCCGCGATCATGGAGGTAGCGCCGTACTCGCCCAGGGCACGGGCAAAGGCCAGCACCGTGCCCGCCAGGATGCCCTGCTTGCAGACGGGCATCTGCACCCGCCAGAAGACCCAGGCATTGGAGCGGCCCAAAGTGCGCCCGGCGTCCGCCAGATTCTGGTCAAAGCTCTCGAACGCGCCCCGGGCGGTGCGGTACATGAGTGGAAATGCCACCACGATGGTTGCGAAGATGGCCGACCACCAGGTCATCACCAGCTTGACGCCGAAGGTTTCCAGCACCCAGGCGCCCAGAGGCCGCTTTGGCCCCAGCAGACACAGCAGCAGCCAGCCCACAACGGTAGGCGGCAGCACCAGAGGCAGGGTCAGCACCACGTCCAGTACGCCCTTCACCAACCGGGGCAGCTTAGCGATATAATATGCCGCCGCGACGCCCAGAAAAAATACGGCGACGGTGGAAATGGCGGCGATGCGCAGCGAATTATAGAGAGGATACCAGTCCAAGGGAGAACACCTCCTGAGCGTTTCAGAAAGTAGGGCAGATATTTCCCGGAGCGCGCCACAGGCGCGCCGCCGCATCAGCGGCGTACAAGCGTTTTGCGGAGCAAAACCTTGGAGCGGCCAGGCTTTGCCTGGCCGCTCAGGTTCGATTCCGGGGTCCCCATTGGGCGTTAGGCCAATGGGGCAAAGCCGACGGCCTCGAAGCAGGCCAGAGCGTCGGGAGTGGTCAGATAGTCCAGGAAGGCCTGGGCCGCCTCGGGCTGCTCGCCCACATTCAGAACGGCGGCGGGATAGATGACCTGACCGCACATCTCGGCGTTGGCGCTGTCCACCACGGTCAGACCGGCGGAGAAGGCGTCGGTGCCGTAGATGATGCCGCAGTCCACGGCGCCCTCGGAGACCTGGGTGGTGACTTCCTTCACGTTGGAGCCGTAGGTCAGCTTGCTGGCGACGGCCTCCTCGTTAATCTCATAATAGGTGAAAATCTTCTGGGTGTACTGGCCCACGGGCACGTCGCTGTTGCCGATGGCCAGAGCCACCTCGCCGCTGGTCAGCAGGTCGGCCAGCTGGTCAAAGCTTTCGATGCCCTTGGGGTTGCCCTCGGGAACGGCCAGGGTAACCTTGTTCTCCAGCAGGTTCAGCCGGGAGCCCTGAATGACCACGTCCAGGCCGTCGGGGTTCTTCTCGGCGTTGTCCTTCAGGGAGCCGTCCAGGGCGTTGATCTGCTTGGGGGCGGCGGAGATGAACAGGTCGCAGGAGGCGCCCTCCTTGATCTGGGTCAGCAGGGTGCCGGAGGAGTCATAAGTGGTGACCACAGTAACCTCGGGGGCCACGGCCTTATACTTCTCAATCACAGCGTTCAGGGACTCCTGCATGGAGGCGGCGGCAAAGACGGTGATCTCCACCGGCTCAGCAGCAGGCTCCTGGGTCTCGGGAGCGGGTTCCTCGGTCTTGGCGGGTTCTTCAGTCTTAGCGGGCTCCTCCTTGGAGCCGCCGCAGGCGGTCAGGGCCAGGACCAGGCACAGGGCCAGTAGGAGAGGCAGATACTTTTTCATAAAACAAGCTTCTTTATCAATGTGTTTTAACTTGCTTCCCCTGACATCACTCTCAGTTCTTTCAGCGTCCGGCGCTGAACCAGGATCGCACATGCAACGGCAAAGCAATCCGCAACCGCTTGGGCAATCTGAACGCCGGTTAGTCCCAAAAGCCAAGGTAAAATCAAAATAAGCGGCAGGAAAAATAAGCCTTGGCGTGCCATGGACAGGAACGTAGCAGGACCGGTACGACCTGTGGTTTGCAGCATCATGTTTGACATCACCAGAAACGCGTGCGTGAAAAGCGTGATGCACTGCGCGCGTAATGCCACTGCACCGCAGGCAATGACCTGGGGATCATCCCGGAAAATTGAGATCAGCTGCGGTGCATAGGCGAAGCCAAGAGCGCCTATTCCCAACAAGAACAGGGATGATACTTTGACAGCAAACCAAAAGCCCTGAATGACCCGTTTATACTTTTTGGCACCGTAGTTGAAACCACAAAAGGGCTGGAAGCCCTGTCCAAAGCCCAACATTGCGGAAGCGCCGAACATCATGATGCGCTGTGTAACACTCATTGCGGCAATCGCCACATCTCCATACTCTTTAGCTGCCAGATTCAGGGAAATCGTGGCTACGGAAGCCAGGCTCTGCCGGGCTAGAGAGGGAAATCCACCCTGAAAGATATTTTTCAGATATTCTAAGCGGAACTGCGTTTTTGACAGGTGGATACGGAGATTACTTCCTCGTGTTGTACCTATCAGGAGCAGGCAAAAACTAATGAACTGACTGATCACAGTGGCTAACGCGGCACCGCTGACGCCCATGCTGCAGACAAATATCAGCACAGGGTCCAGAATGATATTCAGCAGAGCGCCTGTGGTAATGCCCACCATTCCATAGATCGCATTTCCCTGAAAGCGGAGCTGGTTGTTCAGGACCAATGCCGTGGACATCCACGGTGTGCCCAGCAGGATAATGCGCAGGTAAGACCTGGCATAGGGAAAGATCGTTTCGGTGGAACCCAGAAGGCGTGTCAAGGGGTCTAGAAAAAGAAGCCCAAGCGTTGATATCGCCACCCCAAACAGCAGTGAGCAGGAGAAACCCGTTGCAACCATTTTGGATGCGGTATCACGGTTTTGCTTTCCCAGCTCCCGGGAGATGAAGCTGCCGCTTCCCTGTCCGAAGAAAAAGCCGGTTGCCTGTATGATGGCCATCACGGAGTAAACCACGCCGACCGCGCCTGTAGCACTGTTATTATTTAGTTTCCCCACAAAAAAAGTGTCCGCCATGTTGTAAAAGGATGTCACCAGCATACTGATGATGCATGGAAATGCCAGACGAAGGATCAACGGTGCGATGGGACTTTCTGTCATCTGCCGGTATTTTTTCTCTTGAGGTGTCTCCATATAGGTAACTCACTTTCCAAAGGGGCAGATGGGCCAGTGGCAG